>ENA-UOOK01000173-UOOK01000173.1-fermentation-metagenome-genome-assembly--contig:-NODE-173-length-79303-cov-58.315831_pt1 | contig 79303 bp, 81 predicted proteins | sample MGYA00245777_ERZ724023 | MGnify/ENA primary metagenome ERZ724023 (study PRJEB28704, sample SAMN03018312) | fermentation metagenome | biome: anthropogenic terrestrial biome; feature: soil; material...
ATCAACAGATTCAAACTAAAACTAGAATTCTGGAACATAAAAAATAAAAACCAAATTTAGCACACAAGTTTTTGACAGAGCCATATAAATCAATACTTTAATTAACTTCTACAACAAAACTAAATATCATAATAATATAAAAAAAATATAAAAATTATTTGAAGGAGAAGACTAAATAAAATGTATCTTATCTTTCGCTGCGGATGCGGCAGAGTCTTATATGCAAAAGAAGGTGTAAAGACAAGAAAATGCACTTGTGGAAAAACTATAAAAGTTAAAGAAAGAAGAATCTTTAAAAAAGTTGAAACACAAGCAGATGCAGCAGAAACCGTTCGTCAAATGCAAGAAGACATATATGGCGGTACTGGTTTTCAAAAAGCTAGTGATTTAAAACACTAACATAAAAATTAAATATTATAAAAGGTCAGAAGAGAAATGAGTTATTTTATATACTTAGAAATATTATTCATAGCCATTTTAATCTTATTAAATGGTTATTTATCTATGGCAGAGATTGCCATTGTGTCGTCTAAAAAAATTACATTACAAAAATATGAACAAGATGGAAATAAAACCGCGAAAATCATTTTAGATTTTTTAGAAGATCCAAACGAATTTTTATCAGCAATACAAATCGGAATCACATTAATTGGAATATTAACAGGGGCTCTTGGTGGAGCAACACTTGCAGAACCATTAGCAGCATTCTTAAATCCTTACATTCCATATGCAACCCAATTATCATTTGTAATAGTTGTAGTAATTACAACCTATTTCAGTTTACTTATTGGTGAAATTGTCCCAAAACGTATTGCATTAAATGATCCAGAAAAATCAGCAATGAAAAGTGCAAAAACAATGCACTACATGACAACCATTTGCAAACCATTAGTAAAAGCTATAAGTGGATCAACCAATTTCTTATTAAGATTAATAGGTTCCAAACCAACCGAAGATGATGTAGTAACACAAGATGAAGTTAAACTATTAATCGCAGAAGGTATAGAAGACGGAACCATTGAAAAAGAAGAAGAAAGTATAATTAAAAGAGTATTCCGTTTAGATGCGCAAAAAGTCGATATGATAATGACACCAAGAAATGAAATCATATGGATAGACTTAGAAGATGATTTAGACGAAATCCAAGAAAGAATCATTGACAGTAAAAGATCAATATTCCCAATTGCAGAAGGAGAACTAGATGATTTCCTTGGAGTAATACAAGCTAAAGATGTACTAAGTAGTATATTCAAAAAAGACAAAATGGAACTTAGAAGAAACATAAAAGAACCATTAGTCATACCAGATCAATTACCATCAATGGAATTATTAAAACAATTTAAACAAAACAAAGAATACGTGCACATGTCACTTGTCGTTGATGAATTCGGAACATTAGAAGGATTAATCACATTAAACGATTTACTTGAAGGAATTGTAGGAGACATTCCAGGTATTGATGAAAATAATGATCCAAAAGCAACTAAAAGAAAAGATGGATCTTACTTAATAGATGGTAGATACCCAATAGATACTTTTGCTGAAATATATGATTTAGAAGATGATGATTTCCCATCAGAAGAAGATGATTATTACACAACACTTGCAGGTTTCATATTAAGTTTCACAGGAAAAATTCCAGAACCTGGAGACATTTTCCATTGGGAAGATTTCACATTTAAAATATTAGCTATTGATGGACACCACATAGACAAAGTACTTGTAATGAGAGATAAAAATAAAAAAAATAATAATGAAAATGAAGAGGAAGAAGAAGATTAAAAAAAATCTTAATTCTTTTATCTCTTTTAAACATAACCCTTAATGGAGTTTATCAATAATGATAGAAATGATAATACAAATAATCTTACTAATTGTAGGATTCCTATTTTTAATAAAAGGTGCAGATTACTTCGTAGACGGTGCCAGTAGTATTGCAAACGTACTGAAAATACCAACACTAATTATTGGATTAACAGTCGTAGCATTCGGTACAAGTGCCCCTGAAGCAGCAGTAAGTGTTGCAGCAGCATTAAGTGGGAGTAATGCAATAGCAATAAGTAATGTAGTAGGAAGTAACATATTCAACATACTATTAATAATTGGTCTATGTTCACTTGTTGCAACAATGAAAGTGGATCCTAAATTAGTAAAACAAGACTTACCTTTCCTTTTATTAACAAGTATTCTTTTAACTGGTGCTGTGTTTTTAACTTGGCAAATCAGTAGAATAGTTGCATTAATATTTTTAATATTAATCGTAGCCTATGTTGCATACTTAGTTTATAATGCTAGAAAATCAGAAGAATCTAAATTTGTTGAAAAACCTAAATACTCCCTAATTTTAAGTATTGTAATTGTTATAGTTAGTTTAGTAGCTATTGTTTTAGGTGCGCAATTAGTTGTAAATAGTGCTAAATTCATTGCATTAAGTTTAGGTATGAGTGAAACCCTTATAGGATTAACAATTATCTCAATAGGAACCAGCCTACCAGAATTAATAACCAGTCTAACTGCAGTGAAAAAAGGTGAAAACAATATTGCAATCGGAAACATTGTAGGAAGTTGTTTATTTAACATACTTTTCATATTAGGTTTAAGTGGATTTATCCATCCAATAGTTGTTGGTCATGGTATGATTATTGATTTATGTGTAATGATACTTGCTACAGTACTTTTATATGTTTTCTCATATTTAGATGAAAAATTAGACAAAAAAGAAGGAATAATTTTCATCATATTCTTTATAATTTATATGGCATTTATAATAATGAGAAACTGAAAATTTTAAAATTAAAAAACCTCCACCATCCCTTATTTTTTTACTTTTTTTTAACCCCCCACTTAACTTTTTTTTGATAAAAATTATATACTATAAAAATTTAATAAATGTACAGGAAAAATATAGAACAAACGTATTTTTCTAAAAAAATTTATACTAATTATATGAATTTTTTTTATATTCCAAAAATGGAGTTTATCAAATGATAGAAATCATCATACAATTAATAATACTAATTGTAGGATTCTTATTTTTAATAAAAGGTGCAGATTACTTCGTAGACGGTGCAAGTAGTATTGCAAATGTACTGAAAGTACCAACACTAATTATTGGATTAACAGTAGTAGCATTCGGTACAAGTGCCCCTGAAGCAGCAGTAAGTGTTGCAGCTGCAATAGATGGAAGTAATGCAATAGCAATAAGTAATATTGTAGGAAGTAACATATTCAACATACTATTCATATTAGGTATATGTGCTCTTGTTGCAACAATGAAAGTTGATTTAAAATTAATTAAAAAAGACATGGTCTTTTTAATATTCACAAGCTTACTATTAACTGGAATATTATACTTTACCTGGCAAATAAGTAGAATAACAGGATTAATATTCTTAATACTCATAATATTATATGTATTATATTTAGTAAGAGATGCGAGAAAATCAAAAGAATCAACAAAAGTTGAAAAAGCAAAATATTCCTTACCTAAAAGTATTATAATATCCATAATAAGTTTAATAGCAATAATAATAGGTGCACAATTAGTTGTAGATAGTTCAAGATATATTGCATTAAGTATAGGTTTAAGTGAAACCCTTATAGGATTAACAATAGTATCAATAGGAACCAGCCTACCAGAACTAATAACCAGCCTAACTGCAATAAAGAAAGGTGAAAACAATATTGCAATAGGAAACATTGTAGGAAGTAACATATTCAACATACTATTCATATTAGGTTTAAGTGGACTCATCCACCCAATAAACGTTGGTCCAAGTATGTTAATAGATCTTATTGTAATGTTAATTGCAACATTTGCATTATACATATTCTCTGCAGGTGACCGAGAACTAGATAGAAAAGAAGGAATAATATTTATTGTAATGTTCCTTATATATATGGCATTTATAATAATAAGAAACTAAAAAAAAAAGGAGAATTTATTGTTTATTTTAATAAATCAATAATTTCACAAGCTTTACAAATTTTACCAGATGTTGGTTCACCACAAAGTTCACATTCATTTAAAACAATAGGAACCGGTGAATCAAAATCTAAATCTTTTTTAAAAGACTCCATAACTTTTTCTTTAACACCAGGATTTTCATCTTCAGCAAGATTAAGAAATTCTTTAATTTTAGCCCTTAAAGAAAGATTACTATAAGGACACTCAGCAAAATGAATTTCAATCCCATTAAGAACACCCCACATTCCAACTTCCTTTTCAGGTGTATTCCATAAAGGTTTAATACGTGGAACAAGTTTAGGATGAATACGATTTAATTTTGGACCGAATTTAGAAAATTTCACATTATCCCCACGTGAAAAACTCATTAAAAATGATTGAATTTCATCATCTAAATTATGACCAGTAGCAATCTTATCTGCACCCCAATCATATGCTGTTTTATTTAAAATATTTCTACGAAAAACTCCACAAGGTATACATGCACTTTTAAAATTAGCATAAATATCATCTAAATCAAAATTTTCTTCTTGTTTAAAAGACTTCTGAATAAGTGGCACCCCTAATTTTAGAGCATTATCTATTGCTGAGGTTATACCATCTTGACGATAACCTTTAATACCCTCATCAACACTAATTGCAACTAAATCAAAATCAAGCTTATTTTGAAAATCATTTAATGCATAAAGAGTTAATACACTATCTTTCCCTCCAGATAATGCTATAGCTATTTTATCCCCTTCTTCAATTAATTTATAATCAGTGATGAGATTATTTATCCTATTATAAATTTTTTTATTAAATTCATCTTTTTGAAGTGTTTCTGCCATTATTAATAATTCCCTTTTTTTTATAAAAGATAATATTGTTAAAACTTTATATCTTTTTAATTATATATCTATAGTCTATGATAACTTGTGATTTTTGCATACTTCCCGTTGGGAATGATGGAACTGAATGTAAAGAATTTGTAACAGCTGCTGTACAATCTATTAAAGATTCTGGTTTAAATTATCAGTTAACCGGTATGGGTACTTTAATAGAAGCAGAATCTTATGATGAATTATATAAAGCTATAAGTAAAGCTCAAGAAGCCGTTTTTAAACAAGATATTAATCGTGTCTACACTGTTATTAAAATTGATGACAGAAGAGATTTATCCAAAAGAGGATTAAATGATAAGGTTAATACTGTAAATAATATGTTAGAATAAGAATTATTTAATTTTTTTTAAATAGTATAATTAAAAGTTGGAGAAAAAGATTTTAAAATTTACTTTTTTATAAAATCTTCTCCAAGAATTACTTTAATCTTTTTTTTATTCAAATTTTTCTGAACCTTCACGTACAACTTTAATTATTGTATCTAAATCCTCAGTTGTTAAGCTTGGGTGAACAGGTATTGAAATTACAGTACTTGCAATTTCTTTAGTTACAGGTAAATCTTGTTTATAACCTAATTTTTCATATAAAGGTTGTTCATATAATGGTATAGGATAATGTATTCCATTTCCAATTCCATTTTCATTAAAGAATTCAACCCATTCATCACGTTTTTGAGCACTTACTCTTATTGTGTATTGATGGAATACATGTTTTGAACCTTCACGTACAAATGGAGTTGTAATGCCTTTTAAATCTTTTAATCCTTCAGTTAAATATTTTGCATTATTAATTCTTTTCTCATTAAATGAATCGATTTTCTTTAACTGTTCAAGACCAATTGCTGCACCAATATCAGTCATACGGAAATTGTATCCAATTACATCATGTTTATATTTAACACTACTACCATGAGCACGATAAATTCTAGCTTTTTTAGCAAATTCTTCATTATCAGTAGTGATCATTCCACCTTCACTAGTAGTCATGTTTTTAGTTGGATAAAAACTGAAACATCCCATATCTCCAATACTTCCAACTTTTTCATCCCCATTATATTTTGCACCATGAGCTTGTGCTGCATCTTCAATTACAATTAAATCATTATCTTTTGCAATGTCACATATTGGTTTCATATCTGCTGATTGACCGAATAATTGAACTGGTAAAATGGCTTTAGTGTTTTCTGTTATTGCTTCTTCAATTTTAGAAGGGTCTAAGGTGTAAGTTTTAGGATCTATGTCAACAAATACTGGTTTTGCTCCAGTGTATAATACAGAATTTCCAGTAGCTACAAATGTGAATGGTGTTGTGATAACTTCATCACCTGGTTTTAAACCTGCAGATAACATTGCTACATGTAAAGCAGCAGTTCCTGAATTTGTTGCTACCCCATATTTTGCACCTACATATTCTGCGAATTTTTCTTCAAATTCTTTCACTTTAGGTCCTTGGGCTATCATTCCAGATTTCATCACATCTATTACTGCATTTATTTCTTCATCACCTATTATAGGTTTAGCTATAGAAATTTGATTATTTGCCATAATATTTATTCTCCATGTTTTTCTTAAATTTTATTTTTTTAGAATTATGATTTTTTATATAAAAAGTTATAAATTATTTGTACTTAAATAAATTATATTAAGTTAATATTTGTTTTTATTTTATAAAAATATTTTCTGGAATTAAAAATTTAAATTAAATATAATTAATATGTGATAATGATGGTTGAAAATTTAGAAGAAAAAGAAATGGAATATAGTGAAGATGATTTAAAAATTATAAATGAAGGTTTAGTTAAAATTGAATTTCCAGAATTCGATAAAGTATCATCAGATGCTCCTGTATTCTATAATCCTCGTATGGAGTTTAATCGAGATACTTCAATTTTAGCTATTCAAGCTTTCCAGAAAATCTTAAATCATGAAGTTGATATTTGTGATGTGTTCGGTGGAAGTGGAATACGTGGTGTTCGTTACAAAAAAGAGATAGATAATATTGGAGAGGTCAGTGTTAATGATATTAGTAGTTTAGCTAATGAATTCACTAAAATCAATGCTGATATGAATAATGTGGATATTAATATTTATCAAAAAGAAGCTAGTGTAATGTTACGTAATCATAGAGGAGAATTTGATATTATTGATATTGATCCTTTTGGTACACCTTCTTATTTTGTTGATTCTGCAGGATACAGTATTAAACGTAACAGTTTACTATGTTTAACTGCAACTGATACTAGTGCACTTTGTGGTACTTATAAAGAACCTTGTATACGTAAGTATAATGCTAAACCATTTAAAAGTGAATATTGTCATGAGAATGGTATACGTATTCTTGCAGGTTTTGCTGCTCTTACTTTAGCTAAGTATAAAAAGTATATTACTGTTTTAATGTCACATAGTAGTGAACATTATATGAGAATGTATTTATATATTAAAAAGGGATCACGTGCTACTGATGAATCCTTAAAAAATATTGGGTATATGGCTCATTGTAAAAATTGCTTACATCATGAACCAATTTATGGTCTAGCTAGTAATATTCCAGGAAATTGTCCTATTTGTGGAGGGAAATTAACTATTGCAGGACCAATGTGGTTAGGTGAAATACAAAATAAGGAATTTATTCAAGATATGATAAGTATTAGTGATGATAAAGAGTTAAATACTAAAGAAGAAGTTTTAAAACTTTTAAATACTTGTTATAATGAGGCTGAAACTCCTGTTGGATTTTATGATATACATGTAATCTGCAGAAACCTTAAGGTTAGTGCTCCGAAATTAGATAAAATATTAGACACTCTTAAAAATAATGGTTATATTGCAGTTAGAACACATTTTTCACCTTTAGGAATTAGAACTGATGCAGATATTGAGGATATTAAAAATATTATTTTAGAACTTTTAAAAGAATAAAAAAAATTTTTTTTAATTATTAATTATATAATTTATTCTTCTTTTTTGATATTAGTTAATAAGATAAATATAAAATAATTAAATTAATTCAATCCGAAAAAAATTATTCAAAAATCGTTATTTTTCCAATTTTTAAGCAAATTTAATATATTTTATTCAATATTATGATTTAAGAGTTAAAAAATTCTTTTAAAGCAAAATAAAAGTTTTTATATTAAAGAACAATCTAAAAAAAATTTAATAGATTAATAATAAAAACTTATAAAATTATAATAAACTATTAAATTCAATGAAAAAAACATAAAAACAACCTATTTTTTCAAAATAAATTAAAAAAAATACAAAAAGAATCCAAACAAGTTAAATCCCCACCAAAACCACACCAATAAATTATAAGTAAAAATAAACAAAAAAATAATATTCAAAATATAAAAATATTAAATAAAAACAATCAAAAAACTTAATAAACCCCAAAAAACTTAATAAAAAAAACTTAAAAAAAACTCAAAATAAAAAGTTTTATAAAACATTAATACTAATTATAAAATAATAAAATTAAACAAATGTTTTAAATTTTTCTTGAACAAAATTTATAAAACATTAAATTTTAAATAAATTATTACATAAAAAAAGAGAGGTTGTAAAAAATGGTAACTGATGTTAACGATGAAATTGTTAAATTAGATGACACTGATGTAAGAATATTAAAAATAATAAACGATGATGTAAGAATATCATACAGACAAATATCCCGTGATTTAGGAATATCTGTAGGTACCGTACATAACCGTATTGATAAAATGGTTAAAACAGGTGTTATAAGTAAATTTGCACCAATCTTAAGACATGATAAACTTGGTTTCACCTTAACCAGTATTGTGGGAGTTAAAGTTAAAGGTGGAAAATTAGAAAACTGGGAAAACAAAACAGCATTCAATAAAAACGTAGTTGCTATATACGATGTTACCGGAGAATATGATGCATTTTTAATTGCAAAATTCCGAGACACCTCCGAATTAGATCATTTCATTAAAGAAATGTTAAAAGAACCAGGAATTGAAAGAACATACACACAAACAGTGTTAAATGTTGTAAAAGAAGATATGGGTTCAGCTAATATATTATAAAAAGAATCAGAAAAAAATAATTCAATGCACCCTTAGAAAATATTTTATTAAATATAATTCTTATCATTGAATTATAAAAATGATTTTTTTTTAAACCGATATAAATAATAATTAGAAATTTAAAAAACTTTTAGTTATTATTTATATTTATTTAATTAGAATTTAAACAAACCATAAAAAAAATATAGATAAATATAAAAGAATACCAATTAAGTAAATAAAAAAAAGAATTAAAATAATCTTTAAAAAAAAATCTATATGATACAATATCACTTAGAAAAGATTATTTTACATAAAATTAGAGGTGTAGAATTTGGTAGTTTGTTTCCCAGACACTCAAGATGACACACCTAGAATTCCTATCGAATTAAGTCGAGTAGGAGTTACAGGTGTAAAAAAACTTTTAAAATTAAATAGAGGTAAAAAAAGACCAATAATATTATTACCAACATTTGATGCTTTCGTTGATCTTCCAAATGATCAAAAAGGAATTCATATGTCAAGAAATCCTGAAGCTATTAGTGAAGTTATGGAAGAAGTCATTGAAACAAGTAATTTCGAAGTAGAATCAATTTGTGCAGAAATCGTTAGTAAAATGCTTGAAAAACATACTTACTCTACAAGAGCAGAAGTAAGAATGATAAGCGATTACATGATGATGCGTAAATCTCCAGTAACAGAAAAACCAACACAAGAAATGACAAAACTTATAGCAAAAGCTGTAGGAACACGATCAAAAGACGGTAAAATCACAATACGAAAAAGTATAGGTGCTGAAGTAGTTGGAATGACCGTTTGTCCTTGTGCACAGGAATCTGTAATGGAAGCAGATAAAATAAAACTATTAGAATTCTTAGATGAAGAAACCACACAAAAAGTTTTAGATACCGTAACATTTGCATCACACAACCAAAGAGGAGTGGGAACCGTACTAATAGAAGTTCCAGAAAACCAAATGGTTAAAGGGGAAGAAATCATAAACCTCATTGAAGAATCAATGAGCTCCCCAGTCTGTGAACTCTTAAAACGTCCTGATGAAAATGCAGTTGTAATGAATGCACATGAAAAACCTGTCTTTGTTGAAGATGTAGTAAGAAACATGATTGAAAAAATCTTACAAAAATTCTCATATTTAGATGATGATACATTAATAACTGCAAGACAAGTAAATCAAGAAAGTATCCATAGACACAATGCTTTTGCAGAAAGAATTGCAACTATGGGTGAATTAAAAGAAGAGATAAACTTCTAAAAAAAAATTATAAATATTAAAATAAATGGAGTGCAAATAATTAATAAAAAGAAATGTACTCCATTTTTTTTAAACTTTTTTTAAAAATTTTAAATAAGAAATATATAATAAAACCTTTTTCTTTATAATACTATAAAAACTATATAAATATAATAAAATAATTTAGAAGTGAAAAAATATGATAGATTTAAAAGTACTTGCTGGAGATGTAATGGGTTATTATAAAGCATTTCAAGGATCACGAGCAGCATTCGTTAGTGATGAATTATTAATAGTTAGAGGAAAATCCACACTAAGAGATTCATATAAAACAATGCCAGAAAAATTAGATGGAATAATGAAATTCTTCGATGGTGAAGAAATTGAATTAAACTCAGCAAAAGCAAATGAATTCATAGTAACTGCAGATCAACATATCAGATCTGAAGTAGAAATTTCAACTGGAACCGATACTAATGGATTAAATCGTATGAAAAAGGATTATGAAGCATTAGGTGCTGATGTTGAAATGAAATTATTCACAATCCCTGGAGTAGATATACTAGTAACCACTTGGAAAGATAAAAATGATATGGGTCCAATGTATGTTGAAACAGTACTATCAAAAATAGATGACACAGAAATTGTTTAAAAATTAAATGAAAAAATTTTTGAATGGGTTATATTATAATGATAAATCCTAATATTTTAAATAAAACTTTAAGCAAAAAAGACATAGTAAGTCTCTTAAACACTAAAGAAAATGATATTCTTGAGTTAATGAAGCTTGCAAATACTAGAAGCACTAATAAGATTAGTTTTAGTAAAAATGTTTTCATCCCCTTAACTGAAGTTTGTAAGAATAATTGTGGATACTGTGCATTTAAAAAGGATCCATTAAATCCAGATACTATAATACTTAAAACACCTGATGAAGTTTTAAAATTACTTAAAGAAGCTGAGAAATTTAATTGTAAAGAAGCATTATTTACAATGGGTGAAGATGCAGATAATGAAAAAGCAGTGCAGGATAAATTAAAAGAATTAGGTTATTCTAACATGGGAGATTATATTTATAGTATCTGTAAAATGACTTTAGATAAAACAAGTTTACTTCCACATACTAATGCTGGTAATTTTTCATATGAAACATTACAAAAATTAAAAGAAGTGAATGTTTCAATGGGTATGATGCTTGAGAATTCATCCCCTCGTTTAATGGAAACAATTGCACATGAAAAAAGTCCAGGAAAAGATCCTAAAATTAGATTAGAAACTATAGAAAATGCAGGTAAACTTAAAATTCCTTACACTACTGGATTACTTATTGGAATTGGTGAAACTAAAGAGGAAATTGCAGAATCTTTACTTACATTAAAAGATTTACAAGACAAATATGGTCATATTCAAGAGATTATTATTCAAAATTTCACAACTAGTCCAGGTATTGAAATGTGTGATTATAGTGAACCTTCCCTATTAGATATGATTAGAACAGTTTGTGTAAGTAAAATAATTTTTAAGGATGAACTTAGTATACAAGTTCCACCTAATCTTAATCTTGAAACTAATCAAATATTTTTACTTTGCGGAACTGATGATTGGGGTGGTGTTTCACCTTTAACTGATGATTATGTAAATCCTACTAGTCCTTGGCCCACTTTTAATCAATTAGAAAGATTAACCTTTGATGCAGGTTACCAGTTACAGGAAAGATTAGCAATTTATAAAAAATATATTAACCCTGAATATTTAAATGATAATCTTTTAGCTAAGGCTAATAATCTTTTAAAAAGTATGGAAAAATAGAATTTATATGGATTTATACTTTTCTTTTTTTTTAATCTATTTTTGCATCAACAACAATATGCCAAACACCTGGAGAATATTTTTTAATTTTAACAATATTTAAAACTGTAACTTCCCTACATCCAGCAATTTCCTTTATACGTTCTACAGGTCGAGTGTTAATTAATTTTTCAGGAACTGTTTCATGATAATGAAGTATTCCTCCTTTTTTCAAACTATTTATAGCTGGTTTTAAATAATGATGTGTTGTTTTAACATAACCCATAATAATCCGATCAGCCTTAAAGTTTTGAATTTCATTTGCACAATCCCCTAAAATTGGATTAACTCTCATGTAACCGGCTTTACTATTTATTTTATTTAATTTAATATTTTCCAATAAGTACTTGTAACTATTAGGATTAATTTCAATAGCATTAATTTCTTGAGCTTTACTTAAAACAGCTATTGGTATTGTGAAATAACCTATACCTGCAAACATATCACAAACAACTTCACCCTCACCAACTAATTTTGCAATTCTTAAACGTTCATTATTATTCCCTTTAGCCCACATAACTTTACTTAAATCAAGTTTAAAATAACACCCATTTTCTTTATGAATTGTTTCAGTTGTATTTCCTATTAAAACTTCTAGGTTAGGTTCTCTCATTTGACCAGAAATAGATTCGACTTTAACAATAGATTCAACATTATACTTTCCAAGTAATGATTCTAAGTACTCCTTGTCCTCTTTTCTTGTAGGTGAATTCTTATCTAAAATTAATATTTTACCAATTTTTTTATACTTCAAGAAACATTACCCTCCCTATAAAAATTTTATGACTTATATATTTATTTATAATGAAAATTTATATAAATAAATTATTAAATCTAGAAAGTAATTAGAAACTATTATATATTAGATTTTACAAACTAATCTTAAGTTAATGTTTAAGATTTTAATAAAACTAAAGTTAACTCAAAATATATTTTATACATTAATTCTAATTTTATTTTAATTAATTCATCATTTTTATTAAAGACAATAACTATAAAAAGCATGAAAGTACTAATTTTTAGTTAGAATAAAATTTTTAGAAAATAATAAATCAATTTTATATAAAAAAAATATTTAATAAACAATTTTTACTCAGAGGTGTATTTTAAATGAGTGATGAAAAAATCTTAAAAGGTACAACTACTGTCGGAATCACCTGTAAAGACGGAGTTGTTTTTGCAAGTGAAAGAAGAGCTAGTATGGGAAATTTAGTAGCTCACAAAGTAGCTGAAAAGATATTTAAAATAGATGATAATATAGCTACAACTATTGCAGGATCAGTAGCTGATGCTCAAAATTTAATGAAAGTTATAAGTGCAGAAGTTTCATTATACAAATTACGAAACGGAGAAGATATGAATATAGAAGCTGCTGCAGCAGTAACATCAAACATTTTACATTCCACCCCAGCTTATGTGCAAATATTACTTGGTGGAGTAGATGAAGATGGAGCATCTATTTACTCATTAGATGCAGCTGGTGGTATGATTAAAGATACTTTCATATCAACTGGTTCAGGTTCAACATTTGCTTACGGTGTTCTTGAAGACCGTTACACTCCAAAATTAACCACAAACCAAGGTATAGAATTAGCTCTTAGAGCTATTAAAGCAGCTACTGAAAGAGATGTTTACAGTGGAAATGGATTTTTAGTAGCAACCGTCACTAAAGATGGTTATAAAATGTTAGATAGTAAGGAAGTTGAAAAGAAAGTAAAAAAAATCAGTTAAAATAAAAAATAATTCGAAATACAGATTATTTTTATAAATTTTTATATTAAAAAAACTATTTTTTACATATAACGGTGTGAAATAGAAGTATAATAAAAGTGATAAAATAACACGATTAACAATACCAAAAGATTATATTATTGTTTTATCTTTTTTATCCACTCTTTTTTATTAAATTAAAATAAAAATCACCCTTTTTACATTAAAAAGAATAAGAATTAATTAAATAAATTATAATTATTAAATTAATTTTTTTTAGAAAAAACCTTAAAATTTTTCTATACAAAAAAATGATACAAGATTAAAATTTAATTAAAGTAAAAATAGGGGTAAAATTTATACTCTATACCTTATCTACACTATAAAACTTATTTTATGAAGTGATTATATGGCTTCAGAATCATTAGAAGATATTAAAAAAACAATAAACGAAAGATTACCAGAAAAGGTACAAGTTGCTAAAATCGAATTTGAAGGTCCACAAGTTGTTATTTACACAAAAAATCCGGAAATAATAACTGACAATGGTGATCTTGTTCGAAACTTAGCCAAAGACTTAAGAAAACGGATGATTATACGTTCCGATAAAAGCGTACTAATGGAACCAGAAAAAACAATTGAAACAATAAACCAAATAGTTCCTGAAGATGCACATATTACAAATGTTTCATTTGACGATGTAACCAATGAAGTAATAATAGAAGCACAAAAACCAGGACTTGTAATTGGAAAATATGGGGTAACATCAAGAGATATTGTACGTAAAACAGGATGGGCTCCAAAAATATTAAGAACACCACCAATCAAATCAGAAATAATTGGAAGAGTTCGAAACACAATATTAAGCAGTAGTAAAGAAAGAAAGAAAAACTTAACAGAATTAGGTTCAAGAATTCATCAAAGCGTAAAATATGATAATGATTGGGCAAGATTAACAAGTATGGGAGGATTCAAAGAAGTTGGAAGATCCTGTATGTTATTACAAACACCAAACAGTAGAGTGCTTTTAGACTGTGGAGTGAATGTAGCAGGACCTGATGAAAAAACAGCTTTCCCATTCTTAAATGTTCCAGAATTCTCAATACAAGATTTAGATGCTGTAATTATATCACACGCACACTTAGATCATTGTGGATTCTTACCATACCTTTACCATTATGGATACGAAGGACCAGTATACTGCACAACACCAACAAGAGACTTAATGACCTTACTACAATTAGATCATATAGATATTGCACATAGAGAAGATAATCCATTACCATTCAATGTTAAACATGTTCAAAAAGAATTAAAACACAGTATAACCTTAGATTATGGTGAAGTAACAGATATCACCACAGATATAAAATTAACATTCCATAATGCAGGACACATCCTAGGTTCAGCAATGAGTCACTTACACATAGGAGACGGTGCACATAACATGGTATACACAGGAGATTTCAAATACGAAAGAAGCAGACTCCTTGAACCAGCAACAACCAGATTCCCAAGAAGTGAATCACTTGTAATGGAAAGTACTTATGGTGGACATGAAGATGTTCAACCATCACGTAACAAAGCAGAAAAAGAACTAATGAAAACCATCTACCAAACATTAAATCGTGGAGGAAAAGTATTAGTACCAGTATTTGCAGTAGGAAGAGCACAAGAATTAATGATAGTTCTTGAAGAATACATGCGTCAAGGAATGATAGATGAAGTACCAATCTACATTGATGGAATGATATGGGAAGCAACAGCAATCCACACAGCAAGACCAGAATACTTAAGTAAAGACTTAAGAGATCAAATATTCCATATGGGTAGAAACCCATTTGTTTCAGATTACTTTGTCAAAGTACAAAACATTAATGAAAGAAAAGATATTGTTGAAGGAGACCCATGTATCATATTATCCACTAGTGGTATGTTAACTGGAGGAAACAGTGTACAATACTTCAAATGGTTAAGTGAAGATGAAAGAAACGCTATAGTATTTGTAGGATACCAATCTGAAGGATCACTTGGTAGAAGAATCCAAAAAGGAATGAAAGAAATACCACTTGAAAACGATGAAGGTAGAACTCAAGTATACAATGTTAGAATGCAAGTAAAAACTGTAGAAGGATTCAGTGGACACTCTAACAGAAGACAATTAATGGAATTTGCAAAAAGAATACATCCAAGACCAGATAAAATAATAATGTGTCACGGAGACCCATATAAAACTGTGGACCTTGCAAGTAGTGTTCATAGATCTTATAAAATAGAAACAAAAACTCCATTAAATCTTGAAGCAACAAGATTACAATAAAAAAATAAAAGAATTAGGATTAAAAAAAAAATTTTTTTCCTAATTTTTTTTAAAACTTTTTTTAAAAAACAAATACAGAATAAACTAAAATTATTTAAATTATTAAAACTTTTTTTTATAAATATAAATAATAATTAATACAAAAATAAAAAATGTTATAAAAATTATAAATAATTAAAAAAAAATAATTAAAAAGGTGAATAAATGGTTACATATTCAGAATCTGGTGTTAATATAGATTTAGAAGCTGAAACCGTTAAAGCATTAGCTTCAAAACTAAAACCAACATTAGAATTAAGAGACATAATAACTGATAGTGGACACTTTGCAGCTTTAGTAAGATTAGGTGATAAAGCAATTGCAATGAGTACTGATGGTGTTGGAAGTAAAATATTAGTCGCTAAAATGATGAATAAATACGATACTGTAGGAATAGATTGTATTGCTATGGTAGTTAACGATATTCTTTGTGTTGGTGCAGAACCAATAGCACTAGTAGATTACTTAGCTGTAGAAAACCCAGACCCCGAAACCGCATCAGAAATAGCAGACGGATTAGTTAAAGGTGCAGAAGAATCCAACATATCCATAATAGGTGGAGAAACAGCATCCTTACCAAAAATAATAAAAGACTTCGATTTAGCAGGAACAGGAATAGGATTCGTAGATACTGATAAAATAATAAGTGGAAAAGATATTGAAATCGGAGATACATTAATAGGATTAAAAAGTAGTGGAATACACAGTAATGGATTAAGCCTAGCAAGAAAAGCAATATTTGAAGATGCAGAGCTAAAAGTAGATGATAAAATACCAAACACCAACAAAACAGTTGGAGAAGAACTCTTAACACCTACAAAATTATATGTAAAACCAATAGTAAATTTATTCAAAAAAGATTTCAACATCCACGGATTAGCCCACATTACAGGTGGAGGATTCACAAACCTACAAAGACTTAAAAAAGGAATAGGATTCGAAATCAACAACCTTCCAGAACCACAAGAAATATTCAAATTAATATATGAACAAAACGTACCATTAAAAGAAATGTACAAAGTATTCAACATGGGAATCGGTTTTGTAATCATTGCAAAAAAAGAAGAAGCAGATAAAATAATCGAAGAAGTATCCAAAGATGTAGAAGCCTACAAAATTGGAAAAGTAATATCTGAAGACAAAATAAAAATAAAAACCTTCGAAAATACAAACATAGAATACTAAAAAAAAATAATAAAATTGGAGAAATAATAAATGAAGCTTAATGCCAAAAATGAAAAAAAATTAGTTACTGACATCCTAATTAAATTAGGAACCCAAGAAAACCAAGCAGATATAGTTGCACAAGCTACAGTAGATGCAGATTTAAAAGGATTCACTTCCCACGGAATAGGAAGATTTTCACAATACATTAAAGGATTTAAAGCTAAAACCATTAACCTTGAAGGTGACATAGATATTGAAAGAGAAACAGAAGCTATGGCATTAATCAATGGTAATAGTCTTTTTGGACAATACGTAGCAAGAAGAGCTATGGATTTAGCAATTGAAAAAGCTAAAAATGTAGGAATAGGAATCGTAGGAACACACAATGGTAATCATTTCGGTGTAACAGGTTATTATTCAGATTTAGCTTCACAAAAAGGATGTATAGGAGTAGTTATAGCAAACACCGAACCTGCAATCGCACCATTCGGAGGTAAAAAACCTTTAATAGGAACTAACCCAATAGCAATCGGTATTCCAAATGAAGACACATATATTGCTCTCGATATGGCAACAAGTGTTGCAGCAAGAGGAAAACTTTTAGAAGCAAGAAGAAAAGGTGAATCCATACCTGAAGGAACAGCTTTAGATAAAGATGGAAACCCAACCACCGACCCAGCAAAAGGAATTGAAGGTTCAATCTTACCATTTGGAGGATTCAAAGGATACGGGTTAGCATTCTTAATTGAAATTTTAACAGGAGCACTTGTAAATGCAGGTATTGGAACTGGAGTTAAAGGAACCGCTACTTGTAGTGAAGATTGTACTAAAGGAGATTTATTCTTAGCTATAGATCCTGAAAAATTTGTTGGTAAAGAACAATTTAACGATGAAACAGATAAATTTTTAGATGAAATTAGAGCAGATAATGGTATTATTCCTGGATCTCTTGAAGTTGATAGAGTTAAAGGTAATTTAGCTAATGGTTGGGAATTAGACCCTGTTTTATTTGATACTTTAAATGATATTTGTAAAAATATTGATATAGATATTGAAGATTACGCTGCATAATTTTTCTTCAATTAATTATTATTTTTTTTATTTCTACTTTTTTTAAGCAATCCCTTTTTTTTAATTTAATTTCACTACTTTTCTGGTAATTTTAAAAATATATGTATTGAATATATGTAAAGCTTTTAAAATATTTTAATTTAAAAGTACCAAGTGAGTAAAACAAAGATGTGATAAATAAAAAATGGCATTTTTATTTAAACATTCATAATAATCAATCATCAAATTGAAATAAAACAACTTACAAAGACTTCGAAAAATAGGTTTTATGAAATTAATTAAGAAAAAAATTTTTAAACAAAAAAAAATATTAAAAAAAGAGAAAAAGTATAATAAATTTTAAATAATAATCCCCCTAATCTTTATCAGGACAATACTTACAATAGAAACCATCAGTATCAGCATAAATAGCATAAAAACCATAATCCTCAGCAAACTTCATAGCATCCTTAATATTCTCACGACCCCAAGCAGTAATAGCTTGAGCACACTCAAAAGAATACCATCTGAAACGAGAATAACCATAAACACCATACATAGTATTAGCTAATCTTTTCAAAGCTTGTTGCTGAACATCAAGCATCATTTTCTCAGTATAATCAGTACTTTTCTTCATAGCAGTTTTAATACGAGTACGTTCATCTAAAACATTACCAATAACAGAAGGAATGAAACCTTTAGGAGACTTTTTAAACATATAATGATGTTCTGGAGAAATAAAATAATCCTCCTTATCAATTTCATCATCAACTAAAGAATCAAATGAATCATCCTCATGATATAAAACATCTGGAGAAATATTTTTACTAATTATAAGACTAGGATACAGACTACGGAAATCGAATTGAACAAGATTCTCATGCAAACCAACCTCAGGCTGTTTAACATAACCTCCAACATTACTCTCATGTTTACGATTAATAAAATCCTTACCTGTAGGTTTATTAGGAACAACCTCATTAATTTCAAAAGCTTTACGAACCAAATACCATTCAGCTTGTTGACCTGTAGCCATACGAGTAATATCAAAGAAAGGTTGACCAACAACACGAGTCAATTCAAGATTAATAGGTAATGTTTGCTCAGCAATTTTTAAAGTAGAAACAGTATCATCAAGAGAATAATCAAATAACCGATCTAATTCTTCACCATCACTATCCCAGTACATGAAAATCTTATCCCCGGGAACATCAATTTTCTCTTCACCAAACAATTCCTGATAAACTCTCTCAAGAGTATAACGATCAAGATTCATGTATCTTCTCATTACTAAATACAAATCAACATGAATTAAACCTTTAATTGTAGCAGCATTAGTATATCCTCTTCTTAAAAATTTAAGTGAAGAACCATCCATACCTAAATCTAAATCAACACCTAAAATTTTAGCCCTATCCCGTAGGTAGGGGAAATCAAAATTATCAGAATTATAACCAACTATAATATCAAAATTATTATCCTTAATAAGTTTTACAAATGATTCAATCATTTCTTTTTCACTAGATACTGTTTCAACAAAATCAATATTTTCCCCTTTAGTACTAATAACTTTATTAATACCAGTGTTACTTGCAGCACCTATCATTATTATTTCATCTTTATCTGCATTAGGCATGCCCTTTGGATTATAAACTTCTAAATCAAAACTCAATATAGTGAAATTTTGATAAGCATTATCAGACATAACTGGAGAATGATCTAATTTCATGATTTCAAGGGATTTATTATTAGAATCAATTGTAGGGAAAGAATCTACTAATTCACCTTCAACTTCAACTACTCCCATAGGATATAAATCATTATCAATTAAATATCTTCTGTAAAATGGTATATCATGTTCTCGTAAATCATTAACTAGATTTAAATCTCTTAACATGTCTCTCTTTTTAGGAACGTCTTGAGGATGTTTAAAGAATACTTTTAAAAAATCTTTCTCTACTTGAAAATCTTTTTTAATAAGTTTTTCAATTCTAATTGGTTCTATTTCATCTTCTATTTGAAGAATACATTCCTCAATATTCCCTTCAGGAATCACATATAAGTAAGGTTCAAATGTTCCATCTAATGCTATTATATTTTGACCTTCCTTATCTCCTTTGATTTTCCCAAAAAGGCGAATTACAGGTTTGTCTTCATGTGTTATGTAATCTATATCAGTTACAATCATTTTCCGTTTTTCCATATTTATCCCCCTCCTGGTTCTCCAGATTCTTCTAATAATTGTTTTTCCTTATCTTGTTTTTCTATTTCTAATTTAAAGGATTTTAAAACCGCATAAGTTATTCCTAAGAATAATGGACCTAAAATAAATCCAACAATACCAAATACTAATGGTCCAGATAAGAATCCTATAAATAGTATTAAAGGATGAATATCAGCATATTTACTGGATAATGCTGGTCTTATATACATATCAGATAAACTTAAAAAGATTCCGAATAATAAGGTTATGATAGCTCTAGGATAATTACCTGTAATTAAATCCCAAATTACAAGTACGATATAAATAATCCATGGACCAAAGATTGGGATTAATTGACATACTCCAGTTAATATTCCTAAGAATAATGCATAAGGAAATCCTAATATATAAAATCCAATTCCTGCAATAATACCAATTATAATAGCTGTTAAGAAATGTCCAAAGAATATGCTTTTTAAAACATTTTCTATTTGAAAGAACATATTATTAAAGAATTCTGATCTTTCAGTTGGGATGAATGCTTGTACATATGCCCAGAATTTATCCCCATCTTTTGTAAAATAATACATTGAAAAGAATAATACACATAATTCTAATGAAATATAAGGTATTTTCTTAACTAATCCTATGAAATAATTAATAACATAATGAAGTCCATTTGTTATTGATGAGTATAAACTATTTGTAATAGATCCTATGTTAGCATGATACTGTGCAGGTAAAACTTGTGCAACTATTGGAGATAATTGGCTTGAACTAAAATTAGTAAATGTAGCATGATTTGAATTGAAAAAATTAATTGCAAAACCACTAATAATAAACACTATATAAACTAATAATAATATTAAAGGTATTAAAACCAGTAATACTGCTATAATAGTACTAATAGAACTAAATTTAATTTTAGATTGTAAACGATTAGCAATAGGTCTTAAACCATAAGCAAATATCGCACCTAAAAGTATCATATTTAATACTGGCATTAAAACTGAAAAAGATAATGCTAAAAGTATAATTATGACAATTATAGGTAATGTTAATTTTTTTGAGAAATTTATATCCATTTTTTAAAACCAACTATTCACTTTTTTTTAGATTAGAATATGAAAAAAATTAATTCTTATTTTTTAATAATATTGTTTAATTCCAGATGGTTCACGTTGATACTTTCCAAATTCAGTTATTTGTCTTAATTGTTTTTCACTGAAAACTGGTCCGTCTTTACAAACTCTCCAACCTGTATTATCCACACAACATTGACCACAAATTCCTATTGCACATTTCATATATCTACCAATATCATATTGTGCAGGTATATTATTTTCTTCTAATAAATCAAATATTGGTTTCATCATTACTTCTGGACCACATACAGCTGCAGAATCATAATGATTAGTTTTTAATAAATCATTAACACGATCTGTTGCAAAGCCTTTAAATCCACAGCTACCATCATCAGTACAGGTATATACATTTACACCTAAATCTTCTAATTCTTCAACAAATAATAATTCATCTTTAGTTGTTGCAGCAGATATTACATCAACTTCTCCACCATTATTAATACATTCCTCAGAAAATGGTATGAATGGACCCATTCCAACTCCTCCACCAACTGCAAGAATGTGTTTATCTTTAAAATCACAATTAAAACCATTACCGAAAGGTCCTCGGATACCTAAATTATCCCCCTCTTTTAATGTGTGAATATTATTAGTAAATGGACCTATAGCCTTAACAGTGAATCCTATTTCATTATTCTTAAAATTCATATGGGAAATACTCATTGGTTTTTCATCTTTAAAATTCCACACCATTAAAAATTGACCAGGGTAAGGAATGTTTTCTCCTTCCATTTCCCAATCGAATATGAAAGTTTTAATTGTAGGAGTTTCTTCTATGATTTCCTTTATTTCTAAAACTTCTGGACTTTTCATTATAAATTTCTCCCCATTATTAATATTTTCTTTATATTTTTTTATGTGCAAAACCAACCATATCATTTATGGAAGTAAAATCACTGTTTTCTATAAATTCTTTTAAATCAGTGTTAATTGTTTTGAAAATTTCAGGACCATAATCCATTATAGAAGTACCAATCTGCACAAGACTAGCACCAGCATATAAGAATTCTACAACATCTTTATAATTACTTATTCCACCTACACCTATAACTGGAATTTCCACACTATCATAAACATCCCATACACATCTTAAAGCTATAGGTTTAATTGCAGGACCACTCATTCCACCAAATTTATTAGAGAGAATAGGGTTTCCTGTTTTAATATCAATCTTCATACCTGGACCTAAAGAATTAATAAGAGTAATTGCATCTGAACCACCTTTTTCTGCAGCTATAGCTATTTCACTCACACTTGTAACATTAGGTGTTAATTTAGTCCAAACTGGAATATTACAACTTTCCTTAGTTGCTTTAACAATTTTTTCAGTAAGTGCAGGATCCTGACCTATACTAGAACCATAACCACACATTGCATGAGGACATGAAACATTTAATTCTATTACATCTACTAAATCTTCAATTTCACTAGCTAGATAAGAAAATTCTTCAGGACTAGCACCATAAATAGATGCAACACGAACACCTTTAGAATCTATTTGTTCTAATTCTTCTTTAAAATTCTCAACACCAGGACTAGATAATCCTATAGCATTAATTATACCACCTTCAACAGGTACAGTTGTTGGATTATGATAACCAGGATTAGGTTCTATGGAAAATGATTTAGTTACAACCCCAGCAGCACCAGAATTTAATATCCAGTTTAGAGAGGATGCATGACTACCCATTACTCCTGCAGCAAGTAACAATGGGTTTTTAAAATTTAATCCACAAACATTTGTTTCTAACATATTAGTTCTTTACTCCTTTAAAACAAATCTTTTATAATAATTTTAATTCTATACTATTATAGATTTATGATTTATATAAGATTTATAATTTTACTATAAAAAAAAATTAGAATCCATATAAAAAATTTTAATAATAAAGTAAAGTCTAATAAAATAATATGGAATTATATATTACAAAATGCGTAGCTGGATTTTTAGCTTTCAATCAAGATTTAAAACTAATAACTTATAAACTATTCCCTGAAAATGAAATAGTGGATAATTTACTTAAAATTGAAGATAAAGAAGTTTTAAATATTGAAAAAAGTCTAATTGAAGAATTAGAAGAGGAATATGATGAGATTAACCTTGAAAGTGAAAACAGATTATCACAATACAAAACAGTTAATGGATTTGAAAAAATAAGTATAAACACTACAAATGAAGGTGGAGAGTACTTAAGAAAAAATTTAGAAGAAATATTAACTAAATTAAACTTTTTTAATAATGAATCTTATCCTGGAAAAATAATTGGAATTTATAATGAAATTGCAACTATTAAAATGAAGGAAAGTGCATCTGAAGATGATAAACTTTTAATTCAAGCCATTAATTCAATTGATGAAATTGATGAATCTATAAGTAAGTTAATTGAACGTATGAGAGAATGGTATATAATTTACTTCCCAGAAATGGATGCAATAAATAATAATGAAGCTTACATAAAAATTATTGCTGAAAACAATAATAGGGAAGAAATTATTAAAAACAATCCTGATTTGTTTAAAATAGATTATGAGGAAAGTGCAGGGGCAGATATTGAAAGTGAAGATTTGAAAGTTTTAAACAATTTCACAAAATCATTATATTCCCTGCAAGAATCTAGAAGGGAAATAATAGAATATATTGAAAATAAAATGGAAAGTATTGCTCCTAATTTAAAAGATTTAGTAGGTGCTTCCTTAGGTGCTAAATTAATTTCACATAGTGGAGGTATTAAAAAATTAGCAATGTATCCTTCAAGTACTGTTCAAATTATGGGTGCTGAAAAAGCTTTATTCAGACATTTGAAAACTGGTGAACGCCCACCAAAACATGGTTTAATATATCAACATCCTAATGTTAGAAGTTGTAATTGGTGGAATCGTGGAAAAATTGCTAGAACTTTAGCTTTAAAGATTTCTCTTGCAGTTAGAAGAGATGTTTTTGTTAAAAAATTCAATCCAGAAATAAAATTAGATTTTGAAAGTGAAGTTGAAAGAATAGAAAAAGAAAATCCTTTCCCTAAAAAAACAAAACGTAAACGGGAAGAAGAAAGAAATTATGAAAAAGATTCTTCTAAAAATAAACATAATAAGTATCAGGGTAAAAAGAAGAATAAACGTGATCGTAAACATAAAAAGAGAAAATAAATAGATTTTTGGAAGTTAAAAGTTAGTATTTTGAATAAAAATTTTTTTTTAGGAAGTTTGATTTATATGGAGATTTATCAAAAGGATGATATGCTTGCAACAAAGAATATTACTCCTGGTTTACGTGTTTATGGTGAAAAATTAATTAATGAAGAAGAGGATGAGTATAGGTTATGGAATCCTCATAGATCTAAATTAGCTGCAGCATTGTTAAATGGTTTAGAGAATTTTAAATTGGAGAAGGATTTTAAGGTTTTATATTTAGGGGCTTCTACTGGAACTACTGTGTCTCATATTTCAGATGTTGTTAGTGATGGTATTATTTATGCTGTTGAGTTTTCACCAGTTAGTATGCGTAAATTAAATAATTTATGTAAAATTCGTCCGAATATTGCACCTTTACTTAATGATGCAACTAAACCTAAAAATTATATTGATTTAGTTGAAAAGGTTGATTTAGTATATTGTGATGTTGCTCAACCAAATCAAAGTGAATTATTTATGAAGAATATGAACCTCTTTTTAAAGGATGGTGGTCAAGGTTTACTTATGATTAAGGCTCGTAGTATTGATGTTGTGCAAAAGCCTAAAAAAATTTTTAAGGAAGAAGAACGTAAATTAAAAAGTAATGGTTTTAGTATACTTCAAAAGGTTAAATTAGAGCCTTATGAGAAGGATCATGCCGGTTTTTTAATTGAGAAAAGTTTTTAAATTTCTTGTTTTGTTTTTTAATCTTTCATTTTTTAATATTTTTTATCTTAATATGTGGACATCTTAAGGTTTCATGAAAAATTATTCCTGACTTTTGTATATTATGTATAAATTTTTTTTTAAAAATTATATTAGATCTTAATATATAATATCTTATAGATTTTTTATTCCATAAGGTGTGAAATTGTTTGTATTTTTTCATGGTTTTTCTATTATTTTAAAGTGTTTTAAAGCCTTAGTATGGGAGTTAGTTATTACGATAAAAACCTTAAAAAAGTATTACTAATATCACCTTTATATACTATGAAATAATAAAATTATAAATGCTAATGCAATATTTAAAAAGTTCAGATTAATCTCTCTGGAAAAGTTCACTCAAAAAAAACACTCCACATTGGTAAGTTCCGAGGGATTAAGCTTCTTTTTTAAAAATACTAATTTTAAATAATTTAATTACATGATTTTTTCAGATATTCACTATTTTTACTTAAGATTTCTAAGTATTAAAAAATAAGGGATTATAAGTAAAAAAGTATTACTTTTTAGGGTTTAAAAATAATATAAAAACATTAGGATAATAAAAAATAGATATCCAAAAAAATAAGAAATCAAAACTTAAAAAAATCATTTAAAAAATTTAGAAACCCTAATAAAAATAAGAATCTACAATATAATTAAAAAAATAGAAAGTATATAAAAAAAAATTTTTTAAATTAAACGATTAATCTCATTGAAGATAAGAATACTTAACTCTTTTTTAGATGAAAATGCAAATTTTAAAATATTATCATTAACAAGGATAACTTCATTATTATCAGAACCAAATTCACAACCTTCACGACCAACATCATTTGCAACAACTAAATCAGTACCTGCAAAATCAATTTGATTATGAGCACATTCAATCATTTTCTCCTCAGAAACATTATACTCAGCTTTAAAACCAACTAAAAAGATATTAGGATTAACTTCTTTAATATGTTTAATAATCTTATTTAAAGGTTTAAAATCAAGAGTTAAATCAAAATCAGAAGAGATTTTAAAGTTTTCCTCTTTAATAGGTGCAAAATCTGAAACTGCAGCAGTAGCTATGAAAATATCAAAATCTGGTACAAGTTTCATAGTAGTGTTATTCATAAGTTCAGTGCTTTCAGTGTAAATAACATTAAAAACTTTAGGAATGTTTACTGTAACATGAGCCATTAAAAGACTTAAATCAGCACCACGAATATAAGCTTGTTTAGCTAATTCCAAACCCATCTTACCAGAAGAACGATTAGTTATACCTCGAATAGGATCAATAGCTTCATAAGTACCACCAAGACTGATTAAAACCTTTTTACCTGCAATATTATTAGAATCTTCACCTTTATTGAATTTATCTAAATTAATAGTTCTAAGAGATTCTAAAACAATATCCTCAACAGAAGGGAATTTAGCTTTACCCTCATCCATACGAGGATTAACAAATTTAATTCCTTCAGATTTTAATTTAAGAATATTCGGATAAACAGCATCATACATAGAATCATGCATAGAAGGAACAAATACAATAGGAGTATTATGTCCAAAAGCTGTGATAAGTAAAGTACTAACAGCATTATCCGCAATCTTACAAGCAAATTTACTAATAGTATTAGCAGTAGCAGGAGCAACAAGAATCAAATCAGCTTGAGCATACTTAACATGCTCAATATCACCAGTTAAATCTAAAACAACACCTTCACGACTTGCAAACTCCATCGCATTAGGATGAATAATTTTAGTAGCTTCCTGAGTCATGAAACACTTAACATTATGTCCTTGACGTTTAAATTCCCTAGCTAACTTAATAGATTCAGTAGCTGCAACACTACCAGTTACACATAACACAATATCCATAAAAAAATAACCACCATTAATTCATTATTAAAAAAAATTTAAAAAAAAGTAAAATTTTAAAAGTTAACACTATTTTTAGCTAAACTTAAAATTACTTATAATAAAATCAAAGATACGAGCTTGAGAATCAAATTTATTTTGAGGAGCACTGCATAAAATTACATAAACATTATCCCCATTTTCAATCCAAACAGCCTTGTGCATCTTTGTAGTACCATTAACATTAGAAGTGTAAATTGATTCTAAACCTTTATATGATCCTGCAGTAACATTACCTTGAGATAAAATTTGGTAATCTGAATTTTTTGATAATTGAGTGTAAGTTGAATTAAAATCAGTTTCTAATGAAGAAGAAACAGCTTTCTTTTCAACATTAACATTAGTATCACTGAACCCTTGTTGATCTTTAGAATTTGGATCTGCAACAGCAAGAACAGAAGCATTATCCTGAGCATCTGCTTTAATCCAAGTAGATGGGAATTCTAATGTTACACCATTCTCTGTTAAAGATTGAACCCTAGTTGAATTAGTATTGTTTGAATTATCCCCTATACAACCAGATACAGATATAACAAGTAACACTACTAAAATCCCTATAAAATAATAATATTTTTTCATATAATTGTCACCATTAATCTTCTTAAATCATTAAAAAAAAAATAATCCCTCGTTTTCTAAATTACACATATCCATGATTTTTCCTAAAAAATTTTATCCTAAAAAAAAATTTTTAGAATTTAATTTATTTTCGGTTAACCACCATCATTAGAATTAGATCCACCAGAACCAGAACCTCCACTATCAGATCCACCAGAACCAGAACCTCCACTATCAGATCCACCAGAACCAGAACTACCAGAATCACTAGAACCATCAGTACTTCCAGAATCTGTAGTATCAGAAGATGATGAACTACTATCAGAATCACTAGTATCTGAACTTATATAACTACTTTGATTATAATTATCAGAAGTACTAGTTATATTAGTAGTATTCGGGGTAGTGTTTGCAACCACCACAGGGAAAGCAGAATCAGAAATAGAAGCTTGTCCAAACATAGACACTGCATTACCATTAAAATCAAAATTGAAAACTCCAAAACCAATACCAGTTCCAAAAGCCACAATTAAACATAAAGTAGCAATAGCAATTATAGCACCATTACCTAAGGGCTTACTCTTTTTCTTAGGTTTATTAGTTTTAACAATGAACTTTTCAATTAATTCTTGATCTTCTTCATTATCTTTATCAATAGATTCTTGTAATGAGTTGGTTGAGGAATCATCATTTGGTCGACCTTGCATAGTTCTTATTCTTTCTGAAACATTAATAGCTTCAAGTTTACGATTATACTGTTCAGATAAATAATCATATTTTTCTTGAGAAATATTACCAGAACGATAATCTTGTTCAAGATTATTTAAAATCATTAATAATTTTTCTTTATCTTGATTCATGCCCTTTTTCCCTCCCCATTTTTTTTAATAATAAGCTTTAAAAATTTATCTTTATACTATAAAATTTTATTATTTTTCATAACAAAATTTCTTTAAATAATTTTCCATTATACTAAATAAATTTGTACTTTATATTTAATAAAATTAACTAAAGAAAATTTTCTAAAAAGAGTGAAAAACAGATTTTTAATAAATAGGATAAGATCCTAAAATTTTAAAGAATGAAGTTTTTTCTTTTACTTCATTTAAAATGTCAAAAATATTTTTATCTTTTCTATGCCCTTCTAAATCAATGAAGAAAATATAACTTCCTAATCCTTCTTTTGAAGGGCGAGATTCGATTTTTGATAAATTAATATTTTTATTAGAAAATATTTTTAAAACTTTATACAAAGCCCCTGAACTTGCATCATCATATAATGAGAAAACTATTGAAGTTTTATCATGCCCTGTTGGAATATGATCTTTTTTTGATAAGATTATGAATCTAGTTTGATTTGTATCATTATCTTGAACATTAGAAACTAAAGGTTTTAAATTATATAATTTTCCTGAGGTTAAAGTTCCTATAGCTGCATAATTTTTATGTCCTTCAACCTTTTTAGCTGCAGCTGCTGTTGATAATGTGAAATGTTTTTTCACATTTAATTTTTCAAGAAATGGTTGACATTGTGCTAATGCTTGTGAATGAGAGTAAACATCACTTATATCTTCAATTTGAGTACCCGGATTTACTAAGAGATTATGATTGATTGGTATTATGATTTCATTTTCAATCATTAAATTGAATTTATGAACTAATAAGTCTAAGGTTAGTGTAACTGATCCTTCAATTGAATTTTCTATTGGAACTACTCCCTTATCACATTCACCATTAACAACTGATTCCATTACTGATTGTATACTGCAGTAACTGATTAAATTTTCACTAATTGATGATGCTGCTTCATGAGTAAAAGTTCCATTTGGTCCTAAAAATGATACTTTATTTTGCAAAAAATTTCAATCCCTTTTTTATAAATTAATTATATAATTGTTTTTTATGAAAAAATATAGTGAATAATAATTATTATTATATAAATTAAGAATTATATTATTTTACTTAATTTTATGATTTTTTAAGTATAAAAATATGAAAAAAGATTTTCTTAGAAAAGTATTTAAAAAAAAGTATTTTAAAATTGTATTTATTTATAAAAAAATTTTTTTAAGGGGAAAAATTCCCCTTTTTATATGAAAAAATTTTTTTATAATAGATTTTTATGTGTTTTATCTATTGAGATTCTAAGTCTATAAGTATCTTTAATAAATCAGATTGGGTTATAATACCCACAACATCATTATCCTCATTAGAAACAGGGTAACCATTAAATCCAGTTTCTAACATTTTTTCTGCTACTTCAGAAATAGAATCGTTTTCATAAACTTTTTGGATATTAGTACTCATTACATCTTCAACAACTAAGTTTTTAAGTTGTGCTTGATGATGTTTTTCTGGTGTATGTTTTTTGAATGAAACATAAGCCTTAGCAATATCCTTACTAGTAATTATACCTGCAAGTTCATGTTCTTCACTAACAAGTAAACGACCAATTCCAGAGTCCATTATAACTCTTCTTGCATGAACTAAACGATCATTAATTGCAACGGATATTATATCCTGAGTCATTGCATCTTTAACTGAAATTTTTTCAAATGGTTTACCTTTACAAAGATTAATGAAATCAGATTTAGTTACAATACCTACTAATTCATCATCAGACATTACAGGTAATGCCCCAATATTATTTTCATGTAAAATATTTGCAACTTCATTTGAATCTGCATTTTCATCTACAGTAATAACATCTTTAACCATTACTGTGGATACATGAAAATGAGAAATAGCTACATCCGCATATTTGGATGAACCTAATTTATTAGCTATATCTTTTTCTGAAATTATTCCAACAAGTTCTTTTTTATTTCCTTCTACAGATTTTATTACAGGAATTCTTGATAAATCATCTTTATACATGATTCTTAAACAATCACATATATTCTTATTTTTATCAATTGTTATTGGATTTTCAGACATTAAATTTTTAATTTGCATTATAGATTACTCCTTCTAAATAAAAATTTAAGGTTTATATTATAATTTAAAAATTTTTTATAAATTATATTTATATTTAATCTTTTAATATAGTGTTTAAAATATCTCTTTCAGTGATAATTCCTACTAATTTATCATCTTTTACTACAGGAGCACCACCAATATTCTTTTCTTTGAATAAATCGCATAAATCACCTAAGCGAGTTAAAGGTTCAATAATTGATATGTTTGGTTGCATGATTTCACTGATTTTCATGTTTAATACATCTAAACCACTGTTAGAAGTCATGTTTGAAAACATTTCTTTATCACCTAAGAATTTTAGAATATCTGTGGAAGTGATAATTCCTACTAATTTATCACCTGATACTACAGGGATTCTTCTTAAATTGTTTCTAACCATTATTTTAGTAGAACTTTCAATTGGAGTTCCAGGTGTTGTTGTTAACACATCGGTTATCATAACATCTTGAACTATTTCATCAGTTAAAAGACCTGCCATAGATAATGCGAAATCTCTTTCAGTAATGATTCCGACAATTTTTTCTTCATCATCAAGAACAGGTATGGAACCTATTTTATGATCTAACATTACTTTAACAGCTTCAGTTACAGAATCTTTATGACTCATTGTAACAACATCAGATGTCATAATTGATCTTATAGGATCATTAATTGCTGCTAAAAAGTTATCATTGTGTTTCTTTTCAATAATATTAAATTTACTTCCTCCACCGAGGAAATCTAAAATATCCATTGCTGTAACTATTCCTAAAATTTTTCCAGAACCTGGGTCAGTTATTGGTAATCGTCTAAATCCATGAGCAATCATTAATTCAGATGCTTTTTGAATAGACATAGTTGGAGGGATTGATATTACATCTTTTTTAGCTAGAGCCATAATATCTCCATCTTTACTATTTTTTTCTTTTACAGCACCTTTTTTATGTTCAAATGAATCTCCACGACTCATTGGATTTTTTATAGTTGATTTGTTATCTTTCATCATTTCACACCTCAAGGGTTAATAATTTTGGGTTCTTGTTTAAATAAAAAAAATTGAATTAAATAATATTCTTTTCTTTTTTCTTTATTCAAACTATTCTATATTTAGAAATTTATGGATTTGCGGGATAGTGTACACCTTCATATATTTCCCTGCAACCTCAGAAAACTGGAATAGTTTATCTGTGTTACCTTCCCATAATTCTAAGGGGCTTGCAGGTTGTATTATTAAAGGTATTTCCATATGTTCAGGTATTTCACTTGATATATGTTTTAAAACCTTTTCAACAGTACTTATTTTTGTGGAAGGTAGTACAACTAACTTACAATATAATTTTGTATCTTGTTCTATTAATAATTTTATAAATGAAATTTCATTTTCTAAAATATTATCAGACCATGTGTTATCAAAATGTTCAGGTAATTTAATATCCATTGATGCCCAATCTAAATCTTCAAGTTTAGTTAATTCGTTAGGTAGTGTGCCGTTTGTTTCAAGTAAAGATTTTGTTTTTGTTTTTTTAATGATTTCAGATATAAAATCTGCATGTAACATTGGTTCTCCTCCAGTATAAGATATAGAACCTAAATCTGGAGTACTTAATTCTTCAATTTTTTCTAAAACTTGATTAACTGACATTATAGTTCCAACATTAGCAGATTGACTGTTTTTAGTGTCACAATAAGTGCAGTCTAAGTTACAACCTGCGAAACGTACAAATATTTGTCGTTCCCCAATTAAGAGTCCTTCTCCTTGTATGCTTGAAAATATCTCGATAATTGGTGCATCCATTTAAATCACATAAATTGTATTAATATATAATAATTAAGTATTAATTTTTTTATAAAAATTAAACTACCATTAAACCTTAGATTTTTAAAATTAATAAAGGTTATTATAATAAAAATATAAATTTAATTAAAATTCTTTTTGATATAAAGCTCCTTGACCAATACCTTCATTTACACATGCAGAAAGAGAAGATAAATTATCATAACCTTTATCTTTAAGATCTTCACTTAACTTATCTGCAAAAAATTTAGCTAAATCTTCAGCAGAACTAGTAGGTAAAGGTAATAAAACACAATCCACAGTAGGAATAGTATATCCCTTATCACCTATCTTAAACTGTAAATTCTTCTCTTTTTGAAGTTTTTCAACACTCTTCTCATTATCAGGTATATCTTTAAAACTAATATGCTTATTAAAAACTGGAACTAATAATCTATGATCTAAACTATCACAAATACTTCTTAAAGAATTTTTAACATCTTTAAAATCTACAACAAATTGAAATTCACCAGCTCTTTCCCCTTCAATTTCAACATCCACAAAATAAGAATGTCCATGAATAAAACCACAAGTTTCATGACATGGAATTAAATGTGCAGATGAGAATCTTAAATTCGCATTAATCCCATTAATTAAAATCTTCATAAAATCATCTCCATAAAATAAATTAAAATTTTTATAAAACATCAGTTTTACTAATATCTAATTCAATAGTTTGTAACTCTTTAATAAAACTATTAACTACATTATTTACAAAAGTAAGTAAATTATCTTCATTAAAAACTAATTCACCATTTTCATTTTTAAGTTCAAAAATTCCAATTGTTTCAAGAACATCAGGTGTTCCCTCATCCTTAATATTAAAAGCAAAATGTATTTTCATTGAACTAATAGATACACTAGCAATAGAAACAGTTAATTTAGCATCATCAACAAAAATATCATCACCATCACGAGTAGATTTAACACCCATTTTAGCTAATTCTTCTTTAAATATAAGAACTAATAATCGTTGGCGCATATAAGCCATTCTAATATTAGCTGGTTGAATATCAAAAAATTCACTCATAAAATGAACCATTTCATTTCCTTTAATTTCTAATCCAACATCAGCAAAATCTTTCATATTATTAGGTGTAATATTCATTGCACCTCTCCAAGTAATAATAGAAGAGCCTTTAACACCAAATGTTTTAAAAGCCCATGAAGGATTAATTTGACTTCCATCATATGCAAACTTTTTTTCAATATGTTTATTTGTAATTTCCATTATAACCTCAACATCTAAAAATTATTTTATTTATAATAATAAATTCTGTTCTATAAAGTATAATAATTTATACTTTAAGAAAATGTACTTTTTTAGAACAATACATAAGTTATTTCCAATTTTTATCCGAAATAAAAAATCATTAAAAAAAGGATAGGAACAATTTGAAAATAGTACAAGATCATTTAAGATATATTGAAAACCAATATTAATTAAATTTTAATTTAAAAGAGCTAACTATTAAAAATTAAGATTTTACAAAGATTAATTAAATTTAATAATTTAGCTTAAATTGGAATAATTAAAAAAATGTATTTAACATGATTATTCATGTACAATTTTGCTTAGCTTAAAAATCTTAATAACTAATAAAAAAAACAATTTTCCACTCTTTTAGACCCCAATCCAACAATAATCTTTAGAATATATTAAAAAATTTAATATTGAAAAACAAATTAAAATGACTTACAAAAGTATAAAAGAATTTAATTTGATAGAATGCCCACCAATGAATCCAAATTAAAAAAGGATAAGATTAGTATATTTCATTATAAAAACATGAGAAATCATTATAATATAATTAAAAAAGGATAAATTAATAAGATTTAAACCATTACCTTATAAATAATTGATATTTACTATAATAGAGTCACAAAGCATCTAATAAATTTTCAATAAAATTTAGTAAATCAAAAAAAATTTTAAGTAAAATATAGTTAAAAAAGTTAATTTAATTAAGTTTTCACCAATTATAAATGTTTTAAGTAAAATAACACCAATTAATACTTAATTTTTAAAAACAAAGGTTTATAAGTAAAAAATATTAATGGATTAGTTAAGCGCACTATGCGAATTATGTTCTCATAAATATTTTCATTCACACCAAACTTGGAAAATTTAAAAAAATATCTGTGAATACAAAATTAAAATATTTCATTATAATAAAAAAAAGATTCTTGGAAAAAAAAATAAAAAATAAGAAAACTTTTTTCCTATTTCATTTAATAAAGAAATGAGATCCTTAATCATTTTTTATTTTAGAACATTTGATTCAATATTTAGTGACAAAATTGAGGTGAAAAAATTTCGTTACAAAAAAAAGCATTAATCATAGCAAGCCTATGCCTATTCTTTATAAGTTTAAGTGCATGTGCAGCCACTAATGTAAGTGATATAAATAATACAAATACAATTTTATCAAATACTGATTCCGGAGATATAAATAGTGAGAATTCAAACATTTCACAAGTATCTTCTGAAAATGTGAAAAATCAAGTAATTAGTAATCAAACTATAGAAAGCAAAACAAACAGTAATGTTCTAAGTCAAACAGCAGATAATGAAAGTAAATTATCAAACACTGTAAATGACACTGTTAAAAAATTAAACATGACCATTTCTTCAAACGGATTAACTACAACTTATGGAAAAGGTGAAAATTTAACTATAACCTTAACCCATGATGATGGTACCCCAATTATTGGACAACATGTTGCAATTAATTTAACAAGATTCTCAGATGGTGCAAGTAAAATTTACTGGGCAACAACTGATATTGAAGGAGTTGCAAGACTTCAAATAAATCTTTACCCTGGAAATTATAGTTCAACTTATAGTTTCTCTGAAATTAATGGAACTAGTCCTATTAAAGTAAAAATACCAATTACTTTATCTGGAAATGATTTAGCCACAACTACTGGAAGTGGTTCAAGTTACACTGTTAATTTAACAGATATGTATGGAAATGCATTAGTAAATCAGATAGTTAACATTACTTTAAGTAAAGGTTCATTAAGTAAAACATATCAAGTTATTACTGATATTAACGGTATTGCTAAATTAGCAATTAACTTAGCAGCTGGAAATTATAATGTTACCTATAGTTTTAATTCTGATCATTATGGTAGTGCAATAAATTCTAATATTATAAATATAGAAGAAACAAATAATAGTGAAACAAGTACTGATAATGAAAGTTCTACTGGAAATTCCAGTGAAGAAGAACTTCCAACAATAACAATTAAAGCTAAACCTTCAGTTGGTCATAGTGGATATGCATATAAATGGTTCATAACAACTTTCGTTAATTATTGTCCTTTATGTCATCATTATAACACATTAACAATTAACCCTAAAGGAGTATACGAAAGCGAACTCACATGTTCTAATTGTGATGCAGATTATGATGGTGTTACTGGAAGAGATAAATCTTACAATCCAAGAGCATATTTAACTACAGTTACAGCACCAATTTTAGCTTAAAAAAAAGTATATATCTATTACATAATATTATTTAATTTATTAAAAAAAACTTAAAAATTTTTTTTAAACCACCAATTAAAATTTTTTTCAAACCATTTTTTTTTTAAATCTTTTTTTCAATTTTTTTTATATAGACATAGTTTATAGTATCCTATATTATTTTAAAAAATTTTTTTTAAATATAATAATTATATTATATTTATATTAATTAGTAAAAATTTTTAACTTACAAGAATTATAAATTAAATATAATATTTAATTAATAATAAAAAAATTTTTGGGGCTTAAATAAAAATGGATATGAAAGTTAGAACAAGAGATTTTATACATACTACAGATGACCTATTTTTTGCTTCAACAAATTATGTGCATCCTACTAACCGTTTTATTAGTTTTTTAAGATACATTCCCGACCCTAATGGTGATCGTGAAAAAAATGGTAAACATTATTCTAAAGTAGATTCTAAAGGAGCATATAGTTTTTTAAAAGAAAATTTTCCAGAATATCTTTTTTATGATGATGTGACTAAAGTTGAAGATATGATGGGAGTACCATTAGATAAAGTTGCTGAAATTATAAAACCTGAAGAAAGGTTAAGAGAAATTAGAGAAGAATATGTTCCTAAATTTAAAGATAAAGACATTGATTCTTTAAGTGATGAAGAGAAATTATATTATAAATTAATTGATTTATCTGATTTTTTCCATTATGAAGCTGGAATAAGTTATGATAATTTAGGAATTTCTGGTTCAATTTGTCCTAATTTACAAAAAAAAGGTACTTCTGATTTAGATTTTGTTGTGTATGGTCTTGGAAATCATAGAAAAGCTGTTGAAGCTTATAAGAAAAATAAGGATCAAGAAGTTGAAATTCCTGATTTAGGTAAGAAGGTTACTTTAAATAGTATTGGGAATGATTTCTTCCAACGGGTTTTTAAGAAACGTATTAAAGATGATAGTTTAAGTAAAGATGAATTTTGTTGGTATGAGAATCGTAAAAGTAATCGTGGAGTTATTGATGGTACTTTATTCGATATTTTAGCTACTCGTAATTATGATGAAATTAGTGGTTATTATGGAGATACGGTTTTTGAACCATTAGGAAAATCTACTATTACTTGTACTATTACTAATGCTTTAGAATCTTTTGATAATCCTGCAGTATATGATATTGATAATGTTGAACTTATTGATGGTGTTGATGTTAATATTACTGGTTTAGCTAGTTTCACCCATACTTATGCTGGTGAAGTTTTAGAAGGTGAAAAGGTTATTGCTCGTGGAAAAGTTGAAAAGGTTTCAACTGAGGGTGAGAACTCTTGGTATCGTATTGTTGTAGGTACAACTAGAGAAGCTTTAGATGAATTTATTAAGTTAGAAAAGAGTCCTGTTGAATAAAAATTTTTATTTTACTATTTTTTTTATATTTTTTTAACAATACAAACCTATTTTTTTTTAGCTAATTATAGTAAAAGTATTAAGATGTTTTTGAAAGGAAATTTTTGTGATTTTTATGAAAGATAAAGAAACACTAGCAGGAAAATTATATTATCCTAGAACTCCGGACTTAGGGGAAATTAGACATAGAACTCATAACTTATGTCAAGAATACAATTCCTTAGATGATCAGGATGATAGAAGATATGAAATTTTAGAAGAAATTTTAGGTTCTGTTGGAGAAGATTTTTATATGCAGGGACCTATCCAATTCAATTATGGGAAAAACATATTTATTGGAGATAATTTCTATGCTAATTTTAATTTAACAATCTTAGATGATGGGGAAGTAAATATTGGAGATAGAGTAATGATAGCTCCTAATGTTAGTTTACTTGCTGGTAGTCATCCCCTTCCATCTTCTGAGAGAATGTTTGAAAAAGATGGAAAAATTGTTAATTTAGAGTATGGTACTAAAATTAATATTGAAGACAATGTATGGATTGGTGGGAATACTACTGTTGTAGGTGATGTTACTATTGGAGAGGGTGCTGTTATTGGTGCTGGAAGTGTTGTAATTAAAGATATTCCTCCAAATTGTGTGGCGTTTGGTAATCCTTGTAAATTTTATCGAGAAATTACAGAAAAAGATTCTGTGAAAAATTTTTATAAGTTATTTTTGTGCTTGATGTAGGGTACGCTGATATTTATTAAGAATTATAGTTTAGTGCTTATAGAATTTTAAAGATAAGTTTAATAAAAATAGTAGTTAATTATATTGTGAGTATTTTAATTTATGGTTTATTGTTTTTAATGAAAAGAAAAATTGAATGAAAAACTCGTTTGAAATGAAAAATTTAAAAAAAATTAGAACTTACTACTATCTAATTTATCAAAATCAAAAACAGTACAAAAATGAAAAATTTAAAAAAAAATTAGAACTTTTTATTATCTAATTTATCAACATCAAACACGGCAGTATTAGCAACAGCCATAACAGCCATAACCCCCGCTTGTATAGGGTCAGTTACAATTAAATCAGCTTCTTTAGCAGCACTCCCTGGCATATTAAGGCTAATAACTAACAAACCAAACTCTTTCTTAACCCTACGAACGGCCTTAGTTATTTCACCACCCATCAAAGAACCAGCTAAAACTAAAGCATTAACCCTAGGAGTAATAGATAAAGCATCTACCGCTTCAGAAATATTATCTTCACCAACTAAAGGAATAGTATCCACACTAATTCTTTCACCACGAATATTATGACGATCCGCTTCAGTAATAGCACCTAAAGCAACTTGAGAAACTTGAGCACCCCCACCAAAAATTAAAATACGTTTACCATAAACATCCATCAAGGATCCTCTTACTTCAACCTTTTTAACTAAAGGAGAATTATTCAAATCATCAAGTAATTCATCAACATTCTCAACATTTTCCAATTCCACATTAATAGAACCATAATCATTTTTCTCAATATAAATATGAGCATATGAAATATTCAGATTATGTGAAGAAAAAATTTCAGTAATATCGTCAAGAACACCTTTTTTTTCTAAAGTTTGAATACTTAAAGCTAAATCTGTCATTTTAAATCACTAACATATAAAAATAATATAAAAAATAATATGTAATTCATTATATAAAAAAATATAAAATAAAAGAAGAAAGGAAAAAAATTATTTAAATTAACTCAACGTCAATATCCACTTTTTCCATAAACTTGTCTAAATCAGCATGTGCCTTTTTAAACATAGCCAAATAATTATCTTCATCCCTAACAGGAATAACTTCTAAACCTAAAGCCCTATGTTCATCAATCCAACTTTCCTCTAAAACAGGGACCTCAATTTTAATAGGTTCAGCAGTTTTATTAACAATTATAAGATTCCTATAAGGGAAATGTGTTTCAACAATATATCCCCCAAGACTTAACATATGATAAGGTCTCATAACAATTTTCATTCAAAGTCACCTAAATAAAATAATAAATATTAAAACATTCCTACAACAATAGCTAAAACTCCAAGTAAAGAGCTAGCAATAACAACTGGATAAAATTGTCTAAAAGTAAATACTGGAGAGAATGCACTTAAAATCCCAACAATAACAGGGAAAATAAAAGCAACCACAATATTAACAAGAATACCCCAAGATAAAATATTAGGTGTAATACCTAAAAATAATACACAAAAAATACTAGCTAGAGCAAACATTAAAAATCCTTTAGTTAAATAAATAAAAGCTCTTGAATCAGCAGCAAATTCCATATACGGTCCTTGAATAACATCAGCTTCAGCATGAACAATATTAAAAGGATACTCATTTAATAAGATAATATAACCAATCAAGAAGACTATAGCACCAATAAAACCTGGAACAGTAAATAAGAATGGGCCAGAAATTTGTTGCATAGTCACTATATCATTAAGATAAATACTACCAGATAAAACTACTGGAACAAATAAGGATAAATACAATGGAAAAGAACCAAAAGCAATCATTCTTAAAGATCTATTAGAACTTATATCTTCTAAAAAACTTACATTAGTATCAGTTCTAGCTCCACCTTTAGCATGATCTGGGAAAGGCATATTACCAGACATAACAGACTTAGACAAAGAACCCATTAAAACATAACAAATTTCATCAATCTTTAAAAATCCAACAATAGCAATCAAACTAGCAAAAGCTAAAAATTGATAATTTTGTGGAGTTAAAGTTAAAAACAATAAAAACACTGCAATGAAACAAACAATTGGTAAAGCCTTATATAAACTAGGAACCGGTGAATTAATTTTCAAATTTTTCTTAAAAAAGAATTTAATAGTTGAAAATAAACCTGGACTAGCAAAATTTGGCCCAATTCTTTGCTGAATTCTAGCTTGAACATACTTTCTTTCAAAACCAGGAAGAAGAGTCCCTACAAACACAGCAACAACCAAAGTACCTAACACTGCTAAAACTGAATATATAATTGGAATGAATGACATTTTCCTATTTCCTCATCATTTTTTTATCATTTTTATCAAGTTGAATAATTTCTACAGCACGATCAGTACAAGTGAAACATGGATCACATTGAACTATACATAATTGACCATCAGTAATAGAATCACCAATACATGCATATTGCATAGCACCAATATTAGCTAAACTAGGAGTTCTAATTAAACAACTTCTAATTCTCCCATCTTCAATTGCAAAAGAATCATATAAATCTCCACGTGGAACTTCAATATGAGATTCAATAATATCACAATCAAACATTTCCCAAGACCTATTAGAAATAGGACCAGAAGGAAGATTTTTAACAGCTTGACGAATAATTTTAATAGATTCAAAAGACTCTAAAACTCTCATTAAAAGATTAGATTTAACATCACCATCAGGTTGAGTTATAAGATCATAATCAAAATTCTCATACTCATACATACCAGTTCTTAAATCAGATTTAACACCAGTAGCCCTAAGAGTTGGTCCAGAAACTGCAAGTTTAATAGCTTGCTCTTGAGGAAGAACACCAACACCAGTGATTCTTGACATAACCATAGTATCATGAAGGAATCTATCAGCAAAATTTGTGAGAGCTTCTTCTGTTTTATTCATCCCATCAATCAATCTTTGTATACGATTATCATCAAGTTCACATCTAGGTCTCACACCACCTATAATAGCACAACCATACTGAACACGATTTCCACCAATCATGCTTAAAAGTTCCATAATAGTTTCTCTCATATAGAAAACTCTCATAGAAAAGGTTTCATGACCTAAAACTTCACAACCATGAGCAAGATAAAGGAAGTGACTATGTAATCTTTCTAATTCCCCCATAATAACTCTAATATAAACTGCCCTATCTGGAACATCAACTTCTAATCCCTTCTCAGCAGTTCTAACAGAATTCCAGACATGTGAATTAGAACAAATTCCACAAATTTTTTCAGTAAGAGCATTAGCTTTTTCTACAGGAAGACCTTCCATAATACGTTCAACACCACGATGATTAACACCAACAGTTATTTCAGCATCTTTAATAATTTCATCTTCCACAAAAAATCTAACTCTATAAGGTTCTAAAGCAGCAGGATGAACTGTACCCATTTGGATTTCAGTTTCTATTACTTCCTCCTTTTTAGCTCTTTTCTCTTCCATTATCTCACACCTTATTTTTAAATCATCTTAAATTTTTGAATTATTAAAATTTTTATAAACATTAATCTTATTTTTTTTAATCAGCATCTAACAATTGAGGTAGAACTGACACCACTCCTGCAATAACATCTTGAGGTCTGCAGGCACAACCTGGAACTTTAGCATCTACAGGAATTATATTTTCAACTGGACCATCAATTTCTTCAGAAGGAATATCACCATGAATATTTTTATAAACTCCACCCATCAATGCACAACTACCTGCAGCTACAACAAGTTTAGGTTCAGGAACTGCAGCATAAATTTCTTCTAAAGGTTTCCTATTATGATGTGTAACAGGACCTGTAACTACTAATATATCAGCTTCACGAGGATTCCAAGTTAAAAATACATTATACTGTTCTAAATCAAATCTTGGTGATAAAACACAATTCACAATTTCAATATCACAACCATTACATCCACCAGTATAACATAACATCAAATGAATAGATTTTGATCGTGAAAAAGATTTAAGACTCATTCTATCTCCTCTTTATCCTCTTTTTTAGAATTATTATTTTTAAGATTGTCTAATACAGACTTATCAGACATGTATTGTGCTATAAATGCAAGTTTATCTGCTGGAATTTTAAAAGGTTCTTTAATAAGATTTTCAACATCAATAACATTTTCACCAACATTATTAGGATGTATAGCACCAGCTTCCCCATATAAGGCATATACTGGACAAAAATCATGACACCAATAACAAACAACACATTTTTCTTGATTTAATTCTGGAACTTCAGTAACAATCCATCCTTCAGCTAACTTAACAGGTTCTTTTAATGGTTTCATAGTTATAGCATCAGTTGGACAAACATTTGCACAACCACCACATCCAATACAAGCTTTAGATACTTTTTCTGTAGGTTTTACTTCACCATTTAGGATAGCATTTCTCATATCCATATCAGTTACTCTATCTGAAGCAAAAAGTATTTTCTTTATATTTCCGTAAGCTCCTTCTAAGAATACTTTAAGTAAATCTTTCATTTAAACTCCACCTAGTACTGGACTATTTAGCATCCTTGAATTTTCTTTCAAAGAGGAAAGCATTTGATGGGCAAACATGCATACATGCCCCACAATAAATACAATCATCATCTTTAACAACTAAATGACCATCTTTTTCTATAATAGCATCTTCAGGACAAATATCTTGACACAAACCACAATTAATACATAATTGTTGATCAATCATATTAAATCCATCAGCTATTTCTTTTTTAACTGTTGTTCGCTTAGGAATAGCATCTTTTGGACAATGAATTCCACAAGTTTCACACATTATACATTTATCTAAATCAACTTCAATAGTTCCTCTTTTTAAGGTAATCGCATCTTTTGGACATACTTCAACACATATTCCACAAGAAATACAATCTTCTGAAACCTTACCATCCCATTCTATAACTGAAGCTTTACGTGCATCATTTTGACAAACTTCAACACACTTTCCACAAGACACACAATATCCTTCTAGTTTATAATCACTTGTCTCATGTAAAGATGAAACTGGACAATCAGCTATCATTAACTGATGATTTTCAACTGATGAATCAGATAAAACATCTAATGATGGATCATATCTTAAATTTCCATCAACCTTTTTCAAGGAACCATTTTCATTATTATCAGCACATAAACCACAATTTAAACATGAAATAATAGAACCATTAATTTTTTGATTCAATTTAATAATATTAACTTTAAAATCATCTATACTAATTGAATTACTTGGACAATTATTTAAACAATTTAAACACAAAGTACAGATAGATGAATCAACAATACCATTTTTAATAGCCCCTGTAGGACAAACATCTTCACAAACCTTACATTCTGTACATATACCTTGTTGTTGTACTGTAACATTTATAGCATTTGTTGGACAGTAATATTCACATCTACCACATAAAGTACATTTATCATAATCAGTATCCATACAAATTCTAGAAGCAAATTCTTTATCACTTTTATTAGATTGAATAGGTACATTAACATCAGAAACATTAGGCATTGCTAATTTTAAAGAATTTAAAAAACTTAAACGGTTTTCATCAATTAAATTAGATGCATCAATTCTTGATTCACAAACATCCCCACATAAACCGCACATTGAACAAATACCTTTAACAACACCATCTTCAATATGTATACTTTCAACAGGACAAGAATATTCACATATTCCGCAACCATTACATTTAGCCCTATCTACAACATAACCCCCATAACTATTTTTGAAAATAGCATTATTAGGGCAGACATCATGACATGTCCCACATGTAATACAGCTAAAAGCATTTCCTTTAATTAACCTAATAGCTTCTGTCGGGCACTTTTTAATACACTCTGCTCGACTTTCACATTTATTAGTTGTTACATACATGATTTTTACTTCCAATCTAATTTTATTTTTTTTAAAACTTTTCTTTTTATAAATTTTATTATTATAATATTTGAAATTATTTTTTTTATAAAATCAAAAATCCTTTTCTTGATAATATAAAAATAATCAACTTTTTTTAACTATTTTCTTTAGATCTCCCAAATAGGAATTTACCTAATATAAGACCTATAAATGCTGATACGAATCCAGTTGCAACAGGAAAATCAGAATAATATGGGAAATTTCCTAATTGCCATGCCATTAATATAGCAACAATGAATAATAAGAGAATAGATCCTCCAGTTAATCCAATATTAACTTTAGCATCAGTTCTAATTCTAGAACCTATTACTAAACCGATTATTAATCCAAATAAAATTGGTCCTATAACTATCATTCTTCATCCCCTTCTTCTTCAAAACTTTTAAATTGATAAAATGCAATTGCAATAGCAGATAAACCAACCATAACTTTTAAACCAACAACAATATTTAAGTATGGGATTATTCCAGCATTAGTCACATCAGGATAATGGAAAATAGTTTGTACGAGATTTGGAACAAGATTATAAGCATCAAAACCAATATTATACAAGAATGAACCTGCAAATATTAAACCTACTAATCCTAAACCAATATATGCTAAAGCTCCAAAACTTTCAACTGCTGAAACAAAATTATGAGAGAAATCTATAGGGATTCTATCATAACCATAAACAAAGAGACTTAAAATAACTCCCCCAGCAATCATAGCTCCACCTTGGAAACCACCACCCGGTGTAATATGTCCACCTAAAATAGTGTTTACTCCTAAACATATTGTGAAGATTGAAATTGGAAAAGCTAGTAATTTTAATACTGTACTTCCTTCACTCATTGTTCATCACCTTTTAATTTTCCTCTTCCAAATATTAATAAGACAATTAAAACAGCTGAAACAAGAATTAATGCTTCACCTAAAGTATCATAACCTCTCCAATCAAATACTATATTAGTAACCATGTTTGGAGCGATATTAGGACCTAAAGCATTGTAAATTAAACTGATTCCTGGAGCAATGATACTTTTTAAATTAAATAAAGCATCAAATAAAGTTACACCAAATAAAGCAGTAACAATTGCTAATATTAATTCTTTAATATTATCATACATAGCCTACACCCCAATAAATAAGACAAACCACAATTCCTAATGTTAAAATAACATAAAACAGCATTGTATCCAATGAATTATTTTCTTCCTTAATAACTTTAGGGATTAAAGGTAAATTAGTAACTAATGCAACAGCTAAAATTAAAACAATAACCATTGAAATAAGTAAATTTACACGAGTAAGTAATAATGCTGCAAGTAAAGTTACTGATATAACAGTTAATTCTCCTGCAGTAGCTCCTGAAACATTATCACTAGTTAAAGGATCTTTCTTAATTTTTCCTTTAACTTCCTTAAGAGAATCTAATAATAAATCATAAAATGCCATCTTATATCAAGCCCCCTAAATATTGTCCAAAGCTATATGTTATTAAATTAGGATCAAGACCTATTACAAGACATATTATTAATAATATAGCTATAGACACTATTGCTAAACTTGGAACTTCTTTATGAACAAAACCTAAATCTTTAGGTTTAGGTTTTAAATAAATTGAATGGAATGCTTTAACAAATGTCATAAAGACCACTATACTAACTAAAACAATTATAATAGCTATTTCTGGGAATCCTGCATTTAATGCAGATTGAACTAACATTAATTTAGATTGGAATCCGTTAAATGGAGGAACACCAGCTAATGCTAAACCTCCAAGTAATATCATTATACTAACTTTAGGGTTTAATGAAATTAATCCTCCTAATTTACGAGTATCAGATGTACCAGTTAAGTAATAAACTATACCAAATCCAATAAATAATAAGGAAGTAATCACTATATCATTAAAAGCTTGGAAAAGCCCTGCAGTCATAGATAATTTAGTTCCTATACCAAATCCAATAGCAATAAAACCTAATTCACCTACTGCTAAAAACCCTAACATTTTTCTATAATCTGTTTGAACAACTGCCATAGATACACCTAGCACCATAGCAAGTAGAGAGAATAACATTATAGTTATTTTATATACAGATAAATATCCAAATATTCTAAACATTACTAATCCGAATGCAACCATTGTTAATACTGAAAAAGTTGTAAGTATTGCTGATGATTCTGGAGTACCTTTACTGTATATTAATGATTTTATTGTGTTGAATGGAGGTAATCCAGATGCATATAACCAACCGAAAAAGATCATAGCAAAACCAATTATTAATGCTGGAGAGTAAGGATTTACATAACCAGTGTGAATTGCATAAACAATATCTGTTATGTTTACACTACCAATTACACCTAAAACAAATCCTATACCTAAAAGTAGTATAGGTCCTCCAATTGATCCTAAAATCATATATTTTAATGCAGTTTCCGTACTGCCTTCAGTGTTTGAGGCTAGTATAATACCTGTTTGTGTTAATGCTGCTATTTCAAAAAATATGTACATATTAAAAATATCATCACTTAATAACATTGCACTTACTGCAGCTGTCCCCATAAATATTAGGAATAAGTAAGGTCCAGATACTTTTTTATATTTATTGAAATATGTGAATAAAGCTAAGAAGATTACAATTCCAAGAATGAAAATGAATATTTTTTCTAAACCTGCTAAACTATATGTAATAGCTGGATGGAAAAGAATGACCCGTGAACTAAGTAAACTTGCAGGTAAAGATTCTAACAATGAAGGATTAAATGTTAATGGTGCATGACCTCCAAAGAAATGTAAACCATTTGAAGCAACTAAAGCTATTATTGGAATTATAATTGCAACTATTAAAGCCATTATTCGGGATATTCTATTTTTTCCATGAAGTAAATTTAATAATAAAGCACAAATTAATGGTATTATTACTATTAAAGGAATTAATTCATTCATGATCTTCACCTAACATAGCTTTTGTACTTAAAGTGTGATGCTTTTTATATAATACCATAACTAATGCAAGCATTACAGCTAATGTACTTGCCCCAATAACAATACTTGTTAAAACTAAAGCTTGAGGTAAAGGATAAGCAGAATTTGCATAGAATGAACTTTTAGTCATTCCAGGTAAGAAAATTGGAACTATTCCACCTAATTTATAACCTAAAGCAACTAGGAATAGGTTGACTCCCTCTTCTATAAAACTTAAACCTATAATCTTTTTAATTATATTATCTAAAAATATTGCTGCATAAAGACCTATAACGATTAAAGCACCTGAAGTAAATAATGATGCTAATTGAACATCCATAATCATTAGTCATCAGTCCTTTTAGTTTTTTTCACTGCTAATGCTATAAATGCAGGTACAATAGCTGCTCCTACAATAGCTTGGGTTAAAGCAACATCTGGAGCTAATAAAATTTCATATAAGAAAGCTACACATAATCCAGTTATTCCACTAACAACAGCTGCTTTGAGTAAATCTTTTTGCATTAAGGTAATTATAGCACCTAATACTATGATAACCATTATTACGTACTCAATCATAATTATTCATCCTCAGTAATCTTTAGAGTAGAAATTGAAATTTTATCTTCAGAATCATCAAATTCTTTGAATTCATTCGCATTTTTATAGAAACCTGTTGATTCTATCTCTTCAGTAAAATCTTTTTTATCATCTTTCTTTTCATTACCTTCAACTAAGTTTTTATTATTTTTTTCATCTTCACCATGGAAATATCCATTAGCCATAGCATGTGCTGCAAATGGAGCTAAAATGAAATATAATACTCCTAATAAAGGATCTCCTAAACATATAAAAGCAATTACTGCTGCAATATCAATTACACCCAATATATGGATTCTTGCATAAACTACATTATCCATGTCTTTATCCAATCTTAAAATACCAATACTAACAATAATAGTAATGATAGCTACAATAATGAGCAATATAGATTGTATCAAGTTTAGAATAGATGGTGTAATCATTTTTAATCCCCTCTATTGACAGTTGCAAAAGCTATAGTACCAACTATTCCTAAAAGAACTAAAGCTAAAGCTATATCTCTAAAAAATCCAATCCCATAAATTCCACCTAAACCTACAAGAATAACTGAAACAGAAACTGTTATAGCATCCACTCCAACTATACCCATAGTTGTTGATTTATGAGTAGCCAATCTTAAAGCTGCCAATGTGAAAATACAAAAGGCAATTAATAAGAAAATCTTTGAAATTAGTAATATATCCATCACTATCACATTTTTTTTTACTTAGTTTTAATAATGATTTAAATAAAAATTTTTATTTTATATAAATTTGAAAAAAGAGGATTTTTCCATATAAAATTCTTCTTTATTCTAACATTCCTTTAATATATGGTTCAAATGGAATAATATCCTCTTTTTCTCTTGGACTAATAATAGCTACTTTTAAAACTTGTGCTTCTGAATCTAAATCTACAGTTAAAGTTCCAGGAGTTAAAGTTATACTATTAGCTAATATTGTTTGAGCTACAGGTCTTTTAAGTACTGTTTCAATATTAACTATTATTGGATCATATTCTCCATCTTTTAATGTACGAAGAGTTACATCAAAAACCGCTTTTATTATTTCCCATATTAAAACAAAAAAGTAAGCTATTGCATAATAAATTCTAGTTAAAAACATTGAATTAAAGCTCCATTATCCTCTATTTTTTTTAAACATTTTTATTAAATAATAATATTTTTTTAGAAAAATTAGTATTATAAAAATTTTCCTAATATATTAATACTATTTATCATGATTATTTATTATAAATGTTTCGATAATAAGCTCCAAAAAAAAAGAATTAAAACACTTAAAATCATTAAAATACTAATAAAAAAAGTTTAAAAACATTAATAATAAAAACTTATAAATCAAAAAACTTAAAAAATGATAAAAAATAAGTTAAAACAAGAAAAAAGATTATATAAACGAATTATATTAAACAGTTTTTTTAGAATAATAAATGGCTTAAATTAATCAAATGAGGAATAGATAAAATAATTAACAGAATACTTAAAGTAATACCAAATTTTTTATAAACTTTACGATTACTAAAAGGCCTAAATAATCTTATTCCAGAAGCAGAAAAGGAATCTAATATTAAATGACTTAAAAATCCTAAAATTAAAGAAATAAAAATCAAAACATTACTAATCTTAGTACATGGAATAAATAATAAACCTAAAATCAATAAAGCTAAAAAAAATGGTAAAACCCTTTTATTTAAAACAAAAACACTTAATAAAATAATCATTAAAACTAAAGCTAATTTAAAAGTAATATAATTTGAAAACATACTGAAATAAATAATAAAATTCATCCCACAAATAACAATAGAAGATATAAGTATAGATAAAACTAATATTCCAAAAATAGAATGTGTAAATCCTCTATGACTTGATAAAAGAAATATTAAACTTAATAAAATTAAAATTAACCCAATATAATAAGGAAAATCAAAAGCATACATTACAATAGTTAATATTAAACCAATTAACATTAAATAAAAGACATTTTTTCTTTTAAAATCATGATCAAAATCTGAAAAGTTAGCACCTAAAATTACTAAAGCTATAGCTAATGGGTTTTGAAAATATAATAAAGAAAGTACTAATCCAAATAATGTATGAGCTTTATATGAAGAAATAATTTATCACCTTTTTATAAGTGAATTTTACTATTATTATATAAATAACAATTATGTAAGCATTTGAAAAATAATTAAAAATAGAATTACTTTTAAAGAATATTACAATATTTTAAAAAACTAATCATCTGATTTAAAGATCTCTTTGTAGAACCTAAACTAAGATAACCTATAGTAGATATTACTTCACAAGTAACAGCCGGAATACCTATTAAATTACATTCATCTTCAATAGCACCTTTAAACATAGCCCCTGCATTATTATAATTAATTATAGAAGAATTAGTATCTTCACTAATAAATGAAGCTATATCAAAACTTTTAGGAGAAGGTTTAATTGTGCAAAAAACACCCTCTTTACCAGGATTAGCATTAGGAGCAGTAGAATGGAAATCTGCAACATAACTAATTCCTAAATCTTTAATCTTATCAATTATTAAATTACCTAAAGATCCTTTAATCATACTAGTCCGGTTAATATCTTGACCATTATAATTTCTAATATTATACATTGTTGCTTCAGGTGCTGCGAATGGAATAATATAAACTGTTCCATTTAAATTAAGATTCCGCAATTTATTAACCAACATTAAAGCAGCATTTTGAGGAGGCAATTCATTACCATGAACTCCTGCAAGAATCATTACTTTTAAATCTCCATGACCTAATTTAATTAAAGGAGTACCTTTAAGACTTTCATTAAGAATAAATTTAGTTAAGGGAGTATAATCCATGTTTGCAAAAAGATTTTTATTACCTGAAACATAACCTTGAGATTTAGAATATAATGTAGTGATGGAAAAATAATCATTATTAGTAAATAATGATTTTTTAATAGAATCTGAATCATTCCCTAAATTATGTGAAGCTAATGTTTGTTCCATTTTCTTTAAAACCTTCTTTTTAGAATTATTATATAAAATTTAAATTCTTTCATTTACTAAGATAATAAATATAAGTAAAATTATTAAATGAAAATTTATTAAAAATAGTATATAAGATAATCTAAAATAATAATTTTAATAAGAAAAATAATATAGAATAATAGATATAATGAATAAAATTTATAGAAGGTAGAATCTGTTGAAAAAATATATTTCAAATCTCATAGAACTTATAAATAATGAAAGAAAAGCCGAAATAAGTGCAATGAGAAATATGATCAAAAGATTAAAACCTCATCAAAGAGAAAAAAAAGGAATAGCCATAAATCATTTAAAAGGAAAAAATCTAGGAAAAGAACTAGGATATAATATAATTCAATATGGTAGAAAAGAACTTATAGATACTGAAATCAATGTAGGGGACTTAGTATTAATAAGTAAAGGAAACCCCTTAAAAAGTGACTTAACTGGTACAGTAACTGAAAAAGGTGGAAGATTCATTAAAGTAGCATTAAACAATCTCCCACAATGGGCTATAAAAAAACATGTGGATATAAATTTATATGCTAGTGATGTGAATTTTAGAAGAATGGAAGAAAATTTAAAAAATTTAAGTCCATATGGAAAAAAAGCATTAAATTTTTTATTAAAAAAACAAAGCCCTAGTAAAAAGAGTAAAAAAATTAAAATAGAAAATTTTAAAGATAAAAAATTGAATTCTTCACAAAAAGAAGCAATAACTAATGCAATCAATTCAGCAGATTTCTTTTTAATACATGGTCCTTTCGGAACTGGGAAAACAAGAACCTTAAATGAATTAATTTACCAAGAATGGAAAGAAGACCATAAAATATTAGCTACCGGAGAAAGTAATACAAGTGTTGATAATTTACTTGAAGGTTTAACAGAAAAATTAGGTAAAGAAAATCAAGATACTCTAAATTTAACAAGATTAGGCCACCCACAAAGAATTTCAAAAGAGAATATTAAATATTCCTTAGCTTATAAGGTCGAGACCCACCCATTAAATAGTGAAAAAGATAAAATTGAAAAAATTATTAATGAAAAATCTAAGATACGGGACACTTTCACTAAACCAAGCCCACGTTATAGAAGAGGTTTTAGTGATGAAGAGATTATTAAAAATGCTGAAAATAATAAATCTTCAAGAGGTATTAATGCTAAAACCATGAAATCTTTAGCTAATTGGATTTTAATTAACCAAGAAGTTGAAGAATATTATAAGAAGAGTGAATGTTTAGAAGATGAAATTATTAAAGATATTATTAAAAATAGTGATGTGATTTTATCTACTAATTCTAGTGCAGCTTTAGAATATATTGAGGATATTATTTTTGATGTAGCTATTATTGATGAAGCTTCACAAGCTAGCACTCCTAGTGTTTTAATCCCTATAAATAAAGCAAAACGTTTTGTGTTAGCAGGAGATCATAAACAATTACCTCCTACTATTATTAGTAATAAATCTAGAAAGCTTCAAGAAACTTTGTTTGAAAAATTAATTATTTCTTATGATTATAAGTCTTCTCTTCTTAATTGTCAATACCGTATGAATGAAAAATTGATGAGTTTTCCAAATAGTGAATTTTATGATAATAAATTGTTTAGTGATGATTCTGTTAAATCAATTTCTTTAAATGATTTAGATAAGAAGACTTTAGGTTCTAATAATATTTCTAAAAATTTTAATAAGAAATTAAGTGTTAGACTTAATAATATTAATAAGTTTTTTGAAGATGAGAATTATCCATTTTTATTTTTAGATACTTCTTTAATTGAAAGAAATATGGAGATACATTTGAATGATTCTAAATCTGTTCTTAATAAGGTTGAAGCAAATATTATTAATATTATTGTTAGTAATTATTTGGATTTAGGTTATTGTTCTGATGATATTGGTGTTATTAGTCCATATATGGATCAGGTTGAATTTTTAAGGAATATGATTCCTGTTGAAGTTAAAACTGTTGATGGTTTTCAGGGTCGTGAAAAAGAAATTGTTTTAATTTCTACAGTGCGAAGTAATAAGAATAATAATATTGGTTTTTTAGATGATATTAGACGTTTGAATGTTTCTATTACTCGTGCTAAACGTAAATTAATTATTATTGGAGATAGTAGTACTTTGAAGTTTGATAATGTTTATAAAGATTTAATTGATTATTGTAAAGGTAATGATTCTTTTAAAGTTCTTTAATTTTATTATTTTTTTAATTAATAATTTAGGTATACCTAAACTTTATATAGTAAGAAATACAATTTAATAAATATGAGAATAAAAATTTTCACGTTTTTATATCTCACGAAAAAATTCTCTTAATTGATAAAAAAAATATCTTCGCTCAAATAAAAACTAAAAAATTAAAAGGACCCATATAAACATACCATTCTTTTAAATAAAAAAAATAAAATAAATTACCTCCAAAATAAAAGGTATCAATTAAGAGAATCTTTTTCTTCTGCAAAAAAAATGCACACAAAACTTACTAATTTTAAAAATTTTTCAAAAATCAATAACTTTAATAAATCCAATATAAACCTTATAAATAATATAAATTACAAAATAAAAACCATAATAATATAATTGTTACAAAAATTTATAAAAAATTAATTAAGAAGTGATTATAAAATGGATAAAGTAGTATTAGCATTCAGTGGTGGATTAGACACAACTGTATGTGTAAAATTATTAGAAGAAAAATACAATTACGAAGTAATAACCGTATGTGTAGATGTAGGACAACCTGAAGACGAATTAGAAAAATCTCAAAACTCCGCAGACAACATAAACACAGGTAAACATTACATAATCGATGCAAAAGAAGAATTTGCAAACGATTACATCTCTAAAGGAATAAAAGCAAATGCAGAATACGAAGGATACCCATTAAGTACAGCATTAGCAAGACCCCTCATAGCATTAAAAATAATCGAAGTAGCAGATAAAGAAGGTGCAGTAGCAATAGCTCACGGATGCACTGGAAAAGGAAATGATCAATTCAGATTCGAATCAATCATAAATGCAATGTCAGATTATAAAATAATCGCACCAATAAGAGAATTAAACTTAACCAGAACTGAAGAAGTAAAATATGCAAAAGAACACAACCTCCCATTATCCTCAGATAAAAGATATAGTGTAGATGAAAACATTTGGGGAAGATCAATAGAAGGAGACATTCTTGAAGACCCTAAAAACGAAGCACCTGAAAACATTTATGCATGGACAGCTTCATCTGAAGATGCAAAAGACACTCCAGAAAAGATTTCAATAGAATTCGAAGAAGGAGTACCTATAGCTATAAATGGAAAAATGATGCCACTAATCGACATTATAAGAGAAGCTAACAAAATAGCTGGAGAAAATGGTGTTGGAAGAGTTGACACCATAGAAAACAGAATGATTGGATTAAAAAGCAGAGAAATATACGAAGTTCCTGGAGCAAAATTATTAATCAATGCACACAAAGCATTAGAAGAATTAGTTTTAACTACAAGCGAATTAAGATTTGCAGAATATATGAGCACATTATATGCAGATTTAGTATACGGAGCTCTCTGGCAAGAACCTTTAAAAGAAGATTTAGATCAAGCATTTGACAACATGCAAAGAAGAGTATGTGGAAAAGTAGTAATGAAATTATTCAAAGGATCCATACACCCATTAACAAGAGAATCTGACTTCAGTTTACACAGTGTAGAACAAATCACATTTGAAGATAAAGAAACAGACCAAAGAGAAGTTGAAGGTATGATTAAATACCACGGAATTCAAGCTGCAAACTTCCAAAAATTAAACCAATAAAAATTTAAAAAAATTTTTTTAGAATATAATACTAATAATTTATTATACTCTAAAAAAAACATTCCTACTTTTTTTTAGCTAAATCAATAGAATAAAAATCCTAATTTTAAAAAATAGAAAATAAAAATAATATTAAAGACTTAAATCAAAATCTAAAGACTTTTTAACCATAGTTATACCATCTAAACTATTTTTACACTTATAAACTAAAATTTCAACTCCAGAAGAATAAGCCTCATTTAAAATTTTAGCAAAATCAGGATCATTTTCCCAATTAGGTCTGAATTTATCCCCTTTAGGATGTTGAATTAAAAAGAAAACAACAGCACGATGCCCTCTTTTTTTAAGTTCAATCAACTCATTCAAATGCTTCCTACCTCTTTCAGTTGGAGCATCAGGAAATTGAGCCAAACCATCCTTAATTAAAGTAACACCTTTAACTTCAACATAACAATCCTCTAAAATATTCCCATCCTTAGATTTACCTAAATAAATATCAATTCGAGAATTATCAATAGTTTTTTCTCTTTCCAATACATTATAACCTTGAAGTTCCCTAACAATACCCTGTTTTATTGAATCAAAAACAATTTCATTAGCTTGCTGAGAAAATAAACTAACAAGCACACCTTTATTTAAAACAAAATGAAGAGAAAATTTAGTTTTCCTTTTAGGATTATTACTAGGTAAAAGAAAAACTTTAGCATCAGGCACTAAAAGCTCTTTACATCTACCAGTATTAGGAACATGAGCTTTAACTAATTCATTATTAATTTCAACTTCAGCAATAAAACGATTAGGTCTATTTTTAAATACACCTTCAACATAATTATTCAATTAAATTCCATCCATTAACTTACCAATAAATTCAGATAAATCAGAAGCAGCAAAACCATAACCATATTTATCCATTGCCAAATCCCCTGCTTTACCATTTAAAAATGTTGCAAGAGATGCTGAATCAAAAACATTTAAACCTTGAGCTAATAAACCACTAGTTAAACCAGCTAAACAGTCACCAGTACCCCCAACAGTCATTCCAGGATTACCTGAAGTGTTAATTTTAATTTTAGATCCTTGGAAAATAAAATCAGATTCACCTTTAACTACAGTAACTCCCTCAATTGAATTTGTAACAGATTGGAAAAAAGTTAATTTATCATTAACAATTTTATAATTTAAATTATCAAATTTCATACTAACATCATCAAAAGTTAATCCTTCCTCATAAATAATATCTTGATAAAATTGTTTAAACTCATTATTATGAGGTGTTAATATAATATCCTTTCTTTTTGAGATTAGTTTCCTATTAACTAATTTTAATGCATCTGCATCTAAAACTATTGGTTTTTTAATTTTATGAACTAAAATATTAAATAATTTTTTAGTTTCATCATTTTGACTAGCCCCAGGTCCAATTAAAACTGCATCAACATCTTCAACTAAATTTAAAATTTCCTCTTGATTATTTAAATTTAAATAATCCCCTTTTAAACTATGAACAATTAAATCAGGAGAATAAGATTTAATAGGAATAGCAGCAGATTCAGGAGTTGCAACATGAACTAAATCAACACCACTACTTATAGCACTAATTCCAGCTAATCCAGGAGCACCAGAATATTCTTTACTCCCCCCAATAATAAGTAAACTACCATTATTTCCTTTATGAGAATTATTAGACCTATTTTTAAGTTTTAATAAATCCCCATCACCAACAAATAGTTCTGCTTCAAGAGGTATTCCAATATCACAAGTGATTAATCCACCTACAATATCTTCAGAAGCAATCCTTAGACCAGTTTTAACTTTATGAAAACCTACAGTATAATCTGCTTTAACACAAATATCCAAAACTTCCCCAGTTAATGGATTCATTCCAGAAGGAACATCAATTGCAACTTTTAAAGCATTAGATTTATTAATAACTTCAATAGCTCGTCTTTCTTTAGGACGTATCTTACCTTTTATTCCAGTGCCTAAAATTCCATCTATAATAATAGATTCAGAAAAATTATTATTAAAAGCAATATCTAATTTATCTATTTCACTAGAATCTTTCAAATAATTAATATTCAAACGAGAAACCCTAGGATTCAAATTACGTAATACTTTCAAATTAGTAAGAGCATCCTGAGATTTAATTTCATCATCATTTTTTAAAAGACATAAATCAACACTAAAACCACGATTTAGTAAATGACGAGCCGCAACAAAACCATCACCACCATTTCCCCCTGAACCAGTAAAAATAACTATTTTAACTGGTTTGGAAAATGTGAAAGTAGATAAAGTTGCAACCTCATCAGATAAAGATTTACCTGCATTCTCCATTAAACAAAGTCTAGAAAGACCTAAATATTCACAGTTATGATCAGTTACCTGCATATCTATTGGATCCATAAATTTTATTCCACCTGAAATTATTTTCTTATAAATTAATTATAATATTTATTAAGAAAAGTATTTAATTTAATCTTTTATATAATAATAATTAAAGTTATAAAAAAGTTAATGGGAAAATTTTATGGAAAAGTATGGTTTAATAAAAACTCTATTAAAATTTATAGACACCAATAAAATTAAGTACGGTATAGGTATATTCATTGCAATTTTAGTATATGGAGAAATTGGTTCAATATACATAATGAAATTAAATCCATTTGAAGCACTTTACTTCACAGGTATAACCTTAACAACCGTAGGTTATGGAGATATTATTCCTACTACAATTTTACAAAGAATATTTGCAATAACCTTAGCTTTTGCAGGAATTGCAATTATTGCTTATATATTTGGTGTAATATTCTCTGTCATTACTGAGGGTATGGAAAAAGCTAGAAGCGGTGTGAAAATGAAAAAAATGATAAGTCATCTTAAAGATCATTATATTTTATGTGGATACGGAAGAGTAGGTAAAGTAGTATTAGATGAGCTTAAAAAAAGAAATCAACAAGTATTAATTATTGAAAAAAATAAGGAAATAATTGATAGATTAAACGAAGAAAATGAAGATGATAACATAATCACCATGTGTGATGATGCAACTGACACAAATTTATTGAAAAGAATTGGTTTAAATAAATCAAATGGAATGTTAGTATGTACTGGAAGTGATGTGAATAATTTATTCATAGTTTTAACTACCCGAGAAATAGCCCCAGAATTATGGATAGTTTCTAGAGCAAGTTACTCTGAAAATATTAAAAGACTAAAAAATGCAGGATCAAACAAAGTAGTATCCCCTGAATCTAGTGGAGGAAGCGATATTTACTATGCAGCTATGTCTCCAAAATCAATTAAAATCACATGTAAACATTCAGTAGAAACAATTTCAAAAGAAATGAAAATAGTTATGAGCAATAATTGTAATCTTGAAGATATCGAATATCATTTTCCAGGAATAAAAGAACCTTTAATCCGGAAAATTGGTTCAATTAAAAATGGAGAGTATGATAGATTCAACAATATATTAGAAAAGAATGAAATTGCTAAAAAATCTATTAAAAATCTTTACAAATCTGTAGGTGGAATTCACTCTCACCATATGACTGGGAAAACATTTAAAGATATAGATAATGCAATGAAAAAATTATCTGATGAGAATATTATTATAGGAATTGATTTAAGTGATGAAGAAATCCTTAAATTAACTAAAAATCAAGCTCAAGGAATATTCAAAGAACAAGAAGAAAATTGTAAATTATAATTATATAAAAAAAATTTAAAAAAGAGAATTTATAAGATTTATTTAGAATAAATCTTGTAAATTTATTTTATAAGCACCTAAATTTCCACCAAAGTTACCTGCACTGATTTGAAGAACTCCATCAACATTACAAGCAGCTTTAATACCTTGTTTCATTGCTTCTCTAACAGAATCTTCATCAACACCATCAATAACGACTTCCATTACACCATAAACATCATCAGGAATATCACTATCAACTTTATCTTTTAAGGTAACACACATTTTTTCATTGGTAGATGCATTTAAAAATTCATAATTATTACATCCAACTTTAGAACCAGATGCAACCATACCACCAGGGAATGGAGTTATTACTCCTTCAACATTATGGATAGCATCAATAGCAGCTTCAGTTGCTACAAGTGCACTCATTTTACTATTTGCTAAAACGAAAAAGTTTCCTCCAGCAACACCTTCTTTATATCCAAAAGCAGATTCAACTAAGAAATCTCCAGACATGATAGGAATAGAGTGGATTTTTCTTCCATCAATATCTATTACTTCTTCAAATCCATCACCGAAGAATTTTAATTTATTACCAGTTTTTAAAACATCTTCAGATTCAAGACAATTAAATACTGCAGTAGTAGGTGCTGTTAAAATTCCCATACCGATTCTTTCCATTAATTCATGATCTAAAGCTTTCTTTCCACCTTGACAAATCATTATTGTGTAACCAGGTCTTCCATCAGGAGTTTCTTCAGGAGGTACATAACCATCAATTCCTGCTTCTGCAGGACATCCAATAACAGAAGTTCCATATCCAGTTGCTTCAGTTACAGCAATTTTAGCTAATTTTTTAGTAGCTGCAGTTACTAACATTCTTGTAACTTTAATTCCGAAACCTTCTGCATAAGTATCTTTAATATCTACACCATTTATTTCCATTTTTTCACCATTGATTTTTTAAAATTGATAGATTTTAAATTATAATTTACTAAAAAAAAATAATGTAATTAAAGTTTAAAAATTTAAACTTCTTTAATGAATTTTAGTAAAGATATAATTCAATCATTAAAGTTTATAATTTATAAATAAAATAAAGCTTTCTATTTAATTTTAATAGAAAAAATAAAAATATGAAAAAAGTGTTAAAAAAAAGTTGGAATATATGATGAATTAATTTTCATCCTTCAAATTAGGACTAGATGATTCAGTATTATCGGAATTTTTAGAATTATTAGAATTAGATTCATATTTTTCATCTAAACTATTTTCTTCATCAAATTCTTCAGTTATTTCTTCCTCATCACTTGACATTACCGAAGAAATTTTATCTAAAGCTTCCTCACCATAAAATGGTAAAACTAAAAATCCAATAATTGTTGTCATCCAAAATGAAATTAATCTTTCAACAACAGTAGCTGCCGCACTAATAGATGGAGAAATACCTGAACTAGAATATAATAAAATCATAACCCCATCAACTGCACCTAAACCTCCAGGTAATGCAGGAATCATTCCAATTAAAGAAGCAACAATGAAGACTTCACCTATAAGAACTGGTGTTACTGTACAACCAAATGCTAAAAATACAATATACACTCTTAAAATTTCTACACACCATATGAAAAATGAAAGAGGAAGAGCATAATATAAAATGTTTTTATTCTTAACCATGCCACGCATTGTATCCTGAAAACCATTTATAGCAACAGAAACTTGTTTTTTAATATGATCTGGATCTTTTTTCTTAAAAATTTTAATTGCTAATTTAGAAATCCATTTAATAACTTTATTTCCAAAATTTTCATTAATAGACATATAAACTATTAAAAAAACAACGATAATAATCGCAATAACAGCTGCTATCATAACTACAACAATTATAGGATTTAAAGTAAGATGAGTAATTAAAGCAATAATTGTAATAATAGCTAGTATAATAAAAGGAAAAGTATCTAAAGCCCTATCTGCAATAACTGTAGCGAAAGTTTCAGAAAATGGTCCTCCACCTTCTTTAGTAAGAAGATAAGCTCTTACAGGTTCTCCTCCACCTCTACCACTAGGAGTAATATTATTAACAGATAAACTAACTAAAACCATAGGAAGTAATTTTTTAAAACCTAAATCCTTATCAGCTACTTTATTAATTATTTCCCATCTAAAAGTATAAAGGAAGTAAGTGAAAAACTGTATAAGAATTGCAAGTATAACATAATATATATTAGCAATTTTTAAAGCATTTAAAACTTGATCAATACCTATAAACCACAACATCACAACCATGATTAATAAGCCAATACCTAAGAATATATAAGATTTATACTTCATTGTCTAACCTAAAATTTATTAAATAAATATTAAATAAAAAAATTATTAATAAATTATTAACTTTTAATATATTTAATATTTTATAAAAATTAAGTTCATGACCCTGAAAAAACAAATGTTTATATACTTTAAAAAATACAATATAACTAATGCATAAGTAGAGGATATATCATAAGCTTTTTCTAAATTAATTAATTTTAATTATTAATGAATTATATTTTAATTTTTGAAGGAATTATTTTTTTAAGATTATTTTATATTAGTGAATAAATTTTGATTGGTTGCAAATTAGATTAATTTTTATGTTATTTTACTCATTATTGCATTATATATGTTAAAAAGCAACATTTTAATGTTGACTTATTAACGGATGTGAATATAAATGTTTGAAGATAGTTACAATAAACAAGAAGAATACTCCTGTCCTGTTGAAGTAGGAACAGAGTACGATGTTAAAATAGAAGACCAAGGTAAAAGTGGAGACGGAATTGCTAGAGTTGACGGATTTGTCATATTTGTTCCTGAAACCGAAGTTGGTCAAGAAGTAAAAATAAAAGTTAATGCAACCCGCCGAAAATTCGCTTTCGGAGAAGTAGTTGAATAAATTTTTAACTACCTCCTTTTTTCATAAAACATGAACTATTTATGATTTTAACTTTTTTTAAAGTTTTAATTATGAAAAAGTTTTTTTATGAAAAAACACTTTTTTTATTTTTTTTTACAAATTTTTTTAAATACAAAACTGAATCAAATTAAATACTTATTTTTTAAACAAAACAATATTATAAACATATAAAAAATTCGACTTTTTTTTACAAATATTTCAATAAAAATACATTATTCAATAAAAATTTAAATAATTGAAGAAATAAAAAAGTATTAATGAAATATATAAATAAAACTGATATTTTAATAAGTGCACATTATCTTGGAATAATAATGCAAGGATTAGGTCTTGTTTTATTAGCACCAGTCATAATAGCTCTTATTTATCATGAAAATATTTATATAAATTTAATTATACCTCCATTAATCTCTATTTTAATAGGTAGTATTTTACATAGAAAGTTTACCTGTTATGATAAAATTAGATTACGACAAGGAATGATAATATCTTCCTTAGCTTGGATATGGGCCGGAATTATCGGTGCCTTGATAATGATGATGTGTTTAGACATTTCATTTACAAATGCTTTTTTTGAGAATATGTCTGCTTGGACAGGTAGTGGATTAACTATTTTTCCTGATGTAGAAATTTTACCTAAATCAATCCTTTTTTTAAGAAGTTATGAACAATGGTTAGGTGGATTAGGAGTAGTAATCATATTTATTGGAATTTTAATACGAAATGGTACTGCTGCATCTAGACTTTATGAATCCGAAGCAAGAGACGATCGAATCAAACCAAGTGTAGTGAACACCTTATATAAAACATTAGAAATGTATTCTATTTACACAATTGCTGGAATAATAATGTATGTATTAGTAGGTATGCCCCTTTTTGATTCAATAAATGCAACATTCACAACAATCTCTACTGGAGGAATGTCTATTAAAAATGCAAATATTGGAGCATATAATAGCAATGCCATATATTTAGTAACAATAATTATAATGATAATAGGATCAATTAACTTCTCAGTCCATTATAAAGCAATAAAAAGTAAAGGAAAATCAATAATTCAAGATGTGCAATTCCAAGCAATAATGGTATTAATAATAATTTCTTCAATAGGAATTTATTTAACAAGCCATATGGATCCAATGATTATTGTATTCCAGGTAGTATCCGCAATAAGTACAACAGGTGCAAATGTACCTAGTTCATCTGTAATGACTTTATGGCCAGGATTCACATTATTAGTAATTATAATATTAATGCTTGTAGGGGGATCATCTGGATCAACTGTTGGTTCAATTAAGGTAATACGTGTTATAACTTTTTTAAAAGGAATAAATTTAACAACATTGAATTTATTATCCCCAAAAGGTAGAGTTATTAATGCTAAAATTGGTGGGAAAACAATTGGAGATAAAGAAATTAAAGAATCCAGTTCATATATCACATTGTTCATGTTATTTGTTGCAATTAGTTGGTTAATCTTATTAGCTTATGGATATCCACCATTACAATCATTGTTTAATGTTGTATCTGCACAAGGTAACAATGGAGTATGGTTAGGATCCCCATGTTACTTAATACCAAGCGAATTAAAATATTTACTAGTTGGAAATATGTGGATTGGTAGATTAGAAATAATACCTGTATTAGTTCTTCTAAAAGCTATTTATGAATCTTTTAAAAGAGCAAATAAACAAATACACAAAGGGTTAAAACAGAAAATTTAAACACCTTATAAAATCTATTTTTAAAAAAAGGATAATAAAAACACGTCCTTATCTAAAAAAAGCTCAAATAAATAAATTAAATATAATTTTAAATAAGTTTATATAATAGGAAGTAAGATTAATAAATTATAATAAACTATAAGTTATATTTTAATAAAAAAAATTAAAATTGAGACATTAATTAAATTAAAGTATGAATCTAAAAAAATAAAATGGATGATAAAAATTTAATAAATTAATTAAACTTATTCTAAAAAAAAATTAATGGGATGACAAAATATGTATGTGATAATTTTAGGTGGAGGACGTGTAGGACTTTCACTTGCAAATCTTTTAATCAATGATGGTTATGATATAACAATTATTGAAAACAATGAAAAATTATGTAACAATGCTGCAATGGAACTAGATGCTATGATAATTTGTGGAAGCGGTACTGATACAAAAACATTAGAAGAAGCAAACATAGATGAAGCAGATATATTTGTTGCAACCACAGGAAACGATGAAGCTAACTTATTATCCTGTATATTAGCAAAAGAATATGATGAAAAGAAAATCATAGCACGTGTAAGTAACCCTGACCACGAAGAAGCATTTAAAAAAGTAGGAATAGATGAAGTAATAAGTCCAGAAAGAACAGCAGCAGGATTTGTAGAAAAACTAATCACTAGACCTAATGTAGCAGATTTAGTATCATTTGGAGAAGGTAGTGCAGAAATCTTAGACATGAACATTTTAAATGATAAAGTAGTTGGTAAAAAAGTAGAAGAAGTCTCCCCAACTAAAGATTGTATAATAATTGCTATTTATACTAAAGATGGATTAGAAATACCTCAACCTGAAAGAGTATTAGCTAGAGGAGAAAAAATTTCCATATTAGTTAAAAGAGGTTGCTTCAAAAAAGCTGAAAAAAAATTCATGGATAATAAAAAGAGTGCTTTAAGTTTATAAAAAAATAGTAAATAATATATAAAATCTAATCAAATTCCTTGATTAGATAATTCTATATGTTTTTTACCATTATTAACCCATGGACCATGACCAGGGAATAAATATTTAACATTTAATTTATTTAATTTTCGTAATGAGTCTCTTAATTCATCAATATTTCCACCAATATCCGGTCTTCCATAACCACCATTTGCAAAGACTGTATCTCCACAAATAAGATTTTCACCATCCCATAAACATATTCCACCATGACTATGACCAGGTGTATGAATTACTTCAAAATCTCCAACATGATCTCCTTGTTTTAATCTTATATCTACATCATGTCTAGTTATAGTTCTACCAAAAAGATTACAAACTGTTAATTCTTTATTATAATTTTCAAGTGAATCTGCATCATCTTCATGTATTGCGACTTTAGCATTAGGGAAAAAATTATTCCCTCCAACATGATCAAAATGACAATGAGTATTAACTATTAATTTAATATCATCAGGATTAACACCTGCTTCTTTTAATTGGGAAAATAAATAATCTTTATGTTCTCCAGTACCAGTATCAAATATAATATCATCTACAATATAAATATTAGAATCTAAATCCTTTCCAGGAATACAAATAATGTTTCCAATTTTTTCCATAAAAAATAGTCTCCTAAAAGTAGTGTTTATAAATTTAATTAATTAAAAATTTTAAAAAAAAGCATTAATATATTATATAAAAGTGGGGTCACAGGGATTTGAACCCCGATCCTAGGATTTCTCTTGTCTCAGTACTCCAATTGATCATCATATCAATCACATACTGATCAGACTGCGCGTTTTCTTCAAAGACAACTGGAGTCCCAGATGATGCCAGGTTACACTATAACCCCAAATATAAATTCATAAGAAATAACATTCTTACAGTATATAAAAATTAGTTATTAATATTATTTAAACTTTATGTTTAAACATAATTTATAAAAAGTTTAAAATTTAATTTGCTTATCTTTACCTGTAATTTCATCAAGTTCTAAACCTTTTTCTAAAGCAAAATCTTTCTCAATTTTATAATTATTACTTTTAGTTCTTTCAGTTGTTTTTGGATCTAAAAATAACCATTTAGTATACTTAAATTTAACCCCAATATATGGAGTTGCTCCAAAAATTTTAGAAAATTCACATAAAGCATCTATTTGAGGATAATCTATGTAAATTTTATCTTTAGTTGTTGTTTTAACTTCAATAGCTAAATATATTTTTGAATTACCTGCTAATACATCAGGTAATGGTTTTTTTGTAGCACCTCCAGATGCTGGTGCTCTCATTGCTGCAAAATCTAAACTCCATAATCGATGAACTAAATCTCTTTCTTCTGCAGAACCTTTTTTAACCATTAAAAATCAACATCCTATAAATTAGAAATTATTTTAAAAATAATATATATAATAAATTTATTTTGACTATTAAAAGAACTTTTCCAAGCATTTGAAAATTAATAATAAAAATAATTATTATTGAATAAAAAATTAGATTAAATATACAGGAATGAGGAAAAGATTAGTAAAATTAGTTATAAAAATGGGGCCGGGGCCGAGATTCGAACCCGAGTCGCAGGATCCACAGTCCCGTAGGATAACCGCCTACCCTACCCCGGCATTTGAACATATTATAAAATATGTAAAAGTAATTATTCATTGTAAATTAATAGATTAATGCGGGAGCAGGGATTCGAACCCTGGTAGACCTGCGTCAACAGGTCCTAAGCCTGTCCCCTTTGGCCGCTCGGGCACCCCCGCTTCGGAAAGGAGAGGGCATTCCCCTTGATAAAATCATATTAAATTAAATGCTTCGGCCGGGATTCGAACCCGAGTCTTCGCCTCGAAAGGGCAAAATGATTGGCCGGACTACACTACCGAAGCAGATATAAATGCATTTGATTAGGTATGGGCCCAATGGGGTTCGAACCCATGGCCGCCCGGTTATGAGCCGGGCGCTCTACCTGGCTAAGCTATGGGCCCAAAACGCCGCCGACAGGGCTCGAACCTGTGACCAATCGGTTAACAGCCGAACGCTCTACCTACTGAGCTACGATGGCATATGACACCCATGCTTTAATCAGAATGCAATAAAAATTTTCTGCTCAAAATAAAAAAAATTAGATTTTGAACATACAATTTAACTTGGACAATTATTGTATATAAAGGTTTTGTTTTAACTATTTTAAAACAAAAAAAATACTATGACCAAATAAATATCAATACTACAACTATGTTTTAATGATATATAAACTTTATGGAAAAATTAGATATTTAAAAGACAAAACCCATAATAAAAACAAACACAAAAAATTCAAAATAAAAAAATAAACAAAGGATAAAATGGAACAAAATACAATAAACAGTACAGAAATATTAGAAACAATAAATAAAGCTAATAAACTAACACTAAAAAATTTTTCAAACACAATTAGCTTAGAACGAGCAATATTCCTATCATGGTGGTGTGACAAAGGAGATTGTAAATTCTGTTATATGAGTACACAAAAAAATAAAATAAGTGATCCTAAAAAAGCTCGAAGAAGAGTTAATAACATTTTAGCAGAAGCAGAAATGTGTAAACGATTAGGATGGAATATTGAATTTTTATCAGGAGGATACAAATCATTCACAACATCTGAAATTAAATCAATAGCTTCAAATATATACAATATAACTGGAGAAGGTGTATGGTTAAACACTGGAATAACAGACCAATTAGAAGAATATGGGAAAGAAGTTAAAGGGATAACTGGAGCAGTAGAAACTGCAAACCCCATACTCCAAAAAGAAATCTGTCCAAGCAAACCATTAAACGATATAAGTAAAATGTTAGATAAAGCTGGAGATTTAGGATTTAAAAAAGCCATAACTATAATTTTAGGATTAGGGGAAACATTTGAAGACATTAACTATTTAATCCAATACTTAAAAGAACATGACATAGACAGAGTTATATTTTATTCACTAAATCCACACCCTGAAACAATATATGTTAACAGTTCACAACCAGCATCCTTATATTATGCTAAAGTAGTCTCAACAATTAGACTAAACTTCCCAAAGATAGAAATAATATGTGGAACTTGGGTAGATAACTTAGCAAATATTGGAATATTAATATTAAGCGGAGCAAACGGAATAACTAAATTCCCCTTATTTAAAATGTTCGGAACAAAATATGGTAAAAGAGTAGAAGAAGAAGTACAATGGACTGGGAGAAAATTAAAAGGAACTTTCACCAATGAAGAAAAATTAGGATCAGAAAAAAGCCAATACAATCAAGATTTCAATCCTTACATAAAAAGATACATTAAAGATTCATTAAAAAACAAATACAAATAAAAAAAATAAAATTCTATTTTTCTATTAATAAAAAAAACCTTAAAATATAGATAATATTTATTAATAATTTCAAACAGAATCTTAACCAATATATATTATAGAGTAAAAAAAATAAAGAATTATTATAAAAATATTTTTTACTACTATTTTTTATAAAAAAAATTTTCCATTAATATAAAAAAAATTATTCAATGGGAGGAATTACTATATCTGATGTAGACATGATGTGTGGATTAGAAATTCACGTACAATTAGAAACTGAATCCAAACTTTTTTGTGAATGTAAAACTAATTATAAAGAAGCTCCGGCTAATTCAAATATTTGCCCAATATGTTTAAACCAACCAGGAGCAAAACCTTACCCAACAAATGAAAAAGCTATAAAAAATGCTTTAATGATATCTTTAATGCTTAACTGTAAAATAGAACAAAATCAAGCTTATTTTATGAGAAAACATTATGATTATCCTGATTTATCCAGTGGATACCAAAGAACAAGTATCCCAATAGGATATGAAGGAGAATTAAATGGTATTAGAATAAGAGAAATACATATGGAAGAAGATCCAGGACAATATAAACCTGACAGAGGAACAGTTGACTTCAACAGATCCGGAATTCCATTAATAGAAATTGTAACAGAACCTGATATCAAATCTCCAGAAGAAGCAAGAAACTTCTTAAAAGAATTAATACGAGTATTACAATACAGTAAAGGAGCACGTGGAGAAGGTACTATGAGAGCTGATGTAAATGTTTCCATAAACGGAGGAAACAGAGTAGAAATGAAAAACATCAACTCCATTAAAGGAGCTTTCAAAGCACTAAAATTTGAAGTTGTAAGACAAAAAAACCTTACAAAAAGAGGAATAGAAATAAAACAAGAAACCAGAGCATACTTAGAAACTCAAATGATTACTGTATCAATGAGAGACAAAGAAAATGCAGATGATTACAGATTTATTCCTGACCCAGATTTACCTCCAATGCAAATATCAGACAAACAAATAAACGACATAATTGAAATAATGCCTGAAACACCATATAACAAGGCAAAAAGATTTGAAAAACAATATGGTATAGATAAAGAATCTGCAAAAGTATTAACCTCTGAAATAGATTTAGCAGATACTTATGAAAATGTTGTAAAAGAAATAAATCCAGAATTTGCTGCATTATGGATGAAAGATGAACTTAAAAGAGTACTAACTTATAATAAAATTGATTTAGTTGAAAGTGAAATCACCTCCCAAGACTTAATCGAATTATTCAACTTACTTGAAAATAAAAAAATCACAACTAAAGCAGGGCAAAGAATTATTGAAAAAATGCCAAATGAAGAAAAAACTCCAAAAGTTTTAGCTGAAGAATTAGGATTAATAGGTGTAGTTGAAGAAGATGGAATAGTTAAAGCTGCTAAACAAGCAATCGATGAAAATCCAAAAGCAGTTGAAGATTATAACAATGGACAAAAAAATTCAATTAATTTCTTAATGGGTCAAGTAATGAGATTAACTCGAGGTAAAGCAGATCCTGGAGAAACTGTTAAAATATTAAACGACTTATTAAAATAAGAAAATAGAATTTAATAGGAGGATGAAATTTTATGACAAGTAATGAAACTAAAATAAAATCAACAGTTAAAGATTATATGACTAAAAATGTAATTACTGTAACTCCTAACACTCCAAGTGCTGATGTAATTAAAATAATGAAAAAAACTGGACACGATGGATTCCCAGTTGTTGATGATAATGGGGCAATACAAGGCATAGTTACTGCTTACGACTTACTTCTTAAAGATTGGGCTGAATTAGTTAAAGGAGTAATGTCTAATGAAGTTGTAGTTGCATTAGATGATATGTCTATTAATGATGCTTCTAGAGTAATGTTTAGACATGGTATTTCCAGATTACCTGTTGTTAACGATAAAAAACAAGTTAAAGGAATCATAACCAATACAGATATGGTAAGATCACATATAGAACGTTCCACACCAACTAAAGTAGAATACTTTAAAGAAACATTAGAACAATTATATGGAATAAAAACAAAACTAAAACGAAAAGAAGTTCCAGTTAATGATTTAAGACCAACCCAAGATAGAATCTATGCTGATGAATTACAAGGAAGAATATATGAATTAGAAAGAGGATTAGCAGAACCTGCAATAGTTGTAAAAACTGGTAATCGTTGGATTCTTGTAGATGGACATCATAGAGCAGTGGCATCAATAAAATTAGGATTCGATAAAATAGATTCATATGTTATTGACTTAGGTCAAGATTTAAGATTAGGAATGGAAAAAACAGCAGATTCACAAGGAATTTATAAATTTGATGATATAAACATAATTGATGATGCTCAACACCCATTAATTGCATTAACTGAAACAATAAAAACAAAAAGAGATTAAATAAAAAATTTTGGAGGATTTAATATGGCAGATGAAACAATCATCAATGAAGTATATAAAGTACTAGAAGATAGAAGAGACAATCCTATTGATTCTTACACATCTAATATTATGAAAGATAGTGATAAAAAAGCTGTTGATAAGATTTGTGAAAAAGTAGGTGAAGAAGCAGCAGAAGTTATTTTAGCTGCAAAAAATGATGAAAACCTTGTTTATGAATCTGTTGATTTAATATTCCATAATTTATTACTCCTAGCATATAAAGGAGTAAACTTAAATGAAGTATTTGATGAATTTGAAAGAAGAAGAAAATAAATCATTAAATTTCAATTAAAAAAAAAATTTATTCTTCATTACTCTTTTTTTCATAAAATATATTCTAAATTATACATTCCTCTTTCTGGATCTAAAATTTTTGATGACTTTTGATTAAATACTGAAAACCCTAAGGATTCATAAAGTTTTAAAGCACCTAAATTTCTAAAATCTGCATCAAGCACTACTCTTTTATAACCCTCATTTTTCGCATATTTAATTATTTTATTAATAACTAATTTTCCTAAACCTTGACCTCTATTTTCAGGGTTAATAGCAATTTCACCAATGTATAAATCATTATTATTAACTTTTGATAGAACTAATCTATCTAAAAATGAGATATAAGATAATTTAGAAGCTTCAGAAAATCTTAAATTTTTAAATAAAAATAAACTATCTTGAATAAGATTATGAGTTTCACCTTTACTAATTTTAACCATACCCATTATCTTACGATAATCATCTAAAATAACATAAAAAGAATAATTTTCATTACTAGCTTTTTTAAAGTTTAATAACATTTCATCTTCTAATGCAAAAAGAGCAATATCTTTATTTTTAAAGACTTTTTCATATGTTCTAAAATCCACATCATAGGTTAAACTAGCTAGTTTATGATAATCATGAATTTCAGGATTGAATTTTTCAAAAATCATTTTTTAACACAACAAAAAAAATTATTAAATTTAACGATTTTTAACAATTGTTAAAGCTAAAACTCCTGCACCAAAACCATTATCAATATTTACAACAGCTATTCCAGGAGCACAAGATTGAAGCATAGCAAATAAGGCTGTTTTACCATTATCACTTACACCATAACCTATACTAGTAGGAACCGCAATAACAGGCACATCCACTAAACCAGCAACAACTGAAGGTAATGCACCTTCCATTCCTGCACATGCTATAATGCAATTAACTTTATCTTTTATCATTTTACTAATTTGAGGTAAAAGTCTATGAATACCTGCAACACCAACATCATAGGAACTTATTACTTCACAACCACCTTCTTGAATTACAATTTTTGCTTCTTCTGCAACTGGAATATCAGAAGTTCCTGCAGTAAGTATACCTATTTTCCCATAATCTGGATTAATCTTATTTTTTAGTGGATAATTATTAATCCTTAAAATTTTAGCTTTATGATTATAATCTAAATTAAAACCTTTTTGTTTTAAATCACTTAAATCTTTATTTAAAGATTCAAATCTGGATTTAGATAAACGAGTGAAAAGTAATGAAGATTTTTCATTAGGTTTAACTGATTTAAAATAATTATTTGCTATAATAATTAAATCTTCATAATCTTTACCACTAGAATAAACAGCTTCAGGAAAACCTGTACGATCCTCCCTATCCCTATCGAATTTAATTAATCCTTCCATATCAATTATATTATCAGCTTTTAAAATGTTTTCACATTCTTCAATGGTTATTTTACCATCTAAAAGATTCTTTAGTGTTTCTTTCAATTCATCCACCAATGTTTTTTTAATTTTATAAAGACTTATATTTTTATTAACTATTTATAATATATTAGTTATTATTAATATTTATAAAAAAAATTATTTTTACTAATTTTTTAATAGGAAACAATTATTATGAAAAGTACAAAGATTTTAGTTCAGGGCATTGTTCAAGGAGTAGGATTTAGACCTTTTGTTTACAGAGTTGCAACTGAATTAAAATTAAAAGGTTATGTTAGAAATTTAGGAAATGTAGTTGAAATAGTACTTCAAGGAGAAAATAAGAATATTGAACAATTTTTATATGATTTAGAAAATAAAAAACCCCCTATTTCAAAAATAAATTCTATTAAAACCAAAAACTTTGAAAACAATGAAGAGTATGATGAATTTAAAATTTATGAAAGTTTGGATAATTTTTCTGGAACTTCTGTTATACCTCCGGATTTAGCTATTTGTGATAATTGTTTGAAAGAAATAAGAGATCCAAATAATAGAAGATATCATCATCCTTTTAATGCTTGTACTGATTGTGGTCCACGTTTTACAGTTATAGAAAATGTTCCTTATGATAGAGATAAAACAACTATGGATGATTTTCCATTATGTGATAAATGTGAAAAAGAATATACAGACCCTTTAAATCGAAGATATCATGCAGAAGCAATGTGTTGTCCTGATTGTGGTCCTAAATTAAGTTTATTTGATAAAGAGGATAATGATTTAAATTCAAAACATCCTTTACATGATACTGTGAAATTATTAGATGAAGGTAATATATTAAGTATTAAAGGTATTGGAGGAACACATTTAGTTTGTAAAGTTACAGATGAAGATGTTGTTAATCGTTTAAGAAAACGTCTTGGGAGAAAAAGTCAACCTTTTGCAGTTATGAGTCCTGATATCGAAACATGCTTAACTTTTACTGAAATAAGTCAAAAAGAGAAAATAACTTTAAAATCTAAGGAAAGACCTATTGTAGTGGTTAAAAAAAGTAAGGATTATTATTTTGCAGATTCAGTAGCTCCAAATTTACATACAATTGGGGTGATGTTACCTTATTCTCCTTTACATAATCTTTTGTTTGATTTTAGTGAGGAGCCTGCATATATTATGACATCAGCTAATGTTCCAGGTGAACCTATGATGATAAGTAATGAGGAGATTCTTGGAAACTTAAAAGGTATTAGTGATTATAGTTTAATTCATAACAGAAGAATTGTTAATCGTTGTGATGACTCTGTTGTACGATATCGTAATGATATGTTATCTTTTATTAGACGTTCTAGAGGTTACACACCTGAACCTTATGATTTGAAAGGTAAAGTTTTAAATAAAAATGTTTTAGCTCTTGGTCCTGAATTAGATGTGACTTTCACAATAGTTAAAAATAATTTAGCATATGTTTCCCAACATATTGGTAATACTAATAAATATAAAACTTACTTGTTTTTACAAGATGCTATAAAAAATATGATGAATATTACAAAGACTAATGATTTTGATATAATTGCTTGTGATATGCATCCTCAATTTTTCACAACTAAATTAGCTAAAGAATTAAGTGAAAAATATAATGCAGAATTAGTGCAAGTTCAACATCATCATGCTCATGGAGTTGCTTTAGCAAATGATAATGATATTGATGAAATGATTGTTATTGCATCTGATGGTGTAGGTTATGGTAGTGATGGAACTGCATGGGGTGGGGAAATACTTTATACTGATATTGAAAGTTTTGAAAGATTAGGATCTTTAATGCCTCAAAAGATGCCTGGTGGAGATTTATGTGCTAAATATCCTGCTCGTATGTTAGCTAGTATATTGGATTCTTGTGAAAGTTTCACTAGAGATGAAGTAATTAAATTATTAAAAGAAGATTATGTTGATTATTTCCCTCATGGAGATATGGAAATTGAAAATTTTTTTAAACAATTAGATTCTAATTTGAATGTTGGGATTACTAGTAGTACTGGTAGAGTATTGGATTCTATTTCAACTGCATTAAATATTTGTGGTGAACGGAATTTTGAGGGTGAAGCTGCTATGAAATTAGAATCTGTGGCAATACCTGCTAAAGGTGAATATAATATTCCTCTTAGTTTTAAAAAAGTAAAGAATCGCACTGTACTGGATACTGGTAATATTTTAAAAAGTGTTATAGATTTAATTAATGAGGGTGTGGAAAAAAGTGAAATTGCTTATGCTGGACAAGTTGCTGTTAGTGAAGGTTTAAGTAAGATTGCTGTTGATGCTGCAAGAAAAAAAGATGTTAAATGTATTGGTGCTACTGGTGGTACATTTTATAATGAGTTAATTAGTTTAACTACTAAAAATTATATTGAAAACAATGATTTTGAATTTATTCAACACAAAAATTCTTGTGCTGGTGATGGTTCTGTTTCTTTAGGTCAAGCTATTGTTGCAGCTTATAAAAAAAAGTAAAAAAAATAAAAAATTAAATTTTTTTTTAATATTGTTCTATGAAGAAATATGTTTTGTGTGGTTTTATGATATCTTTTCTATTATCTTGTTCGTCTGCAGTTCTTTCTAGGATGTATTCTGCTCGACTTTTTAGATTATCATATAATCTTATTAAACTTTTAAGTTCTTCAACAGCTTCCCATTGACCTTGATCGATTTTTTTCTCTAATTCTAAGAGTTTTGACCATTCGTCTCCTGATGGTAATTGTTTTTTATTTAACATATCATCAGGGTTGTTGACATGTATTGTTATTGGTGTGATTTGTATGTTTACGGTGACATCATTTGGCATGTCATAGTATTTTCGTGGTCTTCCTCTGACTACTTTTTTAAATGAAGAGTTTAAGATCCCAATATCTTCCATTGCGCGTAAGTGTTCTATTATAGCTTTTTGTCCGATATTTAGTTCTTGTGAAATTTCACTAACAAATTTTGGTTCATCTCTTAGTAAATTGATTATGTCTCTTCTAGTTTTACATCCCATTACATCTAAGATGTCTTCCATACTCACATCTTCAAGGTCTATATGGCTATTTTGGTTTTGTGAATTTTGTGGATTGTTTGTCATAGTAATTATATATTAAGTAAATTATCCTTTATATAACTTTTTGTTATTAAAAGATGAAAAAAACCGAAACCTTTATATAACTTTTTGTTACTATAATAGTAATAGAGAAAGATAACTTTTTGTTACTTTAATATTTTTCTCAAAAAATATTATTAAATAAGTCAACCTCCTAAAAAAAAATATATTATCCCAAAAAAATATTTTAATATCTCAAAAAAAATGGAACTTATTATCAAACAACAAAGAGAAAAAAAAGACAGAGTACAAATCCACTTTCTCCCTCTTTAATTATTCATAAAGGTGAACAAATGGCTAATGAAAAAGAAGAAAAAGATTCTAAAAAAACAACTGAAAAATCAGAAAAAAAGAATCTAGAAAAAGATGAAAAAAAATCTAAAAAACTTAACAAAAAATCTAAAAAAGACGAATTAGCTAAAATTAAAGAAGACCTTGAAAAGAAAGAAGAGGAATTAGCTGATTGCAAATCATTAACATTAAGACAACAAGCTGATTTCGAAAATTACAAAAAATTTTCAGAAAAACAAAAGTCCGAATTAATAAAATATGCTAACGAAGAATTAATAACAAACCTTCTAGATTGCTATGAAGACTTAGAACGAGTAACAGAAAACTCACAAACAGAAGAAGATGCAATTGAAGCAACAAAATTAATTTATAAAAAAATGACTAAAGTTTTAGAAAAAGAAGGATTAAAAGTAATCCCTGCAAAAGGAGAAAAATTTGATCCATACAAACATGAAGCACTACTAGTAACAGATAGTGACGAATACGAAAACAATGAAATAATTGATGAACTAATGAAAGGATACACCTTAAAAGATAAAGTAATCAAATATTCCAAAGTTAATGTATGTAAAAAATAGATCTGAAAAATTTTAGCAAAAATAAAAAATTAATATTTATAATATTATTATAAAAAAACTCATAAAAATAACAAAAAATAAGGTGACAAACTATGTCTGAAGAAAACAAAAAAGAAAAAATAATCGGTATTGATTTAGGTACCAGTAACTCAGCAGCATCCGTACTTGTAGGTGGAAAACCAACAATCATCCCATCAGCAGAAGGAGCAACACAATACGGAAAAGCTTTCCCAAGCTACGTTGCATTCACCGAAGACGGACAAACATTAGTTGGAGAACCAGCTAGAAGACAAGCAATTACAAACCCTGAAAACACAATAAGTGCAATTAAAAGAAGTATGGGTACTAATAAAAAAGTAAAAGCAAACGGAAAAGAATACACCCCACAAGAAATTTCCGCAATGATCTTACAAAAAATCAAAAAAGATGCAGAAAGTTTCTTAGGAGAACCAATCGAAAAAGCAGTAATCACAGTTCCAGCATACTTTGATGATAACCAAAGAACCGCAACAAAAGATGCAGGTACAATTGCAGGATTAGATGTAGTAAGACTCGTAAACGAACCAACAGCAGCAAGTTTAGCATACGGAATCGATAAACAATCCGATGATGATATAAACATTATGGTATTCGATTTAGGAGGAGGAACCCTCGATGTAACCATTATGGAATTTGGTGGAGGAGTATTTGAAGTAAAATCCACAAGCGGAGACACCCAACTCGGTGGTACCGATATGGATAATGCAATTATGAAATACTTAGCTGATGAATTCAAAAAATCAAGCGGAATCGACTTAATGGACGATGACCAAGCAGTACAAAGATTAAGAGAAGCAGCTGAAAAAGCAAAAATCGAATTATCCACAACATTAACAACTGATATAAACTTACCATTCATCTGCGTAGATGGTAGTGGAAAACCACAAAACTTAATCAACACATTATCCAGAGCAAAACTCGAAGAATTAGTAAACGGAATCGTTAACAAATGTGGAAACCCTATGAAACAAGCATTAGATGATGCAAAAATGAACAAAAAAGACATCAACAAGATCATCCTCGTAGGAGGACCAACTAGAATGCCTGTAGTTCAAAAATATGTAGAAAAATTCATAGGTCAACCAGTAGAAAGAGGAATTGACCCAATGGAATGTGTAGCAATGGGAGCAGCAATCCAAGGAGGAGTATTAGCTGGAGAAATAAAAGACCTCGTTCTTTTAGATGTAACCCCATTATCCTTAGGTATTGAAACATTAGGATCCGTAAGTACAAAACTTATTGACAGAAACACAACCATCCCAACCAAAAAGAGTCAAATATTCTCAACTGCAGCAGATAACCAAACAAGTGTAGACATCCATGTATTACAAGGTGAAAGACCAATGGCTGCAGATAACACAACTCTCGGTAGATTCCAATTAATAGGAATACCAGCAGCACCAAGAGGAATGCCACAAATTGAAGTTACCTTCGATATTGATGCAAATGGAATATTAAATGTAACTGCAAAAGATATGGGAACTGGAAAAGAACAAGCAATCACAATATCTGCACCAAACAAATTATCTAAAGATGATATTGATAAAAAGGTTAAAGAAGCAGAAATGCATGCTGACGAAGATAAAAAGAAACAAGAAGAAATTGAAGTCAGAAACAATGCAGATTCCATGATTTACACTTCAGAAAAAACAGTAGAAGATTTAAAAGATAAAATCTCTGATGAAGAAAAATCTGACATCGAAAAATTAACATCCGAATTAAGAGAATTAATTAGCGGTGACGACATAGCAGCAATCAAAGATAAAACTGAAGAATTAACTAAAAAAGTTCAAGATGTAGGTGCAAAAATTTATCAAGAAGCTGCAGCAGCTCAACAAGCACAACAAGAAGCACAAGGTGCAGAAGGAGCACAAGGTGCAGATGCAGGAGCTGACCAAAACAACGCTAATGATGATACTATCGATGCAGACTATGAAGTAAAAGATGATGATAAAAAAGAATAAAAAAAAATTAAGTTAAATTAATTTTTAACTTAAATTATTTTTTTTTAAACAAAATTAGAAAAAATAAACCACCACAAAAAAATAATTTTAAATATTTATATAATAAACAATAATATTATAATAACAAAAATTTATTTTAATAAATTATTAATTCTAATTTTGAACTATTATTCCATTTTTTAAAAATTAAGATCATAGTTCAGTATTTATACATGAAAAAGGTGAACAAATGGCAGAAAAGCGAGATTACTATGAAATTCTTGGAGTAGACAAAGGTTCTACCGACAAAGAAATTAAAAAAGCTTATCGAAAATTAGCAATGAAATACCATCCAGATGTCAGTGACGATCCAGATGCAACAGAAAAATTTAAAGAGATAAGTGAAGCTTATGCTGTTTTATCAGACGAAGATAAACGACAAAGATATGATAAGTTCGGTCATGCAGGAATGGATGGATTTTCACAAGAAGATATATTCAGAAATGCAAACTTTGATGATATATTCCAAGGTTTCGGAGGATCAGGCGGATTTAACGTAGAAGATATCTTCGACATGTTCGGTTTCGGTGGAGGAAGACCAAGATCAAATAGACAAGGCCCTCAAAGAGGATCTGATATTTATACTGATATAACTATTAGTCTAGAAGAAGCTGCAAGTGGTTTAAGTAAAGATATAACAATAAGACATGATGTTACCTGTCCAAGTTGTAAAGGAGAAAAAGCTGAACCAGGCACTAATACAAAAACTTGTCAAACTTGTGGCGGAACTGGACAAGTAAAACAAGTGAACAGAACAATTTTAGGACAAATGGTTAATATAAGACCATGTAGAGATTGTAATGGAACTGGTAAAATAATAGAAGAACCTTGCCACAAATGTCATGGAAAAGGAACTGTTAAAGAAAGTAAAACCATTAATATCAAAGTACCTGCAGGTGTTGAAACTGGAAACAGATTAAGAGTATCTGGTGAAGGTAATGCAGGGGAAGTTGGTGGAGGATCTGGAGATTTATATGTTCAAATCCGAGTAAAACCAAATAAAAAATTTGAAAGAGATGGATCTAATCTTTACTACGAAAAAGAAATAAGTTTTGTTGAAGCAAGTTTAGGTGCAACAGTAGAAGTTCCAACAATTAAAGGAGCAATAGATTTAAAAATACCTGAAGGAACACAAAGTGGAACTGTATTCAGAGTCCGCGAACAAGGTATGCCAATAATGAACCGTGATATGAAAGGAAACCTTTATGTTACAGCAATAGTTGTTGTTCCTCAAAAACTTAATGAAGCTCAAAAAGACTTACTTAAAGAATTCGCTGATATAAGTGGAGAAGAAATCAAAACTTATAAAAAAGGAATTTTTGATAAAGTAAAAGATGCTATTAATAAATAACATTTTTTACAACTTTCTTATTTTTTTTAATTTTATTTAAATTTAAATTCTAATTTTACTAAATTGTACTATTTTTATTATTTAATGTATATTTTATACTTTCATATGTGTGAAAAAAGTTTATAAAAGAATAATATTATAAACTACTTATTTTAAAATGATGGTTTTAACTTAGATGTGAAAAATTATAGACTTTAGTTTTAATTAAATCAATTTTAAAAATCTATCTAAAAATAGAAATAATGTTTAATAAAAAATTAAAAATAAAAAAAAATAAGATATTAAGAATATAATATTCACATGGTACTTTCTACCATTATTAATTTTCCCGAACTAGGATCCTTATACACTTTACCCATTTCAGTATAACCTTTTCCAGATGCATTACTGGTATCTG
>ENA-UOOK01000174-UOOK01000174.1-fermentation-metagenome-genome-assembly--contig:-NODE-174-length-79281-cov-6.283909_pt1 | contig 79281 bp, 56 predicted proteins | sample MGYA00245777_ERZ724023 | MGnify/ENA primary metagenome ERZ724023 (study PRJEB28704, sample SAMN03018312) | fermentation metagenome | biome: anthropogenic terrestrial biome; feature: soil; material...
AGTGAGTGAGTGAGTGAGTGAGTGAGTGAGTGAGTGAGTGAGTGAGTGAGTGAGTGAGTTTTTAATTTCTATCACAATACAACATTTCTGTCATTAGTAACATATCAACCAAAAACTAATAAATTTTAAGTGTGCAGAATTAAATGTTAAAAAATAAAATAGTTTTTCAAAAAATGGTGAAATTTCATGTGTGTTAAGTGTTTTTTCGTTCTTTTATATATCAATTTTTATGTATTTTCAAACAAGTATATATTTCCATATCACGAAAAATCTGCACTAGTGGGCTTAATTAGTATAGATAATTAATTTTTACGGGAGTTAATAATTTTCGTGCTCAGTGTTTGGTTTGCTTTAACAAAAAAGAAGGAGAGTTTTTAGCACCCTCCTACCCTTTGCTTTTGCTCCGTTAGAATTTTATTTTAATTCCATGTTTAAATACCCCGATGGATCAATTTTTTTGCCGTTATCGTAAGTTATAAAATGCAAATAAGCACCTAAATTTGTTTCTCTATTTGCACTATTAGATGCCACGGCAATTTTTTGTCCTTTTTGCACGGTTGCACCAACTTCAACAACTAAACTATCTTTGTCAAGTGAACCATAGCTGGTTTTCAAACCTTTGCCATGATCAATCACAATCACAGTGCCTTCTAGATAGTTTGTGTAAATTTCGTTCACAACTCCATCATAAGCAGCACATACATTTAAGTTTGATGAAACCAGGAAGTCAACTGCCTTATGGGCTTCCCACATATTTAATGTAGCATTATATTGAAGTTCTTGTCCGTTATAATTTTTGTGAATGGTAGCATCCATCACTGGCATAGCAAATAGAATAGGAGCATTAACAGTTTTGGCTGGTTCTTGAGGGCTGTATAATGATGTAATAATAAGCAATAAAGATAGTGTTAAAACCCCCACCGTCACAACAATAAAGTAACTGTATTTATTAAAAAAATTTGTCTTTTGTTTTGTTGAATGATTATTTAACATTTATTTCCTCCTTTCACAAGGATTATTGACAAATATTAAAAATATAAACATTTTTTAATACTTCACAATTGAATTTTAAAAACCATCCATAATGGCAGGATAACCCACTTTATAGCAATTTTCATAAATAGCAATTTGTAAATTAAACACTTTGTTTTGAATTATTAGATTTTTGTTTAAACTTTTTGAGTAACAATAATACAGCATAAAGTCCTCGTAGCTTTCTTTTTGTACAATATTGATTTTATTTTCAATAAGAAACCTATCGTTAAAAATAACGGGAACTTCAACACTTTCGCTAATAACTGCTAAATAATCAATGTTTATATTTTTCGTTTCTTCCATAGAGGAAAAAAAGTAAAAATTTACTTCTCCAAAACCACCAAAAGACTGCACTTCTAACCTTTCTTTCGTGCAAATAATATAGCTAATGTTATTCGTAGGAAAATATAGCTTTTCTAAAATACTAAAATATTGCAAATTTGGTGTAAAAAAACTAACTACTAAAACTGTTAATGCTATTGATATTTTTCTCATGATTAATTGTTGTCTTTAAAACGCTATTCTATACTATAAAGTAATGTTTAAGCGATTTAAAATTATGATGATATTACAAAAATGGTTTTAAACACGAAAGAGCGATACCTTGTTTGTTTTTTAGTTTTGCCAAGTTATAGAAATCCAAATAAAATAAAGATAAAAACCGTTTTTATCATGTAAATTTTTAAGGTTTACAGTATTTCTTTTTGTTTTTATAAAACCGTTGCCTTTTGTTGGTATTTATCAATTGTGTAAACATCTAAATTTATTATGAAAAAAAGTATTAACATTAATGTTTGCAACATGTAAAAACAAAAACCAAACTTAGTTTTGGTTTAAACCTACCAATCAAATTTATAATGTCTTTTAAAGTGCGAAACTTCTTACTGTTATAAAAGTAGTTTGGTTATTTTGTGGCTTAATTTTTCATTTAGCCTATTCTAAACCAATTAATTATTAAATATTAATATATTAGGAGGATATAATGGAAAAAACACAAAAAAATAACATTTCTACGAGTAAATTAATTTTAGAGAATCAAAATAAAATTACTGTCACAGGAATAATAGAAATTCTTAGCTCGAATGATAATACCTTATTTGCAAAATTAAATAAAGGCAATATATATATTTATGGAAACGGGATACATATAACAAAATTAGATATTGAACAAGGATTGCTTGAAGCGGAAGGAAATTTTAATCAAATAAAATACAATAATAAAAGTGATAATATCTTTAAAAGAATTTTTAGATGAATTTAATTAACAGCGGTCAACTTTCTTTATTTATTAAATTCTTAATTATTGGCGTTATACCTGCTATACTGCTTGGAGTAATCAATTTTTTAAGTTTGTTTGTTAAGCAAAAAAAAATTTTTTTTGTTATTTTTGACATTATATTTTGTTTGTTTTTCACAGGCGTATTTTTGTTAACCGTTAATTTTTTAAACTATGGCGAAATAAGATTATATTTATTGATTGCGTATATTTTAGGGTGCGTAATTGAACGAAAAACTATTGGAAAATTATTTGCTATACTTCACAAAATAATATATAATGCTATTAATAAAATTAGTAAAAAATTTAAACAATCAAAATTGTTTAAAATATTATGTAAATAATTAATTAGAGGTTTTTTAAGATTATGGTAAACATTAATGAGAAAAAAGCAAAAACTATAATAATTATAACCACAGTGTTAGCCTTTTTGCTTGTTTTTGTTTTGGTTTTTCAATTTATAAGAATTAATAACCTAAAAAACCTAGAAGCTAATTTAACATACTCTCAATCTAATTTGCAAAAACAAATTGCTGATTTCTCTGCCGATATTGACAATATGACTAGTAGAGAAAAAAATCTTGGAGAGTATGCACACAAATATTTAAACTGGACAAAAGCAGGCGAAACTTGGTATACAAGTTAAAACCTTAAATAAATTGCACATAAAAAATATAAGTCGCTAGATTATGGTGACTTATTTTTTTTATACTTTTTGTTTTAGTAATAATACCTTAAAAATAGCTGATATTAGTAGTCTAATCCACCAAATTTCATGTAGAAAAAAATAAACTTAATCCTTCACTTTATAAAAACATTTCGGTCGTTTTTTAACTAATTTTTTTAACTAATTTTTTTAACTTTTCAAGCATTTATCACAAAAAGTATTTAAAACATATAATGGATTAGCACAAGAATTTTTTGTGAATATTTTGATTTGTAATAACAAGTTTTTAAAAAAATCATGTTCTTAAATCAAAAATTATGTTACTTAAAATTAATTGAATCTTTTTTATTTTTATTATTTTTTAAAATTATTTTAAAATTATAAAATAACATATAATTAATATTTTCCTTTTTAAACTTCTCGCAAGCAATAAAATGCATTTTCATTACAAGATAATTTTTCGAATTTTATCTTAATTTATTACCTTTATTTTATAAAACCCTTGACAAATGTGATTAAATCCTATAAACTACTCATATAATAAAATATCGCGGGATGGAGCAGTTGGCAGCTCGTCGGGCTCATAACCCGAAGGTCGTGTGGTTCAAGTCCCACTCCCGCTACCAAAAAACAAATTAAACCCTAATAACATAGGGCTTTTTTTATGCTTACTAAAACTATTGACCACATTATAATTTTATTTATACTTTTTTCAATTATCATAATGAATAAAATTTAATATTTCCACTTAAAAAAGCATTGGAATGTTTTCATAAATTCTATTTATTACAATAACGAAAGAATAAATTAAAATTTAACGATTAATATTTTTTACAATTTTATTTAATTTACTTTGTTAAAAGCAATTTATTTATAATTGAAATAAATAATCGTAATAACTTTAAATCTAGCATATTTTTTCTCTTTAATGAAAGTAACATGTGTAAACTATAAATTAAAAACCTTAGCCTTTTATTAAAGAATAAAAAAGAAGGCACTAACCTTCTTTTTGTTATTTAGACTTGATAAAATGCAACATTTAATTTGTTAATGATTTAATAATTTTTAAATAGTTTTTATAAACTTTTATTAAAATCTTACAAATTAAAATACTATCTTCTTCTCGTTTACATTCGTATAGTAATCTAATAATTATGTCATATCTTTAAATACTTTTAACTTCTATTCAAATCTATTCTAGACAATTAGCGTTCCATTTCAGCATTTCTTTCTCTAACCAGATGAGATACATATATTGCTCGTTCAACATTTGTTAAATCCCCAATATTTTTTAGTTCTTCTCTTATTGAATCCAATGCAAAATCAGTTTTTTCGTTGCCTTTATTATAGGTAGTTTGAATAAGAGAAACATTTTCGTTATCATAACCTTTTTGACTTGTAATACGTAAAGCATCGGTATGATGTTCGTCTCGTAGCTGTGGTGGCACTGGAAGTAAGCTTTCTGTGGATAATCTTTTATCTGTTACCACTAGCCCCTTTAAATCAAAACCATGACCCTTTTTTGTTACTGTTCCAGCTAAAACATCAAACACTGATTGATAGTATTGAGCAGGTAAAGCATATTCGTTAGATGTGATATTTATTTGGTATTTTGCATCTTTTTTATTCCCATATTCGACAACACTAAAAGCAGTTTCAAATCCGTTTTTATGTCTAATAATAAAACTACCCTTACCATTAGATATTATGGGACCAATATTTTTCATTTCCGCAGCAATACTACTCATTTTAACCAGGCTTTCCTGTACGCTTTCTTTTCTACCATCACCCGTTTGGAAATTACCAATAATTATTGATTCTTTATTTTTCATAAAACACCTCACATATTTTATTTTATGTTTACATTATATGGTTACTTAACAATTTTGTCAATATATTTTAAAATTACTTTTAAAAATGTTTATAGCTCTCTGCTCTTAAGTTTTTCTTCTCTTATATTCGCAGACACAATTTTTGCGTGGTTAACATCTGTTAAATAAAAATCATTTGAATTATTTAATGCATCACTCATAAAATTTAAAGCCCATTCATTATCTTTCTTTTTGTAAGAAGTTTGAATAACAGAAACATTATTTTCAGCGCTGTTAATAATGCGAAAAGTAGCATTAGACAAATGTTCAAAAACATGTGGCATTGGAACTGAACTTTTCGATAGTTCTTTATCTGTTACCACTATCCCTTCTAAATTAAAGCTATCATTATCGTTTATTATGGATTCCGAAAAGATATTAAACGCAATTTTATAATATTGAGCTGGAAGAGCATATTCACTAGACGAAATATTAATTTTATACTCTTTCTTTCCTCTATCCTCACATTCGACAACACTAAAAACAGTATTGAATCCGCTTGGATGCGCAACGCAAAAAGCATCCTCGCTAATAGGAAATACATCATCTATACTTAAAGCAACATTCATCATTTTAGATAAGCGATTATGTACACTTTCTTTGCTAGCATCACTCGTATGAAAACTACCAATCTTTGCAAAATTTTTCATAGCATATATCTTCCTTTTACTTTTATGTAAGTATATGACAATTTAACAATTTTGTCAAGACTCATTTGAAATATTCTTTTAACTTTTGTTTGACATAAAATTTATTATGTTTTAAACTTCTTATTAGGAGTAATAATGAAAGAAAGAAATGAAATAGATGAAAATTACAAATGGAATCTAAAAGATATCTACAATAGCGAAAATGAACTTCAAGAAGATTTAATCAAAGTAAAACAAAGCATAGAAAAATTAGAAAATTTTAAAGGAAAATTAAATAATAAAGAGAAATGTTTAGAGTTTTTTAACTTTTCAAAAGGCGTTTCTCTTATTTTTGACAAAGTGGCTTCTTATGCATATTTAAAACACAGTGAAGATTTAGAGAAAACAAAGTATATTGAACTCTTAGCACAAGTGGAAATGCTATCTCATCAAATAGCTGTGAAACAATCTTTTGTTAGCCCTGAACTTTCAACACTATCAAATGAAAGCATATATGAAATGATAGAAGATGAGCGTTTTAAAAATAATGTTTTAGGTTTAAAAGAAATAATCCGCAACAAACCACATATCCTAACAGAAGCAGAAGAAACTATAATTTCAAAAACCAGTTTATTTTCAGGCGAATTTTCTGAGATTTTTGATATGTTTGATAGCGTTGATATCGTGATTGAAAAGGCTATGGATAGCAACGGCCAAAAACATAATGTGAGTCAAGCAAATATTAGTCTTCTATTAGAACAACCTGATAGGGTGCTTAGAAAAAACGCTTTTGAAAATTTATATAAAGCCTTTATCGGCTTAAAAAACACTCTTGCAACCAATTATATTGCAAATGTTAAAAAAGACACCTCATTTAGCGATATATATAAGTTTAATTCCACACTAGAGCGCCGTTTATTTGGTTTAAACGCAGATAAAAAAATATATGATAACTTAATTGAAAATGTAAACAAACACACTCCTCTTCTTCACCAATACTTTCAATTAAAAAAGAAAATTCTCGCTTTTGACAAACTTCATTATTATGATATATATTTAAAATTAGGCAAGGTCACCAGAAGTTTTTCTTTTAAGGACAGTCTTACTGTAATTAAAGAAGCATTGCATCCACTAGGGGAAGAATATGTTAACCTTGTAAATAAGAGCATAAGTGAGCGATGGATAGATATTTATCCAAACAAAAACAAATCAACTGGCGCTTTTTCAAGTGGACTTTATGGAGTGCACGCCTATGTGCTTTTAAACAATGTTGATAACTTAGATAGCGTTTTCACAACCGCTCACGAATTAGGTCACGCTTTTCACACTTATTATAGTGATACAACTCAGCCTTATGAAACTTCTCATTATCCTATCTTTTTAGCAGAGGTTGCCAGCACTGCAAATGAGATTCTTTTAATCAAACATTTTTATAAAAATGCAACGAAAACTGACGAGAAAATTTTTTATCTTGATAAATATTTATCCATGTTTAAAAGCACACTTTTTCGCCAAACAATGTTTAGTGAGTTTGAGCAGTTTGCACATAGCCAAATTGAGAAAAAGCAACCGCTAAGCAAGGAAAAGTTAAAAGATTACTACGCCAGTTTAAATAAAAAATATCACGGGAAAAGTCTTACTCATGCAAGTGAAATTGAATATGAGTGGTTAAGAATCCCACACTTTTTTAGAAGTTTTTACACTTATCAATATTCCACAGGCATTGTTGCTTCAATAAATTTAATGACTAATATTTTAGAAAAAAATAAGAACGCTGTTGAAAAATATACTAACTTTTTAAAAGCAGGCGGGAGCGACTACCCTGTTAATATTTTAAAAGAAGCTGGCGTTGATTTAACCACAAACCAACCATACGAATTAGCATTTAATGAAATGAAATGGGCTCTTGATGAATTAGAAAAATTAAGTGTAAAATAAAAGCACCAGATAAAAAAACAAAAGGAAAACAAATGAAAAATAAAATAATTTCGTTAGAAGGAACAGACTGTTCCGGTAAAACCACTCAACATCAATTATTATTAAACCGTTTAACTAATGAAGGTTTTAAAATTGAGCAATTTAAATTTCCGAATTATGAATCACCCACGGGCAAAATAATTGGTGATTGTTATTTAGGAAGAAATGGTAAAACCGCATTTTTTAGTGAAGGAGCTAGCAATGTTAATCCGCGCGTGTCGGGACTATATTTCGCTGCAGACAGATTTTACAACCTTGAAAAAATGAATGAGAAACTAAAAAAAGGTCATTTGTTTTTAGATAGATATGTTGAAAGCAACTTAGCATTTATGGGTGGAAAATATCTAGATAAGTCCAAACGCATCGAAATTTACAAATTTTTTGAACACTTAGAATATGGACTATTAAACTTGCCAAAGCCCAATATTAAAATTCTTCTTTATATGCCATTAGCGTTTAGTGAGATATTAAAAGAAAAGCGAAGCGAAACGGAAGAAGAAGACGAACACGAAAATAATAAAGCTTATAGAAAAAATGTTGAACAAGCATATTTAGAAGTGGCAAAAAGGCATAATTATCATATTTTGTCTTGCATTAAAGATAACAAGATTAGAACTATTGAAGATATTCATGAAGAACTATATCAATATGTGCGTTCACAGATTACCAAATAAAAAATTATTCTTAAAAGCATTTATGTTTGTAAACAATAAAAATAACAAAATAAACCCAAATTTAGAGAGTTTAAAAATCAATCAATAGTGCAGTCTTTTGTAAACCTTAATGGGAGATTTAGTGATTAATAAAAAGTAAAGATTTTACCCTTCGGTAAAATCTTTATTTTCGACATCCACTTAAAGAGCGTCAGTCAAAATTTAGATATTTTTTATATTTATTTATTACTTGATATCTCAATTTAATTTTAATTATGCTTCACCAACAAAATACATTGTGTATCTTGCATATTCTTCTTGGTTATTTTCAATAGTGTATGAAATATCAAGTTTCATTATTTGATTGGATGTTGTACCCGGTTTTTTATAAGTGAAATATATATTGCTTCTATCGTCCGCAGTATCATTTTTTATTCTTCTATATGAAATATTAACACCTTTTGCGGCATTCATTATTTCTTCAATTATTATATATTGAATATCACTCGTTATTCCATACACATCCGCTAAATTTTCAGAGGCAATTCTATCATATTCAACTTGGTTTAATTTTGCCCATTCCGCCTTTGTAAAAATAAAATATTCAATTTCACCCCCCTCTATCGTTTTAGAGGCAAACACAAGAGTGTCTTCTTTTATATCTGTTATTCTACTTATAAATCCTGATTCCGCAATTATATTAGTATTATTTACTTCAAATGTTATTGTGTTTTTAAATTCCAGCAAATAAGTTGCAAGGTATTCTAATTCATTTATGCTGGTTGCATGAAAATCATATATATTAGGCGATTTGCTATTTATAACGGCATTGCTCTTATAGTAAGAACCTTTCAAGTCAGCATTGTTTATAAATTCTAAATCTTTTAACGAGCTGATACTTAGATAATTGCTTTCACTTGAAAGTATACCAAACTTAACACCTAAATCTGAAACAGGCAAAACTTTTCTTTCTAACCATAATCTAGGAGGTAAAAACTCATTTGTTCTATCCTGTTGATTGAGAGTAAAAGTTGCTCCATAGGAACTAGAACCTTCAAATATTTCCGGATTTGATGTGTTGTTTCCTGTTAATATCCACCACCAGTACCCACCATAATTAATATTATCTGCACTAGAATTAATAACCGTTCCTCCTTGCACTATGTTTTTAATAAGTGAAGGTGAATAGTTTGGATATAGCATGGTTTGTCCAATAAGAGTATCGTTTTGTTTTGCTTGTTCTTTACTCATGCCCTGTATGTTATATATATCTTTAAAATACGAAGAGTGGAAGAAAAACAAACCAACATTCACTTCTCTTGAAATTTGTTGAAATTCACTATAAGCTAATTTCAACTCAATATCACCAACTGCTATACATGATTCGAAAACGCCTTTAATTGCGCTTCCCACAAAGCTTGCAACATAAATTTTAGGCTTCAATGGTGCTAAAAAAGGTTGTTCGTTTTCATATGCAATTAAAATATTTACTTTTGAAATATTTCTTAGTGCATAAGTATTAAAGCTAGAGCCAATCATTCCTCCCACACTAACTTCAGCAACCTCAACAATTTTGATATTGCCCTTGCTTTCATTGTAAAATAATGAACCGAAACTCTCGGCAACTAAACCACCCACTGCAATCGTGCAATCATTTCCCCCAAATTCTTCACTTCTTGTTGCGATAATATCAATATCACTAACGCAGTGCTTAATTTCGCCTTGGCCTTGCAGTTGCCCTACAGTTCCACCAATTCTGCTTTTTGCTCGGTCGTCTACCGTGAAAATTAAATCAAGTTTAGAATTACAATCTTCAATAAAGCCGTTGGAAACGCCCGCAATACTTCCAATAAAATTCCAAATATAATTAGAAACTTCACCTGCAATAATTGTTGTTGCGTTTGTTATCTCACTTCCCTTAGTAAGCGTACTTGCCACTCCACCAAAATTAAAAATCGATGAACTGTTAGGAACAGCGTTTATAGTATTTGTGTTTAAAACTCCCTCAATCGCCACATTAGAAATCTTGCTGACTGTTGAACCAATCAATAAAAAACTAAGATTTAAACTATTTGTGTGAACAATATTAAAACAACCTCTAACTTTAATATTATCAATTTCTGCAACATTACTAAGCACCGACATAGATGCATAGTTAGGTTGACTATATTGCATACCTAAATAAAAGTTTGTGTCGAACACTTTACTTGCATCTTTGATTAATGCATATTCAAAATTATTTGCAAAACTGTCTAGTGTGAATTTATATATTGATTTATTATTTCCGTATAAAATAGCACCTCCAAAATCCACGGGTTCTTCAAGTGGAATGTTTGAAAAGTCTAAATTTTTTGTTAGCCTATAAACGATTTGTGGAGAATTTTCTTTATCAGATATTGCGATAAAATCTTCCACCGAATCAATATCGTTCACTGCAAAATCTTCACCAATTTCTCTATTGGAATTTGCAATATTTTCAAAAGGCTGTTCCCAAAAATCAATCACTCCATCGCTGTTTAAATCGTAAAGGCGAAGCAGTCGCTCTGTCTCGTTTTCTTCCGAACAAGCACAGCCCACAAAAAAAGCCAGTGCAACTATAAATATTGAAAAGATATATAGAAGTTTTTTCATTATATGTCCTTTAAAGTATTAATCAAACACCAATTTAATTACCACTTTGTTTTCAAAAATATGTTAGCAAAACCGACAAAAATTGTCAAACTATATTTACAACAAAAATGCCTGCGCTTAAAACTTAATTTTATTATGCTTATATAACAGGCATTTTATTTTGAAATTACAGTTAATTGCGGTATTATAAATTAGATTTATTTAAAAGACTATATTTTAAAACACTTTAAAAGATATCAATAAGTAAATAAAAAGGCAGAAAATAAGTGAAAATTGTAATTCAGAAAATAAACTCATGTGAACTTTATTTAGAGGATAAAGAAAACAAATTGGTTTCTAGGGCTAACCACGGTCTGCTGGTTTTTGTGGGAGTCAGCGATGATGACACACTCGAAACAGTTGAATATCTAGCAAGAAAAATTACCAAATTACGCCTTTTTAGAGATGAACAAGGAAAAACAAATTTAAGCCTGCTGGATGTTGGAGGTGAAATTATGGTGGTTAGTAACTTCACTCTACTTGCTCAAATCACAACTGGTTCACGCCCTAGTTTTAGTAGAGCAGGCTCACCCGATAAAGCAAACGAACTATATTTAAAACTTGCCGATGAGTTTAGAAAAAACGGTGTAAAACATGTTGCAACAGGTGTTTTTGGAAATCACATGCACATTAAAACCGAATTGGACGGACCTTTCACAATACTTATGGAAAAATAATTTTTTAGGAATAACATGGAAAATCTTCTTTTAAAATATTATAAAACACTTTCCGCTTTAAAATCACAACAACAAAATATGCAAACTATTTATATGTTGGAAAGTTTTTACGCTGATTACGAGCGTGTTGATGCAATTAGCTTTCTTAGCGCGGTGTTATTTAAATATGCAAAAGAAATTAATCTAATTGCAGGTATGATGAATAAACCCTATATTCAAACCTATAAAAATGTGAATATTGTTGAAGAATATAACAAAGAAAAAAAGCAAGATGACGATATCTTGCATGACATTTCCTTTGCTGTTGACTGCTTAATCATAATATTTGCAGTAGATTCAGGAATTGCAACCTCTATTCCAGAAGTTATAAATCAGCTTAAAAAAAATGTTTTATAAAAACAAGGAAAAAATATATAAAATAGCAATATGAACGGGATAAAATAAATAGAATGCGTATTTATATTTGCCTTTTCCTTTTTCGCCGTTATATATTAAGATTAAAGGTATTGCTAACAAACTCACAAGTTGCACTAAAACAAAAATTGCTGACACACTTACTGCTGTCATAATTAAACAAGTTGCCATGGCAATAATTCTATACTTAGTGTTGTTTTTAAAAACATATAAGAAAAACACAAGCATAACACCCCAAAAGCCATAATCTATAATTCCTAACAGTGATAGTATGATAGTAATTAAAAGCATATAAACGAAAAACAAATAATTATTAGATTTATAGTTATTATTTATTTTTGTTTTGTCGTAGAAAATAATTAATTGCATTGCGAGTAAAAATGTGAACATAATATTAAATTTATAGCCAAAAAGCAAAAAATACGGAATTTGCGAAACAAGTGCAAAAATCAACATTGCAAGTTGATAATTTTTTCTACTTTTTGAATAATACATACCCTCTGCAACAAAAAAGGCAAACAGAGGAAATGCAATTCTACCAATTATTCGAAAGATTCTTATCTCTGGAAAAAACACAAAACCTATGTGATCTATAAGCATAGTTAAGCAACCAATCAATTTAAGATGATTTCTATTTAAAACTTTCTTCATATTTTTCCGATTCTTTGATTATTTAATTTATATCATTAATTTTTAAATTATTTAAATTAAAACTTAAATTTGCGGTTTGTTTTTTATTAGATATACTTTCAAATTTTTGAGTTACATAGTAATTGTTTTTGCTCATAATATTCACAAAGCACGGAAGGACTTTAACCCCACATTAATTAATTTAACAACCATGAACTAATAATTCATTGACATGTATTGATGCTATTTTTTAAATATCACCTTAAACAAATTTGTATAATTAATCAAAAAAATTGCAAAAATTATAGTTTTGTTTACACTAAATTAAACGGTTTGTTAAATCCAAAGCAACAATAATTTGGCACTATTTTATTTGTTTAGTAAAACTTATTATCTATAATATATAAAAACCAACACTAACTTGTCAAATTAAAACTCGTTTAATATTTATGTATTTTTATCAAGTGTGTTATTATATTTATAAACAAAAGAATAAATAAAGGATATTTGTATTTATGGCAAAGTTATATTTTAAGTATGGTGTTATGGGCAGTAGTAAAAGTGCGCAAGCGCTAATGTGTAAGTATAATTATGAGCAAAAAAACTATAAGGTACTACTAATCAAACCCGCCACCGATAACCGAAACGATAGCAAGAATAATACTTTTGTAAGAAGTGGAATTGGTTTGAAAGCCCCTTGTTTTGCTTTTCCCCTTAACTTAAATCTTTATAATTATATAGTCGACCAAATACAAATGCATGGTTATAATGTTGTAATAGTTGATGAAGCGCAATTTTGTACGGCAAAGCAAATAGAAGAATTAAAAGAAATTTCTCGCCAAATACCTGTGCTTTGTTATGGTTTAAAAAATAACTTTAAAAGTTTATTATTTGAAGGAAGCAAAAGATTGATTGAAATAGCAGACTCGTTGACCGAAATAAAATCCGTATGTGCTTGTGGCAGAAAGGCAGATGCTAACGCAAGGTATATAAACGGCAAAATTGTTACCGATGGTCAGGAAGTAGTCATAGGCGGAAACGAAATGTATGAAAGCATGTGTTATAACTGCTGGCTAGACAAACAAAAAAAGCAATAAAAAATTTATTACGCATACGAGTTTATTATATATATTATAAAATAAATTTTAAATATTAAATTATAAGGAAAAAACAAATGAAAAATTATAATACAGAAACCGACGGTAGAATTGATTTTTATCAAAGATTGGGTTACCAAGGAAATCAACATGAAGAAAATTGCAATGTTGATTATTCCCAAAGCACTGACGGAGTAATAAACGGAGTTTTGTTTGAACATAAACCGATTATAAATAGCAGCTACTCTCCTCTAAACAAAGTTCTAGGTCAGGCAATAAAATATCTTTCTAAAAAACGCATAAACGGCGTTGATGTTCCTGACACTATTGTTTTAGTTAGTCAAAATGACGAAACTGCTTATCACTTTAGAAGTGAAAATTATTTTAATGAAATTCATCAATTTTACAATTCTTCTGCAAGTTATGATAATGATTTCACACTAAATACAGGCGAATTTGAGACAATAAAATTCGAAGACGAAAAAGGTATTGATAGAATTAAGGAACTCATTATTGAAAGTAGTTATATAAAAATTAATGTTGATGTTTACAACATTATCTCTTTAGCGAGAAGATTTTATAAAAATAATCATTCGTCTCAAAAAAATGATTTATTAAACGAAATTCGAAAACCAAATTTTTTTAAATTTATAAACCCATATACTAAAGCCATTGACGACAATAGCGAATTTGGTTATATAATGGATAAACTAAATGACGATATGTTGCAACAAGAAATTGGTGCTTATTATACACCTGTTCAATATGCTGAGAAATCGTTAAAATTCATAAGAGATGCTATTAAAAATCGTCCTCAAGGAAACGATTATGTTATTATTGATCGTTGTGCCGGAACGGGCAACTTAGAAGAAAAAATGACAGACGAAGAACTATCACATTGCATATTGAATACTTATGAATATTTCGAGTGGTTGGAATTACGAAGACAATATGTTGATCGAGTTAGATATGTTGTTCCACAAACAGATAAAACTTATATAAAGGGCGAAGGAGTAATAGAAGAGGGAGACGCTTTAACACGAGAGTTCTATAATGACTCGTATATACAAGAAATTGTGAGCAATAAAAACATTACTATTATAGTTTTTGAAAATCCACCATATTTTAGTGGAAGCCGTAATGCTAGTGCTCTTGTTGTAAATACTGCAAGTGGTGAAGGCGGAAAGAAGCGTTCATTAAAATCAAAAAAACGCTCATGGGTATATGAAAGAATGCAAGAAAATGGGATCTCTACTGTGGCAATAGAAAACACAGTCCGCCAATTTATTTGGTCTGCATATTCGGATTATTTGCGACAAAATGGAGATTGCTTAATCATATACTCACCAGTTGCATATTTTAAAGGATATCACATACAAAATAAAATGCCAAGGTTGAAATTTGATAAAGGCTTTGGATTTAATAGAAAACATTTTCACGCTTCAAGTGCACTAATTTCCTGTATAAAATGGAATTTTGATGAGTCTTATGATTCAGTTATTAAAGAGCAAAAAGAATTCCCACTTGAACTAATTGATATAAATAAACAACTTCAACTAGAACATATTGTTGATGTAGACGAGGTTATTATAAAAAAAGTATATACATCACCTACTTACTATTTTAAGAATAAAAATCAAACAAACGCTTTTGCTTGTTTAAGCAATAATGGACAAGCTCCTAAAGTTGGACTTGGATGCTTATATTCTATTGCTAAAAAAACTGAACGAAATGATGAAATATATTTAAATGATAAGAATTTTTATTTTATGTTGCCAATATATATTGCTCAACTCGCTTTTGATAGAACAAAATGGTATCACGATGACAACACCCTTCGTTCTGCAGATAGAAAAGATGATTATAAAAAATCGCAAGAATTATTAAAGCGTTCTTTAATTTTTACATGTTTATATAGAAATAATCATTGTGCTACAGAGAAAGATAAAGACGGAAATCTAATCAAAAATGAACTTTGTTTTGATACAAATACTATTGCTTCTAACAAATTGCAAGATCTTGAAAAAATGAGCATGTTAGACAATGAAGATAAAAAGGTTCTATCTCGGTGGGAAAAAGTTTTGCGCTTGGCAAAAGCAACTCCAGAATATAAAGCAAATTATAAGTATGGCTTACGCCAAATAATGAATGAATTAGATACCTATGAAGAAGTGCCTAAGGGTATATATTTTGAAAAGAAATTCAAAAATGTTGATTTACATAATAATATTGGCGAGCTTAATAAAGAAATTAAGCAATATTATGAAAAGTATATCGAGTCATTGCTATTTGAATATGAATTAATAAAATAAAAGAAACAAAATTAAAAAATCCCTATACTACTAGGGTTTTTTGCTTGGCGGAGAGTCCGGGATTTGAACCCGGGCGCCAGTTACCCGACCTAACACCTTAGCAGGGTGCCCTCTTGAGCCGCTTGAGTAACTCTCCATTTGAATTTATTTAATTGCATTCCTATTTTAACAAAGAGATGCAAACATGTCAATAGAAATTAACAAACTTACTTTTAATAAAAAAATATTACTTATTAAAATAGTTTATTTCAAATAAACTAAAACAATATTTTGATAAATCTTAACATAGATGCTTTTATTAAATCCATGATTTTAAAATACCCATTAAAAACAAAATAAATTTTATTTATATTAAAATTCAATTATAAAAGCTTTAAGCAATGATTTGATCGAATTCACATGCACATGCCAACTAATTAAATTATAGTTCATGGTTGTTAAAAACGATGACAAAGTTTTAAGCACTTTGCTCGTGATTATTCCAAATTATTGTTTTTTTTAAATATACAAGTTATGCAAAGGATTTAGCATAAAGAAATTTCTATGCACTTAGCCAGCGAAGATAAGTGTAAATAAAATCTAATATATTGCCATCGAAAACGCTCTCAATATCCTTAATTTTAAGGTTTGTTCTATGGTCTGTGACAACTTCTGTTGGATGAAAAGAATATGTTCTGATATGCGAATTTGCATTTAACTCGCCTTGTAACAACTCTTTATTTTTACAATCGTCTTCTTCGGCGTGACGCAAGTTTATTAATCTACTGAGTAAAACTTTTTTTGCAGTTTTTAAGTTTTGCGCTTGACTTCTTTCATTTTGGCATGTTGCAACTAACCCCGTTGGAATGTGTGTGATTCTAACTGCCGAATCAGTTGTGTTTACATGTTGACCGCCCGCACCACCGCTTCTAAAAGTGTCAATTTTTAATTCGTTGTCGTTTAGATTGATTTCTTCATCGCTTTCCACAATATACATAACTTCCACCACCGCACTCGCTGGCGACCTTTTGTTATTACCATCATAAGGGCTTATTCGAGATAGTTTATGTATGCCGTTTTCGCCTTTTAGATGACCAAAAGCGAGATTTCCATCAACAATAAACTGTATGCTTTTATATCCGCCTTCACCTTCTTTGTATTCTAAAATTTCAATATCATAGCCCATTTTATCTGCAAAGCTCACGTACATATTATATAGCATTTTAACAAACTCCCAAGCATCTATACCCGAAACATTGCTGGTTATTTTTATAATGCAGGAATTATTGTCATATTTGTTATTAAAAAAGTTCAAAACAATCAAATTATTTAATTGCTTGTTTAATTTATCTAACTCTTCGTTAAGATGCACTTTAATGTTGTCATCATGCTCATTTTCCATTATGATTAAAAGTTCTTGCATCTCAGCAATTTGCATAGAAATATCTTTAAAGTTTTCTAGTTTATTACTTATATATTTTAATCGTTTATTTACATTTTTAAGTTTTTTAGTATCATAATAAATATTTAAATTTTCACTTTCTTGAAGTAGTTCTTCGCTTTCGCAAGTTAGGTTTCCTGTGTCGAGAGTGTCTAAGATAGTGTCAAAGTTTTCAACAATATCCTTTAATTTTTCTTTTTCTTCATCAAGTATTAACATCGTTGCCCCTTTTTCTATGATTTTTCAAATATGATTATAGCATACAGATGCATTTTCATAATAATAAAAATTGCAAATATTAATATGGAGTAAAGCAAATTAAACAATGAAGAAACGATGAAATAGGCAAATACGATTCAAATTTTTTAAAAAAAAAATTAATTATATAAAAAATCTCAAACTATATATAATTAAGATTTTATTTTTTCTTTTAATAATTAAATCTTTTAAAATTATTTTTAATGACTGTTATTTTTTTAATACTTAAATTATAACTCATTTGCTTAAAAATACTTAAATAAACATTACCGTTTGATTTTTATGCTCGTTACTTTTTTATTCAATTAGACGTTTTTTGTTTTCATACTAAAATTTCCCGACTATACGCTTTAAAAAGAGCAAGTAGTTATCCTTGCGATAACTAAATATTTTTATTTTTTATATCTTTTAGCATTTTATATTTCCCGAATTTTTTATTTGTGATTCTTTCATTTTAAGCGATATTTTTTTCTATTATTTAAAAAACAATATGCTTATATTTCAATCTTTTAATCCAAAACTGATAGTTTTATTATATTCTTACCTTAAAAGATATCCTATCTCACAACACAAAATGAGAGTGTGGTTTGCCTTACAAATTTAATCATAATCATAAACTAAACCACTCTCTTATATTCCTCGCCGTCTTTTTCAACTTGCACTCGATTATGTGATAGAAATTTTGAAATTTGATACATATCTATCCAAATCTCACTTGCACCCTTCACTTGTGATTCATTGAATATTAATTGCATACCAAGATGAAGGTGTGGCGAACAGGTCATATTAGAATCTATTTTATAACTATATCCCGTTACACCTAGATAACCAACAACCTGCCCTGCTTCCACGACATCGCCAATTTTAAGTCCTTTCACAAAAGGTTTGCCTTTTCGCAAGTGTGCATAATAGTAACCGCGTTTTTTATCGTGTGATCTTATTGTTAAATGCCAACCACCCATTCTATTCCAGCCTAGTTCTGTTATTGTACCACTTTCAATCGCCACAAGCGGTGTGCCGATTGAGCCCATTAAATCGTGCCCAAGATGCTTTCGTGTGTAACCATATGACCTGGAAACACCAAAGTCGTCATAGTGATTATACCAAAAGCCTTTTGGAAAAGGGTGGAAATTTTTTAAACCATAAACAATTTCGCCATCTGCGTTTTTAAAAGAACCGATAAACTCTGCAAAAATTCCAGTGTAGCCCTCGACATAATATTTATAGTATTTATTTTCGCCATAAAAGTCGTCAATTCTTTTGCCGTTTTTAAGTTTGGCGACAAGTTCTTTTAACTCGTTTTTATCTCGTTGAATCCTAAAATTATTTCCATTCTTAGTTGCTAAATATGCAAGTGCTTTTATAAAGTCAAACTCAACTTCTTCCGATTTATTAAACTCTTTATCATACTCATAAGCAGCAAGCAATATTTCATACGGTACTTTACAATCTATCCACTTAATAAACTCGTCAGCGTTTTTAGTTGTAAACGCTGTTGTAAAGGAAAAAGTGAATAATATTATTAATATAAAACTAATTTTTCTAATGGCTTTCATACAAACTAATTTTAACTTTATAAGCGGTTTTTATTCAAAAAAAATCTTTAATCATACGACTTCAATGCTTCAACCATATCAATTTTTTTAGTTTTAGGAATGGATAATAAATACACAATGCTTAAAAAAAATAATGAAAGAATTGCCGTTATAATATAACTTACCCAACTAATAACTCTAGGAAAAATTATACCATCTATTATAATTCTACTAATAATAAAAGCATGCAATAAAGCACCCAGCCCCAATCCAAATAAAATGGCAAAACACGAAATAATAAGTGTTTCTCGAAAAATGTATCCCGACACTTCTATTTCATTATAACCAAGCACTTTTAATGTGGCAAGGTCTCTGTGACGAGTGCTAATATTAATCAATGTTAAATTATAGTTTATAATTACAGCTAGCGCACATGCCGAGCCAAGCAATATTAATACAACTCCGTTCATGCTTTTTGATATTTCATTAAAAGAATGGGATAAATCTTTTTTTAACAAAACATGTAAAACATTAGCTTGATTTATTAGTTCATCATATAATTTTTGCTCGTTTGCAAGAGAAGTTTTAGCATAAATTTTATTATAAGTTGGAGTTAATTGGGAACTTGCTACATTGTTTGAAATATAAACTACATTGCCAAAACTATATTTTATAATATCTGTAATAGTAACAGTTACATTGCCATTTTGCATACTTAAACTAAGTTCATCGCCACTCTTTAAATTATACTTAACTGCAAGTGGTTGAGTTACAAAAACCGAATTTTTTTGCATATTTATTTTCTTATTGAATATGTTTTCAAAAGATATGAAGTTATTAATATTCTGTGTGTTTTCTGGAATCACTATGTTTATATAGTTTCCTTCATATTTTGCAGTTGTGTTCATAACTAATATTTGTTCAATATTTTCAAGTGTTGGTATATCTATTTCTGCATCCACTACGCCAATTTCCATTTGATAATTTAACATTTGTTGATATTGAAATTCGCCTGCATAATCGATAGAATTTTTAATACCAAACCCCGCCAATAATAATGCTGTGCTACCAGCAATACCAATAAGTGTTAATATTAAATTTTGTCTATGTCTAAAAATATTTCTAATTGTGGACTTATATTTAAACGATAACCGCTTCCAAAGTGCAGTTTTTTCTAACAGTATTTTTTTACCTGCTTTAGGTGATTTCACTTTTAATAGTTGTGCAGGCTTTTGCTTTAAAACACTATTAATGCTAATAAGTGTGGTTATTAGCACAAAAAACACCATAATCACAGATATAATTGAAATATACAAAACATTATAATGAATAATAAGACTTGGAAGTTGATAACTAGCACTGTAAGCATTATAAATGATTGCTGGTATAAAATAAATACCCAGTGCAATTCCAAGCACGCATCCAACACCGGATGATAACAAAGCGTAAAACACATATTTCCACATAATTTTACTCTTGCTATATCCAAGCGAACGCAAAGTGCCAATCTGCAAGCGTTGATCGGCAATAATTCGTGTGATAGAAGACATCGACACTAATATGGTAATTAAAAAGAAAAAAACTGGGAAAATTAGTGATATGATTTCAACAATCTTTATATCCGATTGAAATTGTACAAAATCCTGAGTTTGGTTTAATGATTTAAAAAAAAAGTTGCCAAAAATATTTTTTAATTCGTTAATATTATCATCCACAAACACTTTGTATTCGTTAGAGAAAAAACTATAATTTTTAGTCTTATTTAATATTAGTGCAACATGCGTTGGTCCAGATATTTGCAAATGATTATAGTCGGTGTATATTGCGCAGTCTATTGTTCTTTGAGAAATTTCGGATACTTCCCGAATATTTGCAAATCGTAACGGATGCTTTACTATTCCAACCACTTCGAAGGATTTTTCCCAAAATGTGATTTTTTGTCCAATAAACATATTCATTGTATATGCTTGGGAGTGTGAAACAACTATTTCAAGTTTTTCCAAACTATTCTCTGGAAATCTGCCTTCAAGCAACTGCAAATTATTAATATTAAAACCATTTTCAAAATCAAATAAAGTAATGCGTGCAACATAATTTCTATCGTTAATATTTATTGTTTCTTCCGCTTCAAAATATGGCATAATTTCTTTAATTAAGTTATTTTGCGCTAACGCGTCAACTTCTTCTGTGGTGAAAGGTAAACCTTTTTGAACTATCATATCTGCAACATTGCTATTTATATAATACTGCTCTAGGGTATAACGCATATTTGGCGCGGCTGTTAATAATCCCACCAAAAAAGAAACGCCTAACGCCACAATTAAAACTATGGCAAATAATTTTAGCGCCAAATGTTTAGTGTCTTTTAACACATATTTCGTATACTTTTTCACTACCAAATAACCTCATCAATATCTTTTGGTTTTGTGTTTTCTTTTATATCCTCAATTTTTCCATTTTTAACATATATAACACGATCAGCAATTTCTGTTATTGAGTTGTTATGCGTTACTAAAATAACGGTTTTGTTGTGCTCTTTACATATAGATTTCAAAAGTTTTAAAATAGTTTTACCCGTGTTAATATCAAGCGCGCCGGTAGGTTCGTCACAAAGCAATATTTGAGGATTTTTAGCAATCGCCCGCGCAATTGACACCCTTTGTTGCTCACCACCGGAAAGTTGTGAAGGGAAATTATTTAATCTGTCGAGCAAATTCACTTGTTCTAACACTTGCTTTGATGATAGTGGTTCACTGCTAATTTCGGAAGCGATTTCAACATTTTCAAGTGCGGTTAGTTGTGGCATTAAATTATAAAATTGAAAAACAAAACCAACATCATGTCTGCGATAATATGTTAATTTTTTAGGACTTAACTTACTAATATCTTTACCACCAACTATAATTTTTCCTTTATCGGCTGTGTCCATGCCACCAAGAATATTTAATATTGTTGTTTTTCCTGCACCGCTTGGTCCCACTATAACGCAAAATTCACTTTGAAATATTTGAAAATTAATATTATCATTTGCGAATATTGTTTGTTCACCAAAATGATAAATCTTACTAACACTTTCGAATTTAACCACAGCTTCCATTTTTATACTCGCACCCCCATATGTCATATTCTGATTAATTTTATAGCACTGTTTAACTTTTACTTAAATTTTAATCTTTTTATAATTAAACAACAAGCAATTTTGCATTTAGATTTTATCCATTTTGTTTTTTTGTACAAAAATAAAGTTGTTTTTACAAAAAAACAACTAATATAATCACTTTATACTAATAAATAGACTTTAAAATTTATTCCCTTTCTTGCTCGCGCGATTTTACGCTTTCTTTTTCTTTCTTTTGAAACGCAAGCTCATGCGAAAAGTTTTTTAAAAATTTTTCGTTTTCTGGTTGAAACTGCGGATGAGATTGCAATTTATAGAAAAATACAACGCCGTAATCTCCTTCCGCAACCACATTAAGATCGTTGTCAAATATATCGTTCATTTTCTCAACATTTTTGCGAAACTTTGGTGTGTCATTTTTATCTATAAAAGTGTTTAGCACAGTTTTAGTAAGATTTGTGTAAAACTTGGCTTCTTCCAACATTTTTTCATCAACTTTTTTATCTTGTGAGAAATTCAAAAAGCCCTGTTTACTAGCATTTTGGTTAGATAGATGCCTAATAAACATTTTATGATAATCTAGGGTGTTGTCGTATTCTATAACTGCTTTTGCAAATTCTAATGAAATATTTTTTGTTTTATAGTCTATAAATAGGAATTTATTATTAACATCTTTTATGCTGGTTTCATCGTCATAAAGTGCAGTGTTAAATTTTATATTTTCTTTATTATAGTAATTTAATATTTTTTTGGCTTTAAGCTTAATTATTTCTGTTTTTATATCGCTCATTAATTAAACCTCGTTTTGTTTTAATATCGTAAAAAATCAAAATTCATTAAATATTTGATTAAGACATTTACTTTTACTTCTACTTTTATATGATTAAAAAATTATTTGAGTGTTTTTTAAAGCATATAATACATGCGTTTATTAGCATAATTAGAATAAAATAAAACGTATCATTGATTAATTGAACCAAAAAAAACTTAAAAAATTTTTAAGTAAGCTGAAAAATTTTTGATTTTTGCATTTTTTGTATTTAATTCACGAGTACGCATGAACTAAACTTTTTCGTAATTTACAATATAAACAGAAAATCTATTGTGCAAGATAATTATAGTAAGTTAACAAGATATTTCATTTTATGTATTATGATTTATTATTTGCTATACAAGAAATAACAAATCACAAATCGTTATTAATCTTTCTTTACAAAAAGATTGCATTTGCAATTATAATTTTTAATAAAATCATCACACGGACAAAGTGTGGTTTCATCAATATTTAACCTGCATGGACAGTGTCCTTTTCTTTTTGCAATCCCTTGAACAATTCGGTTCACGTATTCAACATCTGGATTTAAAATATAATTCTTCATAATTTCCTCCTAAAGTAATAAATTTTATTAACAAAACTTATATTGTTTTATACACAAATCTATAAAAAAATGTTAAACATCCACAAATCATTTATGTTTTTCCATTATATGCATTATATCGTTTGCTCTTCTAAAACCTTCTAATCGTTCCACTTCTTCGCCATCTTTAAAGATAATAAGGGTTGGTAGAACGGAAACTTTTAATGAAGATGCAAGCTCATAGTTTTCATCACTATTTATTTTCACAATGTCAAAAAACAAATCTTCTTCATGGTCTAAGTTTTCAAATTCTTTCGCTATCATTTGACATGGTCCACACCATGAAGCAAAAACATCTAAAATAAACAACTTTTTAGTTTGTTTTACTTTGTTAAAATTTTTTTGATCTGTATAAATTATCATATAATTCTCCTTTTTTTATAGTTCGCAAGTTGTTTGAATAATTTTTTAATTATATATGTATTTTTTAATTTGTAATAATTTACTAGTCCAATTTTTTCGTTTTCAACAATGTTCCAATTTCTTAACTTTGCTAATTCTTTAAGATATAAAAGATTGAGATTTATTTAAACAATTAACCAAACTTATTACATCCACCTGTCCTTTATTTAATAATTGATATAACATACAAAGCCTTGCTAGGATTACTTAAAATTTTATATAAATTAGTAAACTTCCAAATTTTTTTTCATTAGATAAATTTTCATAATACCACTTCAAACATTACTAGCACTCTTATTATATTAGTTTTTACTAATATTTACAACTTAAATTAATTTTTTAATACTCATCTAAAAAATTATGTTTAACTCCATTTTTTTCATATCCAATTACTGTGTTTAAATTAATATTTTTTAAACTTGTAAATATGTTGTCCACAAACTTATTATTCATATTTTCTAAACTATTAATTAATTGCTTCATCTCATAGCGTTTTGACTCATTTTCTTTGTTCAAATTCCGTTTTATATAAAGAGGACAGGCACAATTTATAAACTGCAAATTAAACTTGCTTGCCCATCTAATTATATCCTTTTCACGAATATAATACATAGGGCGAATCAACTCCAACCCCTCATAATTTTGACTATGAAGTTTGGGCATCATAGTTTTTAATTGTCCGTTATAAAGCATGGAAAGTAGTGTTGTTTCAACCACATCATCAAAGTGATGACCAAGGGCAATTTTATTGCAACCAAGTTCTCTCGCATGCGAATAAAGCACTCCTCTTCTAATTCTAGCACATAAATAACATGGTGAACCATTTTCTACGCTTGCAACATGTTCAAAATAATTAACATCGAATATTTTTATATCCACACCGAGTTTTTTTGCATTATCTAAAATAACTTGCCTGTTTTGTTCACTATAACCGGGATTTATAACTAAAAACACTAATTCAAAATTTATTTTATTATGTTTTTTTAATTCTTGCATTAGTTTGGCAAGTAAAAATGAATCCTTGCCACCCGATATACACACAGCAATTTTATCAAACTCACTTATTAATTTATACTTAACAACTGCGGACACAAATTTAGACCACAACTCTTTGCGATAAGTTTTTATTAAACTTTTTTCAATTTCTGCTAACATGTTTATATATTATCATAAAACTTTGTGATTAATAATTAAATTTTTATATTTAAATAATTTTACACATAAAAATAGTATTTTGATATATTTTGATAAAAAATTTAATAATAATCATCTGTTATAGTTGATTTATTCACCATATAAGCACGGTAACAGCTTGATAACATTTGCTAAAAAAAATTAAAATGTTATAATATAGGCAAAATTAACTATATTTTAAAGGAAAATTGATGAGGTTTATAAAATCAATATTTAGTAGAGCGACTGTTATTAGTTTACTGATTATTTTTCAAATAGCAGTGTTGTTTATGTTCATTTTTAACCTGACCAATTACACCTGGATATACCTTACCATTCTGCCTTTGTTTACTATAATTGCATATATTCGCATAAACAATAAAAAACTTAATCCAACTCAACAAATTCTTTGGATAACTTTATTGATTGTTTTTCCTTTGCTTGGACTAATCTTATATTGTATTTTTGGTGAAACTAGACTTCTGCGCCGAGAAAAAAAAGCATTTAAAAATATTTATGAGAAAAATAAAAAATATACATCAGTTACTAATCTACATTTGCCAGACTATCAAGGGCAAAGCGATTATTTGTTTAACACACTTGGATTTCCAGCTTTTAATAACACTTCAACTAGATATTTTAGTAGCGGAGAAAAATTTTTTGAGCAACTAATAGTTGATTTAAAAAGTGCGAAACAATTTATTTTTTTAGAATTCTACATAATAAATAATGGAATTATGTGGAATACGATTCTGGATAATCTTGTGCAAAAAGTGAAAGAAGGCGTAAAAGTTAAAATTGTTTACGATGATATTGGAACTATCGCTAATTCATCTAGCCGTTACCCTAAAACACTTAGAAATAAAGGTATTGACTGCAAAATATTTAATAAATACAACCTTTTAACCACCGTATCCCACAATAATAGAGACCACCGAAAAATAATGATAATTGATGGGAAAATTGCGTATACCGGTGGAATTAATATTTCAGATGAGTATATAAATAAAGATAACAATCACCACTATTGGAAAGACACCGCTGAAAGAATTGAGGGAAATGCAGTTCAAAACTTTACACTATCCTTTTTAAATATATATGAACTTAGTGGTGGTATTGCCGACTATGATAAATATTTAGCCATAAATCACAATCAACCACAAGATGGATTCGTTCAGCCTTTTGTTACTGGACCTATGCCTTTTTATAACGACACACATGCTATAAATATACTGTTAAATTTAATTAATCAGGCGAAGAAGAAATTATATATCGTAACGCCTTACTTTATTCCTGACTATCAAATTATGAACGCTCTAATTGTGGCGCAAAATCGCGGAGTGGATGTGCGAATGATAATTGCTCATATCCCCGACAAAAAAATTGTTTACTTAATCACACGCGCCAACTGTGTTGAACTTATAAAAAACGGTATAAAGGTATGCAGATATAAAAATGCTTTTGTGCATGCAAAAAGCGTGTTAGTGGATGACGAAGTAGGATTAATCGGTTCTATAAATTTTGATTTTAGAAGTTTTGTACACAACTTTGAATGTGGTATTTGGCAATATAAAACAAACGCTTTAAAAGAGTTAAAAGAAGACTGTGAAGACATGTTTAACACTCATGGTTATATTGAAATAAAAGATTTAAAAGTAAACTTCTTTGAAAAAACTATTGCGAACATTTTTAAAGTGCTATATTCAATATTTTAATTACCGCTAAACAACAAAAAAACCGCTAATTAAGAGCGGTTTTTTGTTTTATATATAAGTGAATTCCGTTTATTTATAAGTATTTTATTATATCTAAAAATCAATCTTAACTCTAATACTATACTCTACACAAACAACTACGAATTTAAAAGAAAATTAATAACACAAAATAACTCAAGCCGAAGTAAAACTACAAAATAACAAAATATATGTTTTTTTAGCCCAATCTTTTACTTATTTAAAATATTATTATAATGGGCAATAATCTGTGATGCTTTTTAAGTTTATTCCCTGTTTCGCAAATGCGTTTACCACATTTTTATGAAACTCCTCTAATTCTCCGCCTGTTAGTGTTCTACAATTTGAGCATAAAATGTATCTAATAGTATAACTTTTGCTATTGTCGTTAGGACTTTCAAAAATATCAATAAGTTCCACTTTATAATCACAATCTGCTTTAATGCTATATGCAATCTTTTCTATTTCTTGATAAAGTGTGGCTTTTGATAGAGAGAAAGAAAAATCTAGTTGGCATTTTTGGAACTTGGAAACCGTTTCAAATACTGTTGGTTTGCTTTCTAATTGTAAAATACTTGAAAAGTCCAGTTCTGCGATTGCGATTGATATTTTCTTATCTATTGTTTTCTCAATTCGGGGATGAATAAAACTAATAAATCCAACTGTTTTATTATCAGCACTTATTTCATAATAGTTTATAGGATGCAAATATTCTAAATTTGAAGTTGCTTTTGTTATTTTAATATCTGCTTTTATCACCACTTCAAACATATATTGTATGACATTTTTAAGAGTAATTAGTAAATTATCGCGCTCAGTTTTAGATGCAATAGTCAGCGTTAGATTTTTGGTTTCATTCACATCACCATTTTTGTGCAGTGATTTAACCACTCTGCCGATTTCAAAAATTTTAAAAGAGTCATAATCATTTTTATTATCTATAACATTTTTTAGTTGTGAAGGAATTAAAGTGGACCTTATTTCATTGTTATCTTTTTGAATAGAATTAATCACTTTTATATTTGATGCTGGCATTATACTGAGTTCTTTATTAACATAAGCATCATACCAAATATAACTATGCATTTCATGAAAATTATATCTGGAAGCAAGCATTTTCTTAACTTCATATTCAGTATGCACTTCGTGGTTTTGTTTGCTTGGTTCAACTGTTTGTACCACACTTTTAGGTTGAATATTATCATAGCCATACATTCTTGCAATTTCCTCAATAATATCGGCTTTGCTCTCCATATCTTTTGTGGCTCTAAATGAAGGAATTTGCACCTTATATTCGCCTACATCTTGAATTAGCACTTCACATTCCAAACGGGATAATATGTCAATTATTTTGCTTTCGGGAATATTCACACCTATAAAATCATCAATATATTTTTTAGTTATTGAAATGGAATGCTGTGGATATTGATAATTATATATATCGGTAAACGAACTGGAAATTATAGCATTATTATCGTGTTTTTTAATTAAATATACAAACCTTTTTAAAGATAACATTGCAAGTTCCGGGTCTAATGACTTTTCATATCTAGCACTGCTTTCTGTTCGTAAAAATAGTGCAGATGAGGTTTTTCTAACACTGTATCCATTAAAACATGCGCTCTCAATAAACACACTATTTGTGTTATTTGTAATACTTCCCTGCATGCCACCCATAACACCTGCAATAGCCATAATTTCATTATTTGATTTTATAACCATTGTGTTTGCAGGCAATTCCCGTTCTTTGTCGTCTAGTGTTATAAACTTTGTTTGTTTAGATAGGTTTTCCACACGGATATTTTTAATAAATTCATTATCAAAAGCATGCATTGGTTGCCCATACTCTAACATAATGTAGTTAGAAATATCGGTTAAAAAATTAATTTTTCTCATACCGCAATAAAAAAGTCTGATTTGCATATTAATAGGCGACACTTTTTTAGTGATATTTGTTACTGTGCTTGCACAATATCTATAACATTCATCGGTATCCACTTCCACATGTAAATCTGGCAGGTTAGTTTTTTCATTCCAAACTGGCGGAGAAACAAGTTCTTTCTTTAAAAGAGTGGCAATCTCTCTTGCAATGCCGTAATGACCCCACATATCTGGTCTGTTAGTTAAACTTTTATTATCTACTTCAAAAACAACATCATCTATATTTAGGACTTTTTTAATATCAACACCAATCGGCGTGTTTTCGTCTAAAATAAGTAGTCCGCTATGGTCATCAGAAATTCCTAACTCTTGCCCACTGCAACACATACCATAACTATCAACACCCCCAACTGTTGCTTTTGCGATGGCTAACTCTCCAACTTTTCCACCAATAAGCGCCACTGGAACAATACTATCCACTATCGCGTTAGGTGCACCACAAACAATATTTAACACTTCCTTTTTAATATCAACTTTTAAAAGTTTTAATTTTTTACTATTAGGATGATTTTCCACACTAATAATCTTACCTGTTACCACATTTTGAACATTTTTTCCTTTTTCAAAAATATCTTCAACCTCAGCACAAGAAAGAGTAAACTTGTTTATAAGTTCTTTTACATTAGTGTCTTTTAAATCAACATAATCGTTTATCCAATTTAATGAAATATACATAACTTTTTTCCTTCTTACTTGATTTTTGCTTGTTTTAGTTTAGCAATTTTACCGCTATTTAGTGTGCGAATATCATCTATATTAAAAGTCATCATGGCAAGCCTGCTTAAACCTAAACCGAATGCAAAACCTCTATATTCACTTGAATTAATTCCGCCCATTTCCAATACACTTTTATGAATCATTCCACACGGACAAAGTTCAATCCAGCCTGATTGTTTGCAAACACTACAACCGTCGCCATCACAATAAATACATTTGCAATCAAGCTCAAATCCCGGCTCAACAAAAGGAAAAAATCCCGGACGAAGTCTTACTTCAATATCTTTCTCAAATATTTTAGATAGCATAGTTTTCATAAAATAAATCAAGTTTGCAATAGAAATATTTTTGTCTATCATCAGTCCTTCCAGTTGAAAAAAAGTGTTTTCATGACCAGCATCCAACTCTTCGTTTCTAAAACAACGCCCCGGAAAAATAACCTTTAAAGGCGCGCCAAACTTTTTCATGATTCTATTTTGACTAGCAGAAGTGTGAGTTTTTAACACTTGATTATTTTCCAAATAAAAAGTGTCTTGCATATCACGAGCAGGATGATTTTTAGGAATATTCACTGCTTCAAAGTTATTATATTCACTTTCAATTTCATTACCATCTTCCACATAAAAACCCATATTTTCAAAAATATCAACTAATTTTTTTTGAGTTATTGTGATAGGATGTAAACTGCCTATGTTTTCGCCTAATGGCGTAGTTAAATCAATGATTTTTGCGCCAGTTATCATATTTTCGATTTCTAACCGTTCTAAATCATTTTTAACATTTTCAAGCCTAGTTTCAATGCTTGTTTTAAGTTTGTTGACCTCTTCACCATAAGTTTTTTTTTCGCTGGGTGAAATTGTCTTTATTAATTTAAGAGCCTCATTCACAAGACCATTTTTACCCATAAACTTTACTTTAACTAAATTAAAGCTACATTCATCGGTTACAAGTTTTATATCCTCATTAAATCGGTTATAAATTATTTCTAAGTTTTCTTTCATTTTTATTTCCTTCATTTTAATAAAAAAGCCCAAAAAGCGCTAATGCTTTTAGGGACGATTAATCGTGTTACCACCCTAATTTAGAAATTTTTAAAAAATTTCCCTTCATTGATTTTAATACAAAAATCACTTGGTTTGAGTTTTTACCCCCAAACAACTCCAATGCTCGAAATTCAAGGAATCCATCAAACAATCTTTGATAAAATATTAGAGCTTTAAGCAAACTCTCAGCGCTCGAACCATTTGCTCTCTCTTTAAAGATAATATCCCCTACTAAAACATCATCATCGTTTTTATTTAGTTATTAAAAAATTTTACACCATATAATCGCAACTGTCAACTAATTTTAACATTTGCATTGATTTTCAAAAAAAGGTAAATTAATCTAAAATTAAACTTTTTCGAAACTAAAAAATATCACCGTAATTACTTTTCGATACTAAAAAATATCACCGTAATTTTTGTTTACTTTTAATTGTTGATTATAGATAAGGTACAATTAAACTTTTAGAAACTAAAAAAAATATCACCGTAATACTTTTCGAAACTAAAAATACCACCATATTTTGTTTACTTTAAATTGTTATATACAGAAACTAGCATACTAAAAAATGCAATTAATCCTAATTACTTACTTTATCTCGCCTAGTTCTCTTTTTAACAATTTTAATTTCATTTTGAATTTCGTTGTTTTGCAAATAATCCACAAGAAGCATTCGTGTTCTTTCTTCTGCTTTGGGTATATAATAAGCGCTAAACAGCATAAACGCTCCTATAATAATATAAACAGGAATTAATGTAACTATAGGAAATAGTGAGCAAATTAAAGCAGTACCGTAAATATATATATAAGAACCCACAGATGAATTATCTCGTGCGAGCAGTGCGGAATTACTCATGCCCAGTATTCGTGATTTAACAATTAAGCGTTGGAATACAAACAAACTCAAAAAAGGATAAAATAATCCTGCAATGCCAAATATCACATAAATATAGTATATGTTTTCAACCAATACAAAGCCAAAAGCCGATAGTCCCATAATAATACAAGTTGATTGAACTACCCACATTATATCGTATCTATCATTTAGCTTGCCTGCAAAATAACTACCCACTCCATAGGTGCCATTAAAAATCGCACCCAGTATTCCTACCTGTCCATAAGAAGGACTGCCTGAAATAAACAAGTCAAAAGAATAAATAGTTCTAATAACATCAAATGAACTAAAAAGAAAATAAACTGTGCAATAAGTTAAAAGAATTTGAAAAATAATTTTTTTTCCAAGTTTTGTGTGTTCTAATTTTTTTTCAAAAGTAAGAAGTGCATTAGATACCGCCTCTTTATTAAAAGATGTACTTTTTTTACTTTTAAAGTAATAAATCAAAAGTGGGATAACAGAAAAACCATATAAAATCAATGATATTATAACTACTAATTGTCTGTTTATATCTAATAAAAAACCACCAATTAGTAACGACACTATTATGCCCATTTGCTCAAATACTCTCGTTATACCAAGAGTATCAGTGCTTTTATTTAGCGATGAATAGTTATAAATAATTTCATTTGCAGAGAGTTTGAAAGATAAATCAAATGCATAAAATACACAAATTCCAATAATTGACAACAATAAATATTTATCAAGAAGTAAAATAAAAATGCTATAACCGGTAAGTGTAAAAACTCTAAGAAGTAAAAAAATTTGTGGTCTTTTTCTAATTTGGTTTTTTAGTGTATAACTTGCAACTAATCTAATTATATTTTGAATAACCAAATAAAGAAAAGCGATGTATAATTCGCCTGTTTCAATAAAAATAATCAATGGAACAAACGCACCCACTAAATTGTTTGCAAAATTTGATAAAAATTTATAAAAATTAAGTAATCTTAGTTGCATGTTTGTCCTTAGTGATATAAAGATTTTTATAGTTTAAAGGCGACCTTTTTTTGGCCGCCTAAATTTTAGCTACAAATAATGAAAACATGAAGATTTTATTAAAAGATAATTTAAAAATTAGATAATAAGATTTATGTTTGTAGAAAAATTAGTATTGTGTTAATTTTTAACTATTATTTTTTCTTGCTAACTATCGAAAAAAATGATTTTTTCTTTTTATCTTTGGTATCCTTTTCTTTCTCCTCGCTTTCGGTTTGATTATCGTCTATCGATTCATTTGCGCCGGGAATTACTTGTTCATCATCATTACTTTCATTTGTTAGCACACCTATTGTATCATCCACAGTTTTTTCTAACTCGTCTTGCGTATCTAAGTAATTTTTATTTTCCGCCTCTATTGTTTGTTCTAATTCTTGCAGACTTTCATCATAAGTGGAAAAATTTGGTTTTACATCAATTTTTATTGGCTTAGCAACACTTTCTTGCTTTTTAATTTTTGAAATAAGTTGACTTTCTTGCTCTATTAATGATTGTTCTTTTTCTCGTGCATTTTTAAGCCTTTCTTCAGCTTCTGCAAGTTTTTGTTTAAGTTCATGGGAATCTTCAAAAGCAGTAAGCACATTTTCCAGCGATACTTTATTTGAATTTATTATTCTTTCTCTAAATTCACGGGAAGAGAAATAATCTTTAACATTACCTATTGCTTCAATTTGCGCAAGTTTTAAAATCAGGTCTTTCTCTAAACTATCAATTTTTATTTTTTTCTCTTCTGTTTCTTCTTCTTTCATTTTTAGTGATTTAGATAATAAGTCCACTTCTGTTTGCAAGTTAATTTTTTCTTCTTCTAATTGACGAAAAACAGGTTCATTTTGAGCCGCTATCATGTCATTAATTATTCCATAAACACGATTTGCGTAAGTTTTGCCTTCGCTTTTCATTGACTCTTCAATAACTTTTTTTCTACTTTCGATTTCGCTTTTAATTGCATCAGCATCTTCTTGCATCTCTGCTTGTTGCTTATAGAATCGCTTTGATGCCAAATCATAATCTTTTTCCAACTGTTGCAGTCTTTGTTGTTCTTCATTATATCTTTTCTTGATATAGTTGGCTTCAATTTGAATAGTTGTTGCATTTAATTGATTATTTAATTGAGCCATGTTTTCTCTATGCGTTTGTGCTTTTCTTTCAAAATCTTTAGTGACTTCATTAAAGTTTTTGTCAAAGTTATTAAGTTCGTTTGTCTTACCGTTTAATTTTTCATTTAGTAATCTTCGTGAATTAAAATATTTTTCGCTCTCACGCATTGCTCTATCCATTAAAATGGAAAGTTCTATGCCCAGTTCATCAAAATCAAACTTTTCAAAAACATTTTCTTCTTCAGCCTCTGCGTTTTTTCGTTCTTCTTCATAAGCTTTCTTTTCCAGATAATCTTGTAAAACAGGGATACCTTCTTTAATCTCTTTTTTAGTGAAAAGAACTTCATAATCGATAAAGGAAGGTATTGTGGTTGAAGCTTTATTTAAAAATCTAGTAAATTCAGTAAACTCATAATTCAAATCTTCTGCTTTTTGAGATGTAACAAATTGAAAAACAACAATGGCAATATAGCCAATTAATAATACAAACAACGGAAGAGTGATAATGTAAATAAACGCATCGATAACAGAATATGTGGAAACCAATCCCGATGAAATTAAAGCAATAACAATAGCAACAATCGTAGTAAAGTTTTTACTAACATTAACTGCGTTTCCAAAACCGCCTGACTTATCTACTCTTTCTAAGCAATTTAATTTGTTTATATATTTGCTAGGAAGTCCATCACGATTAAGCACATATTCTTGCCAAGAAAAACGAATAATTTTAGGCAAATCTTTAATTTTATTATTTAATTCCACTAAATTATCGTCATTAATATATGGATTTTTTAGAAAAAATTTATTTAATTTTTTTAATCCTCTTAATAATTTTGCGTCGTATGAAAAAGCTATTATTAGTGCGGTTATAAAAATTAAAACAAACATCAAAATAGCACCAATCACAACAATTGTGTTAGCATTAATAATGCCACTAAACTGCTTAAATACTTGCACAACATTGTCGTAAAATGTCATTTCCTTCTCCTGATAAATAACACATTATTTTGCAATATTATATCACACTAGGTTTGTTATTGCTAATAAAATAATATAAAATCGAAATTTTTAATAGATATGTAGATAAAACAAAAGCACCTTAATTAGATTGATAAAAAATATACTCTATTTTCTGCAATACTTTATAAAATTATTTTATATTAAGCCCTAAATTACAATAGTTTGTTATTTTTTTACACTTCAATTAGTCTGCTAAGTTCAAACGAATAAATAAACTTATTTTTAACTGGTTTATTAAAGGCAAGTTCGTAAGCCTTTGCATAGATTTCTAACTGCAACGAGTAAGTGTTTCTAAACTGTTCATCACGAGAAAACTTATTGGTTTTAAAATCAATTATTATAGCATAATCGTTAAAATCTATCGCAAGGTCAATAACACCTTGCACTATTATTTTATCGTTCACAACACTATTTTTAATAAGATGACTATGTGGAACTGATAAAATAAACTGGCTTTCTTTTAAAATCTTTCCGCCATCTGCAATGCTATTAATAATGCTAATAGCATTAGAAATTGCAGATGAATTTACTTTCTCTTTTAGTTTTACCCACTCAATATTTTCCTTTGTAACACTTTCAATTATAGATATAATTTCATCTGTGCTTTCACTATAATTTAATTTTTCCATAACTGCGTGATAGTAGTTTCCAACTTCTAGTGCGTGATTATTTTCCACTAAGTCTGTATCATTTAGTTTGAAATTACTTGGCGCATAAGAAATTTTTTCATACGGCTCTTCTTCTCGCATAATGCTGGTTACACTATTTTTTATAGCGATTTCTTTTGAGTGTGCGTACGGATATTTATAGTTATAATATTCGCTTAAATTTTTTGCTAAGTTTTCGTCGCCACCGCTTAGCAAAATTTGTTTGTTTTCGCACTTATCAAACTCAGTTTCCTCCACACTATAAATGTTAACAGCACACTCTTTATGTGTGTTTTCGTTAAGCACAAATTTTTTATTATTTACAAAATTATACAAACTAACTTTGTCATATGAATAGAAAAATAAATCTAGAAAAGAGCGACATTCGTAAATTTTATCTTTCTCTACCAACACACTGTTAAGCTTATATGTGCCAATTAAATGTAGACGGTCTTTAGCCCTTGTTAGCGCAACATAAAATAATCTTATTTCTTCATCTATTTTATTTTTAATATTTATTAATTTACATGCATTGACCACAATGGAAGCGCTTTCTAACCTACTATTCCCGTCAATATATTTAAGCCCAATTCCAAACTGGTCGTTTATCAATAATTGACTGTCGTTATCAAGTCTAAAACCCACACCCAAATCTGCCACGATAACGCAAGGATAATCCAAACCCTTACTGGAATGCATGGTGCTAACTTTAACACAGTTATCGTCATCCCCCACCAATAAATCATGTGATTTTTCAGCAAGTGAATTGATATAATCTAAAAATTTTGTTAGACAAAACGCATAGTTATCGTTTATAGAAAAAGTTAAAAACTCGTTAATGTTGCTTAGTTTTTCCCAGCCTTCAGGCAAACTGTTAAAATGATTTACCATATCAAAATCAATTAGCAATTTTTCTAGTGTTTCATAGATAGTGTGATTATGCATATAGTTTTTATAAAAATCTATATATATTTTTAGTTTTGATATTTTGGCACAAATTTCATCATCTTTGTTATAATTTAATACCGCCTGCCAAAACTCGCTTTCCTTATCGCTTAATCGAATTTCTGTTAAAATATTTTCGTCTAAATTTATCATAAAACTTTTAAGCACTGTTGCAAGTGCTAAATCATCTTGAAAGTTGTTTATTAACTTTAAAAAACTAATAAGAAGGCAAACTTCATAACTATCAAATATATTGGTTTTATATTGCACCGAAACAGGGATATTGCACTCTTGCAAAGTTTTATAAAGTACAGCAATTTTATTTTTATTTCGTGTGAGCACGGCAATATCTTTATATGTGTAATTTTTGCCGGTAAGCGAAATCCACTCACTAATTTTTTTAGCAACTAACCTTGCTTCCGCCTCAACAGAATCTGCACGCAAAACCTTATTGTCTTCGTTTGCTGTGCTGTTAATAATATCCATGGAAACAACTTTATTATTAGTTAAAGTTTTCCCGCTTTTTAGCATTGCATCACTATAATCAACGCCGATAGTATCTTTTCTAATTAAGTTTTCAAAAATACCGTTTACAAACTGTAAGATGTTATCTTCACTGCGATAGTTTTTATTAAAATTAAAAATTTGATGAGCGGTTTTGTTATTATACTTATCAATAAAGTTTTTAGGTTGCGACAGCCTAAATTCATAAATACTTTGTTTAACATCTCCAATCATAATTAGGTTATTGGCTTTTTTTAATTTGGTTAGAATCATTTCTTGAATATTGTTCACATCTTGATATTCATCAAAAAAAATATATTGATATTGCTCTTTAATTTCATTTAAAACAAGGTTATTATTTAATAGTTTTATGGTATAAAATTCAAGGTCATTAAAATCTAGCAAATGTCTGCTTTTTTTAAGGCTGGCGTATTCATTATCCACTCGCTTTACAATTTCAAAAATTTTAGTAAGATTTTGCTTAATAATCGATAATTGTCTAACAATTTCTTTATCACTTACTTTAAGCACAAACTTTTTTAAATTGTCACGAACTGCTTTATATTTATCCCACACTTCTTCCATATTGTCATATAGTTCTTGTTCGTAAACTGTTAAGTCTTTTGTTTTTTGTGGCTTTTTTAAATAAGTAAAATTATGCAAAGCATCACTTTGTTGTTGGAAAGTGGTGCTGTTATTAATTAGCGAAATTGCTTGCTTAATGTTTTCAATAAACACGAGTAACTTTTTATTGGCAACCATTGTTGCCTGCTCTTCTAAAAAAGTAAAACTTGGCAACATTTCACTCATATTTTCTTTTACTGCTTGCATTATAAACTTTACGCAAGTGTTTTTTTCTAAATCTAGATTATATGTGTTTTCCAGCATATTTTTTTTCCAAGTGTCTTCATCTACCACACTTTTCAAATAATTAAAAATGGTATTAACAATTCCTTTTAACACTGTGGTTTCACGCCTGGAATTATAACACTCGTAAAGTTCAAAAAAGCTTTTATCATCACTTACAATGTAGTTATTAAAAACATTAGTGATTGCATCATTAATTAAAAATGCTTGCTCTTTGTCACTTACTAATGAAAATGCAGGGTCAACGCCCACCACATAAAAATACTTTGTAATAAGTTTTTTACAAAAACTATGATTAGTACCAATATCGGCATTATTGATAAATTCAATCTGTTCCGCCAAGCGCTGTTTTAAAAATGGGTCAGTTATTGCAACTAAAAGTTTTTGCATACTTTTAAATAGTTTTATTTTCATTTCATTTGCTGCGGCATTAGTGAAAGTTAGCACTAATAAATTTTCTACGCTCACATTTTTATCCACTATTAAATAAAGAATCTTATTTATCATAGAAGAAGTTTTGCCTGTGCCTGCACTTGCAGAAACCAATATATCTTTAATACTTTCACATTTAACAAATTTAAGTTGCTCTTCATTTAAGTCTTTAACAATAATATCTTGTGGTTTCATGATTGCACCTCCTCTTCTGTTAGTGCTTTAAATTCCTCAAAGTTTTTCACTTTTTCTTTTTCGCGCGTCTCATCGCCGTAGTTTTCATTAAAATTACAAATTGCTTTGTAGTCACAAAATTCGCAAGCAATCTCACTACTTGCCTTCATTGGATTAGGTTGAAGTTCGCCAACCAGTATTTTTTCTGCTCCTTTTTTCATTAAATCGAAAACATAATTGCATAATTTATCCAGTTCACTTTCTGTTATGCAAAGTTTAGTGTCTTTAATAGCACCATATTTGTCGGTGGAAAGATTTACTATTTTGCTTACATAGTCAGCATTTGCTAAATTGTCATCGAAATTTAAAATGTTTTCAAGATTTTTAACAATTATACCTTGCAACTTATATAAACATTTGGCATCTTCTTTATCAAAAACATTTAATATAGGCAGATAAAAAGCACCGGCAGGTTTTAAGCCACTTGCATTTTCATATATTTTGGTATATACAATTAATTGAATTTTTTTCCCGTTATAAATATCACTTAAATCATTGAACTTTGAACTATATGAGCCAGTTTTATAATCTATTACTCTAAAACTATCTCCACACGCGTCCACTCTGTCAATAACACCTTTAAGATAGATTTTTCTATTACCCACATTTATTGATAATGTATCGCTTTTAAAAAATTGTTCTGTGCTTTTTTTGGTGGGAACAAATTTACTATGCTGTTGTTGATATATAAGCGCGTCTGTTATTCTTTCCGCCTCGTTTAAAAACGCATGACAATAAAAATTATTGTATTCATTAGTGGTTATGTAATCATATTTGGGGTTATGTAAAACACTATGTATAATATCTCTCGCGGTGGTTTTAGCACTCGCTAACCAGTCATCGCTGTCAATATTTTCACAAATCAACGGCACGATGATTTTTAAAAACTCATGCAGAATAATTCCGTTATCAATGTTAGCTTCATCTTCTTGCTTTCTTAATTTTAGTCCATAACTTATAAAAAACTTATATGGGCATTCGAAATAATTTTCAAGTTCACTAATACTTGTATAATTATTTTTAAAGAAAAGTTCGTTCGCTTTTTTTATATTAGGAATATTAGACTTATAATTTATATTTTTCATAATTTTATTAGTGAAGTTAGCGTCCGTCAACTGCAAAGAGTGTTGCAGTGAGTGAAGCAAATTCACATAGTTTTTGTTACCGTTAAAAACATTCCATTGCTTTAAAAGATGAGTGTAATTTTCTTTTGCGTTTTCTAAATTGATATTATTAAATATAATATTTTCTTGAACAATATTAGGGTGTGCGTTAAAAATCATATCAAAATCTGCCGATGCATCATACTCTTTAATATTAAGCAGGTTTTTCATATCATCATACCAAATTGTTGGAAAAGCTAAATCGCCGTTTTCTTTTTGGCGAATGTAAGAAATAACAAGAGATTTTTCATAAACAAAAATGCTTTCATAAACCTTAAAACGCTTTCGTTTATTTATTACCGCTACTGTTGGGTTTAATTTGTTTTTGTTTTTTAACTCACTTATATCTTTATCTGTTATAATACTTGTGTCTAATTGATAGGATGGCATGCTGCCTTCGTTAGCACCGAGTATGTAAACATTTTTATTTTTTCTAAAATAACTTATGTTTATCTCACCTATAAACACAGCATCCATAGCGATTGGTGGTAGGGTTAGTGTTATATCATTAATAACCGCCAGACAAATCTCACTAAACTCTTTTGCAGTGCAATCGTGGGAATCCAAAACAAGTTGAAGTTCATCAAACGCTTTGTTTAATTTTGATATAACTTGCTCGTGTGTTCTATAATCGATTATGTTATTTCCCCCAAGCAATTTTTCTCTATGTATTTCTTCACTCTCATGCGTTACATCAAACAGAAATTTTGTGAAATATTCCATTTTTTCGCCGAAAGCATTAGCGTTTTTAAAATCTGTTATAGCATTATTATAATTTTCGAAATAACTATTAATTATAGCAAATTCTTCATTTTTTATATTGATTAAACTTTTTCCCACAAGTCCATATTTAGTTAAATAATGCTCAAACCGTTCCACTAGTCTCTGGTCAACATTTGCAAAAGGACTTTTTAAAATATCTAACACATTATATTTGTTTACTTCTCCACACACAATTTTTAGTGCGTTTATGATAAACCTGCAAAACACATGTGATTTAAGCGGTGTGCTTTCGTCTAGATAGTACGACACATCCATCTTTTCGCATTGCTTTTTTATTTCGCTAGCATAAGTCAACAACGATGGAACAATAATCGTGAAGTCATTAAACTTTGTTTTATTTAAAATAATATTTTGTTTTATATCAAGTAGCGTATGTTTCACTTCGTCCTTTAAGCTTTTGAAACTAAGTAACTTAATATTATCGCTTGTTAAATCAGATTGTTCACAATTTGTACTAAATAGGTTTTCTAGTAGCAAATTTTCTTCCGCTTTTAAATTGCTAATGCATTTCTTAGTGTTCACAGCAACACCTAATTGTCTGCATAAATCTAACACATTAAAATAAACACTATTTAAGTGCAGTAGTTCATTATTTGTTGGCTGTGATTTGCTATAAGTGGTTGCAAACGAAACGCTTTTAGCGTGCTTAATTAATTTCCCAATAATGTTATATTGTTGAACAGTAAAATCTTCAAACATAACAAAATAAAAGTTTGTATCGCCATAACCTTTGTTTATATTCCGTGCAAATAAATCTAACCTGTTAAAACTGTCGGTAAAATTGTTTTGCAAAAACTCTTCATATTTTTCATAAATTAACTTTATGTCACTAAGCTTGCTTTTTAGCGTTTTATTAGAAATGGCAATGTCAATATCAATTGGTGTAATATGGCAACTCTTAAATAAACAAATGGTGTTATATAACTCTCCCGCAAAACCACTTAGCGATATAGCGTTTTTAAAACTGGTTAAATTGTTCTTATTATCTAATAACAGTTTTTTAATAAGTGCCACCGCACTGTTTTTAGTTAACACTTTTTCATTAGGCGATAGTTTAGACGCTTTTTTTGCAAGGCGAGAAAGAGTTATAACAGAAAGGTCAAAAAAACACTTTTCATCTAGAACTTCAAATAGTTCTTTCTCAATGTTTAGCGTGCATCTATCAGGGCAAATTACTATATGCTTTTCATTTTTATTTCTGTTTTTAAGTGCAAAAAAAAGTTGATTTTTGCTTATTTCATTAATAAGTGCAGTATATAAACTAACTTTCATTTTTTCTCACTTTTTATTTTCTTTGGTTTTTGCGGTTTTAATAAATTTGCTAAAAACAACCCTTATATAAAGGTCACTAATCAAGTTATTTCATTTTATCAAAAAGAGCGAGTTAACGCAAATATTTTAAACCGCATCTAAAATTGTTATTTTAATTAATCAAAAAGAGTGAGTAAACGCAAATATTTTAAACCGCATCTAAAATTGTTATTTCAATTTAACTTACTTAATATGCTTTTAATTTTCGTTTGATAATACACCAACTTTTTTTTATATTCACTTTCAATTTCGGCGGCAATCGATTTTTTTATAAGCCTAATAAAGCCCATAAAAAGATTCATCATATCTTGTTCTGTTAAAAACTTATCGGTTTTTTCAAATTGCAAAACTTTGGCAGTTTGAATGTTCCTTGAAAACACCGTTTGTTTCATTTTTTTATTTTTATATGGAATAAGTTTTTTAATACTTGGTTTCATGTTTTTTTCCTTATGGTTTGCTTAATTATTGCCTATTGGATTTTTTTAAAACGGTATGAAATAAAAAATTTTATCATATACATAGTAAAAAAGAAAAAGGTGAAAATTGTGGAAAACTTAACATTTTTGCATTTTACCAGTGCAGTAGATTTTAACTTAAATATAAACGGCGAATATGTGAAAACTTCAAGCACTCACGAAAATAGATTTGTGACTGTTGCAACCACTAAAAAAGCCATATATTTCACATACTTACCTATTTCCACGACAAAAACATATTTGCCTTTCACACAAAAGTTAGAATTAAATAAAGATGGCATAAACTCACAATCGCAATATGTGGAAGTAATTCCTTTCAAAAATAACCATTATGAAATTTTTTTAACTCCGCCACTTTCTGCCACAAACACTCTTTCTGAAATTATTAATGAAGAATATTTTGGCAAAACTAATGTGGTTTTACTTAATAATAACACTGGTAATATTTTTGTTTACGACAATAACAAACTCAAAAAACAGTTTGTAACATCAATAATAAAAAACGCTGAACTCAATCAAAAAAATAACAATATTATTATAAAATGCGAACTTGAGGAAGATAAATATTTTTTAGTTATATTAAAAGCAGATACTATTGAAACAATTTTAGAAGTTGAATGCGACACAATCGAAGAAAATGAAACACAAATCAAGGCACTTAAAAAAATGCTGGATTTATCTAAACATGCTTTCGTTAATACCTTTTCTTTTGAAACTAATAAAGTTGAAACATATAAAGTGTTTTTAAACAACCAACCTAACAAAACAACAGATAAATATCTTATACCACTAGCATTTTTAGAAGCGGTAAAATATGAGAACTTCAATCTTGCTAAAAGTTATTTGGCAAGTGACCTTGCCGAAGCGCCAGACAACTTTTTTGCTGGTTATTTTGGAAATATTAAAAATATATATTTTGATAGATATAATTTAAACAAGCCAAATGTGGGCTACACTATTAAAGCAAATGAAATTTTTTCTTACTTTGAGTTTGCTATTGAAAATGGAATGATAACAGAAATTACAAAGGTTTAATATATTTCGAAAATCTTCCTTGCCCCTTTTTTTTCATAATAATTTTGGTTATACTCGTAACCAAATTATATTAACGCTAATCTATTATAAAAGAAATGTTCTAAAATTACGAGCACGAAGTAAGCAAATTGGACTTGTTCTTAGTTTATTTTCAGTGCGGGGAAGCGCCTCATTTTATTGTATTATTAAAATAACATTTGTTAAATTTTGTAATTATATGTATACTATAATATAGAATTTAAGGGAGCTTTGATTAATGGAGCCATGGGTTTTTTATCTTATTATTTCATTAATAGCGCTAATGTTTGTGCTTTCTGTTATAACGGCGCGCGCTCGCATGAAACGAGTTTATCTTAAATACATGCAAGTGAACACAGATATAAATATAACAGGAAAACAATTTGCGTTTGCCGCCAAACAAATACTAAGACTAAACGAACTAAAATTCTCACTGTCAAAAGGTATGCTAACAGACGCTTATGTTAGTAAATACAAAACACTGATTATAAGTGAAAAAGTTTGTGAAACGGCATCACTTTCCTCTATAACAATCGTGGCACATGAAATCGGACACGCCCTGCAACATAACAACAATAATGTACTTTTTAACCTTTCAAACTTCGCTAAATCGGTAACAAGGTTTACAAATAAGTTTATAATTCCCACATTAATAGCATCAATTTTTCTATATATCTTTCAAGGACTATCATCAAGCTTAGCGTTAACATTTTTATATATTTCTGCAATATTATTCACAATGCATATTTTTAACAACTTACTGCTCATCCCTGTTGAATATGGCGCAAGTTCTATTGCACTAAGATTTTTAAGGCAAAATAAAGTGTTAACAAACAAAGAATTAGAAAAAGCAAGATACCTGCTTGGAATTGCCGCTAAAACTTATATCGTTCATTTCTTTGATGGAATGTTTAGTTTCGGTTGGAAACGAAAATACTAAAATAATGGCTTTGGAGATAAAATATGTTATCACATCTACTTACAGGTTTTGATTTTATTTATATGGACTATTACTTTTGGGGAATTATTTTAATTCCGGGGATTTTGCTAGGTTTGCTTGCCCAAATTAAAGTAATGCGCACTTATCATGTTTATAAAGAAATACCATCATCATCCACCTTAACTGCAAGCGAGCTCGCTAGAAAGCTTCTTAGCGAGCATAACATAAACGATATAAGCATTGACAAAGCCACTGGCGAACTTTCCGATTATTATAATTACAAAACTAAAAGTGTGGGACTTAGTGGCGGAGTTTATAATAGCAACAGCATTGCCGCACTCGGTATTATGGCGCACGAAATTGGCCATGTGATGCAATATAAAAGCAATTATTTTCCACTAAAATTTAGAAACTTTTTAATTCCACTGTCAAATTTCATTTCTAAACTACTGTGGCCGGTTATATTTCTGGGAATATTTTTTAATTTCATGCTACTCTTTGATTCCATGATAGGAAATATTTTTATCTATTCTGGAATTATCATGTTTGGATTAATCGCTCTTATATCTCTTATAACTCTACCCGTTGAGTTAAACGCAAGCGGAAGAGCAAAAACAATATTATTATCGTCTGGTGCTATCAATCAGGAAGAAGTTATTGGAGTTAAAAAAGTTTTAAATGCAGCAGCACTAACTTATGTTGCTGCACTTATAATATCACTTTTAAACCTTCTTAGGTTTGTGATAGTTTTTGGAAATAGAAGAAGATAAAACAATTTATATCTTAAAAATTATTGGGTTTATATTATAAATTATTTTATGAATTTTTTAAAGTTGATGATTTTGCATTAAAGTAAATTATTTGAGATTTTTAATTATTTGTTTTTTTAAAAAAAGTCTTAAACTTATATCCAGTAAATTGCTTAAATATAATACTTTTTGCATGCAATCTAAATATTTATAAAACTAACTTTTTTCAAAAAAATTTTTAAGTTTAATTTCAAATTGTAGACTTATTTAGGGCTAAAAGTTATGCATGTTGCATCCTTTTCACATTCATTTATACATATTCCGTTAGCAACGCAATCGGTTTTATTATTATACAAACAGTGTGCATTGCATTTTATATTAACATCCAAATTATGGCGATAAGGATGCAGTTCGGGTGCTGCTTCGAACATAGTTTTACTAACATCTTGCTTTTGCTTTTCATCGATTTTTTTAGCTTCATCGAAAGTGGAACATTGATAATTTTTTGTAACCTTTATGCTCTCACTCTCACATGAATAACAATTGTTAAACTTACATTTTAGTTGCCTGCATTTTAAATCCATATTGTTATAAACTCCTATATTGTTATGATTTAATTTTAACCAATTTGTTATATTTAATTCAAAACAGCCATTTTATTTGCAAGTTTTCCAGTCCTATGCTAGAATTTATTTGAATAGGAGAATAAATATGAAAGTTGTGTTACTTAAAGATTTGAAAGGCAAAGGTAAGAAAGGCGACATAATTAATGTGAACGATGGATATGCAGTGAATTTTTTAGTGCCAAATGGCTATGCAGTTGTTGGAAATGCAAGCAATTTAAACGAAGCAAAACAAGCAAGCGCAGCTCTTGATTATCAAGCAAAGTTGCAAAAAGAAAACGCTGTAAAACTAGCGGAAAACTTAAAAGACGTGGATGTTACTGTAAGCATAAAATGCGGGCAAAATGGCAAAATATTTGGCAGTGTAACAAATAAAGAAGTTGCCACCGCTCTTGAAAATTTGGGCTACGAAGTGGATAAGAAAAAAATTGAATTTTTAAGCATTAAATCGCTTGGGAGTTACACTGCAAAACTAAAACTTCACCCACAAGTTTCGGTTACAATTCCAGTTACTGTGGTTGCAGAATAAAAACTAAGTCAAATAATATTTAATAAGAATTAAAAACAAATTAAATTATTTCTACAAGTGCAAAATAAAAAACGAACACAAAGCAAACACAAAATGTTTCAAGGTTACTAATCTTTAAGATGCAATCGAATATAAAAGCGGACTTAACGGTTTGCTATTTTTATTTTGCTTTATACATAAATTTCAAATTATAACGCAAAATAATTATAAAACAGTTATAAAGAGAGAAAAATATGTCTAATAAAAAAATAATATCGCATGCTTTTTTAATAACAACTTTTTTTGGAGCAATTATAGTTTTTATTCTTGCAAATAGTTTGCCTATTAATGGCACAACAACTGCGCAAATTTACGCTAATAACCAAACACTTTTTAATCCAGCAGCTTTCACTCATTATGTATGGATACCACTCGCTCTCATGCAATTAGCTTATATTTTATACGCTTTTGGTGTTTTTAAAAGAAAATGTATAAGTGAAAACGCGATAATAGTAACAAGTGCTTTTGCAAGTTTATTTTATATATTGACTGCCGGATGGGTTATTGTTTGGCAATATGAACTATTGTTTGTGGGCGTACTTTTAAATATACTTATGGGGGTTTCGCTTTTTCTACTTAACGCTCATTTACAATCTTTGAATGTTAAAGGGGTTTGCACGCTTTTAACAACAATGCCTTTTCTATCATTACTTTCATGGGTAACATTTATTACTTCGTTAAACTTTTTTATTTTGTTTGTTTCACTGGACCTTGTTCAAAATCTTGCTGTTTGGGCAATCGTGAACCTTGCAATAACCACAATCATTGCAATTATTGCGAGCGGAACATTTGCGAGCCTATTTTATATTGCTATAATGTTGTGGAGTTTTATTGGATTGTTAGTTGAGCATATAACGGTTTATAACAGCACACACCTTGATATGATTTACTCCATAATTCTTGCAATGTTCCTGTTAGTACTAACAGCAGTTTTCATAATTTACAGTTACGCAAAAATTAAAAACAACAAACTCACCAAAATGATTAAAGATAAAAAATAAATCATGTTTTAATAACAATAAAAATAAAGAAATTATTTTTATAGAGTAGTAAAAAACAAAGTCACGAAAAAAAAGTTTTTTTAAAAAAAATGCGTTAAAACACACAAAGATTAGAAAAAAATCCGCAATAATTAAGTAAAAGACACTACAATAAAGATAATAGACTTTGGCCGAGATACAAGAGCATTTTTAGATTAATATTAACTATAATCTAAACTTAAAAAAATCCGCAAGTGACAAAGTCATTCGCGGATTTTTTCCGAGCCTATTTTAGTTGGTTGAGTTTTTCAAGCATCAACTCCAAATCAACATTATGTGACTCACTTGCTTCTTCAAGGGTTTCCATAGTGCTCATAGGACACCCAAAACAATGCATTCCAAATCCCATTAAAATAGTTTTAGCTTCTTTATTAACTTTTAAAACTTCACTAATTGTCATATTTTTATTGAATTTCATATTATTCTCCAATTCTGTATTTGTAGCCACTGGCAGTAATCTACTAAAATAGTTTATCACAAAAGTATATTAATATCAATGATTTTTTCTTAATCGGATTTACCACAATGCGGACAATATTTAAACATCTCCGAGTATTCAACAGAACAATGTGAACATATTTTAGAGCCACTTATACTATATGATGAACCCATTGTTTGAGCAGTACCCTCAACGCTTTCGCTATTAGTAAGAAAAGCAGATTTTTCATTTTGATTTATAAACCCACCTTTGAGTAGTGACAACGCCTCTTTAGCAAATACGCCTTCCTTTATTTGTTTGTCTGCAATATATTTATTAACTAGTATTCGTTTGGTTTTATTAATATTAAGCGACTTCAATTGAACAAAATAAATTCTAAACCCAATTTTATCATATTCAAATTCTAATTTATCAGAAAGATAACTGGTTATCATACCTTTATCGTCCAGCACTTCCACAAACTCAAACTTCGCCTTTTCAATCAATGTATTGATTTTATTACCTATTGAAAGTCCTAGTTCGCTTTCTGCAATAGATTGATTAATATATCCATTTCCAATAAGAAGAGTTTCTATAAACTTAATCGGTTCTGTTATTTGAAGAGTACATACCCCATTTGCTTTCCCCTTTACAACACCGAATTTCTTGCTATCTTTTTTAAAAGGCATATCTGAAAAAAAAGCAAAAAACTTTATTGCTTTTGTGTAAACAAAATACAAATCAACATTAATTGTGGTTGGCTGTTTACCGCTTTTGCTAAACCTGCCCACACGCATAAATCGATATGTGCCAAGCAGTGTGCTTTCGTTAAGCGTATGTTTGCCTGCTTGCAAAAGGTCAGTAACCCTACCCTTACATACCACCACAACAACAAAATCTGCGGGAATAACTATATTTCTATTAATATGATATTTACCAAAACGCGAAGGATAAAAATACAAAAACTTACCTATAAGTTTTTCGCCACATTCTATGTTTTTGTTAAATATTTTTTTTAATCCCGCAAACATATTTTCCTTATGAGATTTTTATTATTTTAATTATACCAAACAATTATAATATTTGCAACATTTTCCGTCAAATCACGCTGTCATATAACCTAAGTAAGTTTAATAATATATAATATTATACTTATTTTAGTCTAAATAAATAAGGAGATAAAATTTGCAAGCAAGTGAAATTATATCTAAAAAAGTAGCAAGCATTTATGACGGTAAGTTTTCAGGAATAGTTGAAGATATTTTAATTAATAAGCGATCACATAGACTTATGTTTTTAAAGGTTTATAATGAACAAATTAATCAATATTTCCTTTTAAACGCTAGCAATGTTTATAGTTTTGGGAAACATTTAATTTTAATTAAAAACACATCTTATCTGCAATTAATGGAAAACTTAGATGGTATAGAAAAGCAAGGCTATAACCCCCTAAACACTCTTGTTTTAAACTTACAAGGTAAAGAAATAGGAACTGTTTGTGATATAAATTTTTCAAATAATAACTTGATTGAAAGTATTAATGTGAATGGTTATAATGAACAAATTTCAATTAAAAACTTGCTGATTATAGGCAAGGAAATATCAATTTTAAACACAACTCCGCCTAAAAAAATATTGGGATTTGCACCAAAAAAAGAGATGCCCAAAACTTTGGATTATAAGGTTAATATTATCTCGACAATAGAAAATAAAACGGCAGAACCTAAAACAGAAGAAGCTTTGAATATAAACCCAAACGACCAACCTAAACGCATAATCACGGATTATCAATTTTTAATAAACAGAAAAATCACGGATAATATATATATGGCAAACGGCGAATTACTTCTTAGGAAAAACAGTGTGATAAACTCACAAAGCATAACAAAAGCACGCTTAAACGGTAAGCTTGTTGAACTTACACAAAAAAGCAGAAAATAGATTTGCAGAAGATAGATTTAATTAATGCAAAAAGTTTTAATTATTCTTAATATTTCAAAAAATTTAGTGCATTATTTAAAAAATTCAACTCGCAAAAATTGTATATAATAAACATCAAATTAAATTATATTTCACTAATAAAAAACACGCTTTTTTAAAATTATGTAGCAAATTAATCGTATATCAAATAAAATCAAATTTAGAAAAGCTACAATAAAGTAATTCGTAATCATATTTTTAATATAACAACTCAAAAATCATTTGTAAGAAGTGTATTGAAGAATGATAATGGTTTGACAATTAGTTTAAGTGGCCTTAGTTGTTATATTAAACTTTTACTTTTTTTTAAATTCAAATTTAACAAGCAAATGACAGAAGTAAAAAAAATTGGATATTAATAATACTATTGTATTTCAAAATAATAAAGGCTCACAAAAGTGAACCCTTATTTTTTTCATTTAACTTACTTTTAAAAGTTTTATATTTTTTTATAATAATTTTTTTCTATTAAAGACTTAATCCCTTTCCGTCACCTGACTTTCTAAGAACAATTTTATTTCGTTTACGAATATCATAATACATTTCTTCTTCATTAATTGGCCGTGGAATTTTATAGTACTCCCTAGGCTTTGTAATTGTGTATACTGGTACTTTATAACTAGGTGTAAATATAGATTTTAGCGGTGATTGTTGCAATATTGAAACAATACACTCACCGGAATTAGGTTTTAATGCAGCAAGTTCGGCAGGATAAATTAATGGACGAGTGTCGATATTTATTGAGGTGGTTGTGCTTGATTGATCGTCTTTTTTGCCTTTGCTTGCTGAAACATTTTCTGTTTCCACCGTTATATTTCCGCATCGTTTACTAAACTCATCTAAAGAGTTTTGATCGTTGGACGCAATGAAAATATGGATATTGCAGTTATCTTTAATAGTTGAAGTAACATCTGAACCATACTTAATATGTAACTGTGCATACGATTGCAAAATAAGCGTAAAGTAAATTCGTCTCGAACGAGCCACAGTTATAATAGTATCAAAGTTTTCAATTTTAGGCATATTACCAAATTCATCTAATATAAAAAAAACATCTCTGGAAAGCGAACCACCTCGACGGTTTGCCACATCAACTAAAATCTTATATAGTTGAGAAATAAACATAGTTGCTATTGGATGTCGAGTTACCTTCTCATCAGGTATTTTTATAAACAATACCGATGGTTTGTCTGCGAAAGTTTCTAATTCCATCTCATTAACGCTTGTGGCGTAACAAACGCCTGCATCACTAAATATACCCATACGATCAGTTACAATTCCCATATAGTTTTTAGCAGTTTTTTCAGTGTTAGACACAACTTGATTGGCAAGTTGAACAGATAAACTTAAATCACTTCGCCCTTGAAAATACTCTGTTATACTTCTAATAGGATTGTAAGCGTCATTATCTTTTAAATTCAAAATACGACTAAGGTTAAAAAAATTATATCGATCACGAGTCATACCAAGTTCGGGATTTTCACTATCCTCTAACATTGCAAGCATGGTACCAAGTATTAAATCTTTTGCACCGCGTTCCCAGATAGGATCACTAGTGCTTTGAACGGGAGCAAGTGTGGTTGTAATATCTCTTAAATCTTCAAAAGCTTCGTTTTTAAGGCGTTGTTTAACACTTTCCATTTGAACTTTTAGCGATTCTTCGTCTGCAAAAGCCATGCCATCAAACTCGTACCATGTTCGATAATACTGTGTTGCGGTAAGAATTAACTTAGTGGTGCGAGGATCTACTTTTTCATGTACTTTAACTTCTTTTTTTAAATTTTCCGCACGCATGTTTAAGTCATACGCACGGCTCATTGGATTCCAGCAAGTGCTTTGAAAAGGTTCTTTCAAGTCAAAAACCAACACTTTATATCCTCTGTCACGCAATTTTTCACTATGCCTACTGTATAGCTCACCTTTGGGGTCGGTGATAACCATACATGGACGCGCGTGACTTTCACCTAAAATTTGAATAGTAGGATCTGCAAACTGAGTTGTTTTGCCTGAGCCTGTTGTACCAATAACTAGTGTATGAATACTCTTATACATATTTACTTCTAGTTTCTTTCCTATATATTCTGCTCTTATTGGAATTCCAATATTGTCTGAACGGCTTAATTGGTCATAAGTGTGAAACTTAAACTGACTGTCTTTTTTAAGTTTCTCAATCGATAGCCAATTAGTGTCAAAATACTTGCTTATCTTCCCCTTGGTTTTGACCTTGGCTCCGCTACTACTGCTTTTAGTAAGAGTAAACATACCTTTCCCATCGCCAATAGAAAATAGTACAAAAACAAACGCCAATAGAAAACCTAACGCAAAAAAACTAAGAAACTTATCATTTGTAAAAAGTGATATATCAAAAATAATATTATTATTAACGATAAAGCTTGCAAGTATATATGCACCAAAAGCAATAAATAATGAAAAAAGTATTAACATTAATAAAAAATGTATTACTTGCCTAAAAAATGATGGTTTGTTTTTTTCTGCCATGATTTTTTCCTTTTGAACTATTTTATAAGGATATCTTTAAACGACACTTTTAAGAATCGTTTTTATTAATTATTAGTTAATTTATATCAACTTTTGCTCCAAATAAATTTACTCATGGTTGTTGTAAACTGATTTATCGTGGATAAGAATTAAGTTTCCTCGTGTCATTTAAATTTTATAATTTGCAAGTATATAAATATATATTTTTAAATTTATAAAACTTAATATTTATGCTTTTGAAATTATAATATTAGGGGCAGTTTTAAAACTAACATACCCCTAATTATTTTATTTCTTCATTGATTCTCCTAATTTTTTAAGAAGTTCACCTTGCGATTTTTGATCTTTAGTTGCTTGTTCGATAGCTTTACTAATTTCTTCTACCGACTGCATTCTCACGCCTCCAATCGCAAATTTTTTCTCAAGGTTACTTAGTGCAGTAGCCATAGCTTTAACACTGTCGGACTTAATTGCTGTTTGTAGTTTATTTAATTCTTCTTTTATATTTGCATGTTCAAATACAGCATCAATTCTTGTTTCAAATTTACTTTCTATTTGAGTTTTAAAATCTTCAATAGTTATGCCGTTATTATCTAAATTATCAAGTACGCTTGATAGTGCAACTTGACTATCATCTGACAATGTTCCATTACTTTTTAATCCGTTCATAACTTTATACATGTCGTTAAGAGATTCTTCTTTTTGTTGTCGCGCTCTATTTACACCATCATTATCTCCTGAAGCTAACGCTTTTTGTTCTTTATCATTAGCCCGTTTATATAAATCCGCAAGGTGTTGAAGACTATCTTTAGCTATAACAACTTCTTTGTTTTGCGAATCTCTTGTTTGATGAACTTGCTGTTCATAGGACGCACTCGTAGCTTTAGCAGTAGCGATTGCATTGCTGCCTTCTACCGAATCAGCTATACTACCCATATTATTTTTAGATTTCTCTTCTTTTTTATCAGATCTTGCTTTAGTATAATCTTTCGTGATTTGTTCGGTTAACTCATTTCTAGATGCAAATTCCTTATAAACAGCGTCAGTTCCTTGAGCTGTAAACATTTTACCTGTGTAATCATTAAAAGCTTTAATAGGTGTAGCATTATTTATGTGCGCCGAAACCACATTTCTGCCTCTTGATTTTAAAGTTTCACCTTTTAAATACCTTTTTTGAAGATTAGGATTTTCACTTACTGCTGCTTGTTTTGCTTTTAATGTGTCTGCTTTAGCACCCTCATAATCCCTATCCGCAATTTTAGATGCATCTTCCGCAGCTTTGAAATCAGCCAAACTACTACTTCCGCTTCTTTCAAGATCATCTCGAATAAGTTCTTTTTCACCTTCATCTAGTTCGTTATAATTACGCCCCCATATTTGTTGTGAGGTTTTGTTAAGGTCTTGCGTTAAATTTTGTTTTGCAGTGTCCATTTTTTCTTTAGCAGCAGTTTTTTCACTTAATTTTTGACTCTGTATTGCCTCTTCCTTCTCACCGGCAGTATTATATGCGAGGTCTGCCTGCATTTTAGCAGACATTGACATTCCAGCACCTATCGCTAAAGCGCCACCAGTGGCAATAACACCACCCACTCTTCCTGCAGTTGTAGCAGCTTTTTTAATATTATCATCAACTTCTTTTTTCATTTGTGCGCCTGACGACATAGCATCTTCCGCACCAATTAATTGAGAAATCACTCCGTTGAAGTTTTTAATCATTAAGCAACCCACTAAAACAACTAACAATTGGAATATATTATTATAAAATCCAGCGGTAAAGTTCATCCACACGCTTGGTGAATTTTCTTTAAATATCTCTATTTTATTTATTACATTAACGATATCAAAAAATAAATTTAATCCCACAACAGTTCCATAAGCACTTAAAACTTGACCTATAAATTTACCACGCCACTTTGAAAGAGCGCTTCCGTTATCTATTGGAGCCATTGCTATAATTGGCGGAGATATAACAAATAATATAATGACCATATATAATCTCATAATCAAACCAAAACAAACAAAGAGCAAACTTTTAAGAGCAAACCATCCTGCTAAATACATTAAGAAATAATTTATATCATTAAGGTTATAAAAATAAAACACTGCTTTATAGTTGGTGTAATTTAAACCATCTCCTGCTTTAATTTGTGTTTTATAAAATAAACTTCCATTATCACCTATTGCTTTAGAAGTCCTTAATGAAAAAGTAGAGTCTAGCCTGCTAGCTAATGCTTCGCCCCATACATCTCCTGATACATTTACTGTATCTATATTACTAGGCAATATAGCAATTGTTTTAAATGTAAATGATGGAGGAGTAGGTTTTGACGACCGATCTTCAAATTTTACAGCAAAATTATTATAAAATGTATAGAAATTGCCAAGAAGATAAACTGGTGCTTTCGCCAGTCCGGATATTTTTGATACACTTCCTTTATCAACACGATAAGAATAGCGTTCTTCACCAACGCGTAGCTTAATTTCATAATCCCAATTATCAATCTCCATGAAATAAGGCAACTTTTGAAAGTTACCTGAACTTCCATGTCCATCTATAGCAGGACCAGCGTTAACTAATTTCGATTCGCCCGCCCTAATAGGATTTGCATCATAAGCGGAAATTTTAAATATTTGCCCGCTTATTGTTGTCCCAGCATTTGTACTTGTGGCATTATCTAAAATTCGTAAAAGTTGATTTGATAAAATAATTCCCGCAATACAACTAATAGGTACAATAAGAAACATTACTAATGATTTAAGCGCTTGACTTATTATATTTCCACGCGAGTTTTTAGCACCTTCTGAAGTATATTCAATTCTTATAAATTGAATAATCGTAAAAAGAAATAAAAGAAGCATTCCAACAATTATCAATGAAGCAAAAGCATCCACTACTTGCTTACTTTTAAAAATGTCTAATAAAATGTCGCCTTCAGTTGTGTTAGCTCCTGTTTTAGCTGATAACCCTGCCAGTCTTCTAAAAACATCTTGAACAAAATCTAAAAGCATTAAAAGGACAGTGCCAATTTTATATAACATCTGCATAAATGAATTTATAAAATCAGCAAACCACATTAAAATCGTAGGTGCTATATATTCTATTCCAAAAGCTGCCAATCTTGACATCATAGATTATGTATATCCCCCTTATTTTTAATCAAATGTAAATATATGATAAGGTTTTGTTTGTATAAAATTTCTTTTAAACCAATAAATCAAAGAAACACGCTTATTTTAACACTTTGCATTCTTCATGATTTTAACTTAGTATGTTATATTTTACAAAAAATTATAAAAAAACACAAATGAAATTGTGCTATATTTAAATTATTTAAGGTTTAGGTAAAATTCTCTATAATTGATTTTAATTCAATAAAGGCGATTGTCGCTTAAATTCCTAACACAAATCAATTAATCCACTAACTTGAATTAATTATTTTAATAACTTTTATTGATGTTTTAAATTTAAACATTTTATTTCTTTTTATTTATAATTTAATCTCTAAATAACCCATTTATGTAAAAGAATAAAGTTGTATATTATATAAACTAAATATATAAACTAAAACAATGTTGTTTTTTATTTTGTTACAGACGACAATTTATGATAAAATAATTCATAAGAAAAATGAGAAATGGGAGAATAAATCTTATGCAATTGAAATACAAAATCAAACACATTTCAAGAGCAGTTGCTTTTGTTTTAATAGCTGTGCTTTTTACTTTCGGTATAGGAAATTTATCAAAACAACAGGAAGTTTATGCTCTTGTTGACGGAATAGATTTTGTTATTGCTAAAACAAGTCTTCGACAAGCAAATGCCCGCCTTAATGAAGAAGGCGGATATTTATATGCATATGAAAGTTCATATAATCAAACTTGGCAAGAAAATGCACTAGGCGAATATGTTTATAATGCTGAAAATGACACTTATTATTTTATTAAAGATTTTTCTTTATGTGATGGTATGGGAAATTTAGGAGGGAAAACTCATATAAAAGTTGTAATAAGTGCAGAAACCACTTACATAATTCCTCTTGCAAATAATCGCTATACCAAAGCGTATAATCATGGATACAATTACACTCTTTTTCCCGATTATGTGAAAAATAATACAGACGGAAACTATATTCTTTATAACAATCAATATTATAAACTTGTTTTTTACAGTGATATTAATATTTTTCAAGATGATAAAATCACACCAGCCAACACTTGGGATGAGGCAAGATATTTGGTTTTAAATGAGAATAACGATATTGTAATCACAGGCAGTACTGACCGATACTCTTTTGAAAATGGAAAATTTGTCATTAACAACACAGCAGGCAGATATATTTACCACGATGCTTCTAATAGTGGAGTTGGCGAGTTTTATGAAATTATTTTAAAAAGCCATGTGAATGTTTTGGACGAATTTAACGAACCTGCCCAAGGTCTGGGGCGTATAGATTGCTGGAATAACGCTAACTTCGTCAGTCACCCTGAAGGTGATATTTTAGTTGAGAAAAATCAGTCCAGTCCTCTTCACACCATGAGATATTCAGCAAAGCCCAGTGAAGAATTTGTTGTAGACGGAAACGGAAAATATATAAATCAAAGTGGAACATACTTTGAAATTATTGAAGGAACGAACGGAAACTGCTTTAAATATTTAGGTGGTAATTTTTCGCCCGTATCTGAATATCTTAACAGTACACATATTAGAGTTAACTTCAACGGCAACTTAAAGTATTTAGAAGTATATCCATCCACACAAACTAGATATAAAAAAGTTTATAATACTTATTTCTATGATATCTTTAAAGCACAATCTACCACCGATGGCATTCCCACTGCTATGACTGCATTTAGATTTAATGACTCAAGCTACCGCATTAAATCTGCAGATAGCAAAAGCGTTTATATTCCAACATATTTCACAGCAAACGAACTTGATAAGTTATATTATAAAACTAAAGAAAAAACAAATTTAGAAATCAATGGCGAATATTACAAGCCTGTTTTTGATGAAGTTATCGTAAACACGGCAGACCGTTCTAAAAGCATTCCAACCACTCCTTTTATAACACTAAATAATTACAAGGCAAAAACAAATCTAGAAAATAATTTATCCGTAACGGAGAATGTTGAAAATTTATATTTAAGTTTTGGCGATATTTATTTGCCAAACAGGAATGAGTTTAATAAGTATATAACAAACTTAACTGTTTCTGCCACACTAACAAATAAATATACAAATTCCACCACTGGTTTACCAATTGTACTAAACCCAGTTGTGCGTCAGCAATCAATTTTACTTCCCGATAACGAAATTAGAAATGAGTTTTGGTATCAATATTTAGATGTAACAAATCTTGAATATTACATAACGGGAGATACTGGCGGAAAAACTGCTCCTGTTATTAATCCTGAAGGATTATATACCTTCACATTCAATGGATTTTACCGACTAGGAAGTATCTATCAATCTTTTATGTATACTTATTCTTTCTATCTTTCTAACACAGAACAAGCGGTGGAATATCCTTTGTTTAATGAAAATGTATTAGAAAGCGTACAACAAGAGAGACTAACCAACTTACAATATCCCACCTTTTATTATAACTTCCAAACTCTTGAACCACCCATTTATACTTTTGATGCTTCAAAATACAACACTTCAATAACAAAAACAATAAACCAAACAACTAACACTATTACTACTCAATTCAAAACAATTAGAAGAAACTATCAGGCAGTGATTCCTGTTCCAAACTTAATTGCAAATGAAATAGGAATCATCACATACTCTTTAAACAACACGCCTTATGAACGAGTTAAAATATCCGCGGAAGCAAGAGAATATGATATTTCTAATCCGCTGGATAAAACCAGTATACTCGACTTTGCGGGTGTGCAAAAATCGGGATTAGAAGATTTGATTTTTGTGGACGGAGATAATGTGAAAATGTTTGTGTATACCTATATTTATAGAAAAGCAAACATTAGTAGCACGAATTACTTAGCAAACGATTATGGTGAGTTTTACCAAAAACTAACAACAGTGGTTTTTATAAATCAAGATGACTTAACTTCTACAACCACAATAATCAACTATAAATCTAATGATGTTAATAGCACGCAAGACTTTAGTTTCTTTAGCGCAAACGATATTATTGAAAAAGAAAGAATTATAGAAAGTATAACTCTCACTGAAAGTACAGAAAATAATATAAAAACAATCACTACTAATTCCACTTATGAATATTATCTGGGTTTGGAAAAAAATAATCCTTTTGATGGCCAACCTAACACAGCATATAATTCTAAAGAAGAAAATGTATTTAACTTTAAAACAACAAGGGTGAATGGTATTGATTTAGTGGTGGATAGCAAAATAATTTCTTCTACTAATACTTTATCTAATCAAGTGAACTTTAAAGATTATAGAAGTGTTGAAAACAATTACTTCGATCAAAACGGCAAATCTCAATTTTATTTTAACGCAGATATTATTTTAGAAGATTTAGGTGTTTATAATATCATTAATAAATACAACTTGTCCACTTCATTTAAAAATGCCACTAGCGATAACGATTTTTCTGGAATTCAAGACTATGCTATAAACACATATGCTTATGTTTATAACTTAAGAAAAGATTTTAAAAAAGAGGGAATAGAAGAAACTTATCCTTATCAAAAAAATGGTTACACCTTACATGTTTTCGGTGTAAAATCATATTTTAAGAAAAATGGCAAAACTGAATTTAAAAATGCAAGTGAAAATATATATTCAAATGTAACCCATGAAGTTATGAAAAGCAATCCTTCCTTTAATGAAAATTCTGTTGGCATAACACTGGAGAATGTATCTGGCAGAAATTATCCAATTTCTAATATTCCAGTAACAAACATGCCACCTGTGTCTTTTGATTACCTTTGTTCTTATGCCTTCCAACCTGATAAAGTATTACCAGAATCAAAAATATATCAATATAACTTTGTGTATGACAATCTTGGCAACCCATATATAGTGGGCGCTCCAAAAACTTCCCACTTTATTAAAGACGATTTTCTTTCTTCTAATGGTTATTATGAAATAATACTTAAATATAAATATACTGCTTACAATCAGGTTAATGAAGAAAAATATTTTTATCAAGTTTTTGCGTTTATTATAGATAACTCCTCGCCTTCTGTGAAATTTGAAAAATTAGTAACTATGCAAGACGAGAATAACAATGACTATAATATTTGGTCAACACTTAACAAGGCAGGATTTACCAACAGTGATGTTCGAATCACTTGGAATAAAACGACCTATTTCCAATACGATGTTCAACCAAACATTCAAAAAAGTAATTTTAGCGGTATTGTTGTGGGCGTGCATGGAAGTAGTGTATATAACGGCGCCGCTGCTCCATCAAATTCGTTTAATACTCATGATATATCCTACAATTATAATGACGAAACAAAATATATTCTGGCAAGCAGTGGTGCAAAAATAACTTATAAAAAGTTTGTTAATAGCCATGTGTATGAAGTTCCCGAGCTCACCTTAAAAGTTTATGAGAACGAAAGTAAGGGAAATATTATAAATTCTATTTCTAATCTATATCCTTCTAGTTTTAGAAACTCTAATCTAGTGAATGAAATAGAAGATTATATTACCACTGGCTATTACTTGGAATACTCAGTTGATAAGTATATTATGCAAATGATTATCCCAAAAACAAATGTGGATGGTCCGGTAGACTATTGGGGTAGCGGAAACTATTCAATTAGATTAAATTACGGTAGTGATGGAAAGTCTTACTTAACACAAGGCTTTTCTATTGACGCTCTAGATATTAACGGCATTAAAATTGCACCAGTTGATATTAATGCTATAACAAAAGTTTTAAGCGCTAAATCTTTCGTACAAGAACGATTAATTGCAGAACCTTTCACATTTATGTATAACAGAAAAGGCAGTGGTGCAGGTATTACAACCACCTACACCGCAATTCCTTTTTCTTCAATTTCAAATATTGATTTAATTAATTTAAACAATAACTTAACAGGAGTGTTAGCTAGCCATTTTGTTAACGGCACAAGTCCAAGCGTTCAGATAAGCAACTCATATCCTTATGATTATTCTTTCTATAATGCTGGCGATACTGTTTATCTTAGCAATATATTCACTCCATCAACAAGCATGTTATATATATTTAACTTAAAAGATAGTGCAGGAAACACAGCTGAATTTTATGTTTTTTACGACAAAAGTAATCCTAATTTCTTTGTGGATTTAGAAAATGAAAATAATTATTTGCAAAATTATAATGTTATCACTGGTCTTGCAACTGTTTCATGGGGAAACTATAAAGCTATTGAAGTTGTGGGCGAAATTGATAACGAGTTTGTGTTTGGCGATAAAATAGACCATAATTCATCTAAATTAAGCAACTTACTCAAAAACATGTACTTGCAACCTGCTAATTATTCCAATTCCATTATTGTTCCTGTTTGGGAACTTACGAGTGGACAATTAATTCAAGCTGAGGTTCGTACAGAAAATATAGGAGGCTACAATAAAGGTAGTTTAATTTACTACACTGATGGTGTGAATGCTTATATTGATGAGGGCTTTACAAAGCAAATAAACAAGCAAGGCGGTAATTTAGTTATTAAATATTATGTGTTAATGCCGATAGACAATGTTAATTTTGAATACTATAACACCAACGGCAGTAATAATGATATGAAATCTTTTAATTACTCACGCACCACATCATCTCCAATTTCTAAAAACAGCACAGTGCTGGCTCCAACGATTGCAACGCTTGCGATTAATGCAGGTGTTTCGGAAAGTGAGATTAGAAACGACACTAGCCATTTATATGGTTTTTATGGCGAAAACAAATATATTTATACCATAACAGATATAATGGGCAATGAAAGTGGAAACACGCTATGGATGAACTTGGATTTATCACTGGCTTTTGCTTACGGAAATTTTATAAACACTAACAACACTCTTTCTCGAACTATGGCAATCCCTAACCTAGAACAGTTAACACCTTTTAACTCTTATTCAACAAGTCAATTATATTTCTCTTATTTGCAAGAACCTTTCTCCCCTCAAACAAAAGTGGATTATAAATTTTATAATTTTGATTTTGAATTTTTTTCAGATTATATTGTTTCTAATTTAGCATATAACGATAGTATTTTCACTTTAACATTTGTTAAAAAAGACGATGCTAGCAAAACAAAAATTATTACCATTAATAGAAAGAGTTTAGGAAATATAAACGATGATGGCGATGATGTTTTAGAATCATTACCAATGTTCCCGTTTAGTTTAATACCTTCAGCAGAAACTGCGAGTTGGAAAGGCATAGAAAAGAATAATTATCTTAATACTAGCGATCCGTACCGTGTTTATTCAACAATAATAAATCCAACTTTTGAACAAAACGAAAGTGGTACAGAAACTTATGTGAAAAGCGCACCTGGCCTTTATGTTTTTAGACGAACATATACCGATTATATTAATAGTACAAACGGACGCGTGTTATCTTCTATTAGCGACCTTGAAAACCAAACTGCTTACAAATTTTATGTTTATATTGTTGACAGAAACGGTATTATAAATTTAACAAGTTTATATGGCGATGCTCTTGATTTAGAAAACCTTAATATGTTGCTGGGCGCTGGTATTAATGAAGAAAGTTATGGCACTACTATTTCAGAACAAATGATTTTCAATAGAGCAATATCTAACCTTGCCAATACTAATGCTAGTTACAGTAGTATGACCGTAAACAACCTACTGCTAACAAATAAAATGATTGTTCAACTTAATTTATCTATGGATAAATATAATCAACCGAAATTTTATCGTAATTTCCTAGATAATAATGAAGACATATTTACTTTTCAAAATATAAATACACTTATGCAAGCATTACCACCAGAATTATATTCTACTAGTCCAGACCCAAGCCAAACGCAAAAAGATGCAGTAACTTACTTTTACAAAATGTTACAAAATTTTATGTTTGGGATAAGTAATGATGTATCTAACCAAGAAGGCTTTAATGCAAGCAAGTATTATAATCAGCAATTTTTAATAAGACTAGAATTGAAATTTGGCAACTCCTATACCATTATTGGAAACAAAGAAGGTTCTCATAATATTATTAATCCAAATAAAGATAACAGTAGTCAATTCCTATTACACTCTTTAAATTCTCGCCCACAAAAGACTTCCGCCACCCATCGGGAACAGTTAAATGATGGAATATTATTAAATATCAACAACAAAAATTATGATAATTATTGCTACGGCGTAAATATAACAGATAGTTCAGGCATAACAGAAGGCTCAAATAAATCGCTTTGGAATAAGTTTGCAAATTCAATACAATTTAATTTTGGAATTAATGCGAACTTTCCATCGGGCTCCTTCTTTGGAAAATATAAATCTTCTTCTTATGCTTCCGATAGTGCTAATTCTTTCGAGGAATATGCTAACATATTATTTGATTTAGATATTACTCCGGATAAACTAGAAAACACACTGGAAGATCTCAACACTGGCAGTATTGGTTCATTTGTTGAATTGTATGACACCAACAACGACTCATTAATTTTTGTGTTTGATAAAACAACCAATCAATATTTTGCAGAGATTAATCCATATAACATCTCTATCACTCGCACTCTGCCTAATGGTACAATTTCTAATATTTTTAATTTAACACAAAACACTAATGGTAGTTTATCATTTAATACTGCAAACTCCCCTAATTCTAGTTCGAGAATGGCAAATGCGTTTATTAATAATTCTTCAGCAGTTGATAACGATCCTCTTGCAACCAGTTGGGCGGTGGTTATATTTGATGCAAAAAGTCAATTATATGAGAGTATGAGACTAAGTCAACATGATTTAAACGCCTCGTACACAGTTAGTATAAACTTTAAAGGCTTACCAACAGATTATATTGATATTGAATCAAAACAATATTACACTGCAAAATATTCCATTACTATTGATAGAGTTAAACCACTTTACAATTTGATTCAATTAATGGAACAAGATAAATATATAGTAAAACAGTCTTACAATTATCCTGCAGGTCATCTAAATATAAAAGACTACTACAATGAAGTGTTAGCAAACAATCCTAGTGAACTATATATTCAAAATGAACTTAAAAATATTTATAATTATTATGCGAATTTTTATTTGATTACTGATGAAGCAGGCAACCCGGTTAAATTTGATAACAAAACAAATGCTTCTTTAATTCATAATTATTTCTTTGCTGTTGATGAAAACTTTACTTTTAGAAAACTTCAACCAAATAATAACACATCTAGGTCTAACTTCGACACTTTTGATAGAATCTATTTCCGCAAGATTGACATTGATGAAATTTCAAATTACAAGTTTTCCTTAACACGAGATGATTATGACTTTGCCACGGAAGGTCATCCTTTGTTTAATGCTGAAAGTGTACAACAAATCACTTCAAACATTCGTGAGGGTTCATATTATTATTTTGACTTTATAAAACCTAATAATCCTTTCTTCACACCTAATGATTTATCTCTAACGCCGGGTGGTTACTATGAAATAATTGAAAGAGATGAAGCCGGAAACTTTAGAGTATATGCAATTTATTATGCAGAAGAAACGCCTTATAATTATTCGTATTCCAGAGCAATAGGCTCAACTTCTAATCAATCAACTTCTGGACAATTATCTTCAATAAAACCCACAGTAGACATTTATGGAAACAACTTACTTTTAACTTGCAATGCATTAACAACAAAAGACTTATTTTTAAGTGCTAATATAGAATATTCTTATAATATTAACTCTACTAATGTTAAGTCTGGTACTCCAATTAGAATTGTGCTGGACCCTATCAGCAAAAAGTTAAATATAAATTTAAACGGCAATGCAGTTCAATTATCCACACTAAATATTGATTTATCCGAACATACTCTTGCACAGTACACACAAGTCTTCTTAGATGCAATAAAGTCAGTTTACACAGCAATAACAACAAATAATGAAAATATAAACGATTTTGTTATATCTATAACCTTCTTTAATAGAACAGGCGGAAACTATAAAATTAATTATTATGTGCCGGGACAAGAAGTTAAGTATATAAGAACCGGAAACGAAATATCCATTCCTGCGGATAGTGAGTATATTGCAACAAGAATCATGCGATTTGAAGTTTATCAATACAGACTTGGCGCATGGCAAACAGAAACGCTAGACTTTAATAGAAAAGCTATTGTGAACGGCAACGGTACTTATTCACTTGGCGGAAGCAAATATGTTTTTAGAAACGGTACTTTTAGATTTGTGTTAACTGACAATTTCGGCAGAACATCCACTTACTATGAATCCTTTGACACTGCTGGAACTATCAGTCAACGACTTGATTATAGTGGAGATACTAAACAACTAAACAACATAACTTATACCGGAAAACCTGTTGTGATGGTATATAACCCGGCACGATACACCGCTGTTGTATATTCAAAGATTGAAAACCAAGATTGGGTACTTTTAACAGACATAACTAGCGAATATAAAGGTATGATAGACGGAAAAACTATTTTCACTATCAATAGCAGAGATACAATAGAAAATGGGTCAACCACTTCAAGACTAACACTTACTGTGGAGCATGGCTATCATGTGGAATTTAGAATACTCATATTAAATATTGAAGATTTATCCAAAGACTATACAGAAGAATATTTCAATGAGTTTAAAGATTTAATTGAGCATTACGAATATAAATTTGTTATCTATACTAAATTGCCGACCGTGCAACTTAGAAACTTAAACGGTGTACTTATCTCTCATAATAATGGACAATCGTATATTGAAGATATAATCGTGATTTGGAACGAAAAATACACCGATGGGAAAACTTTTGATTTCAATGCAAAAATCGAACTAAAACATATACAAGATGGGAAAGTTCACACTCAAACCATTCCAAATAACTATCAAATTTCTCCTGGCGGAAACTATATTTTAACTATAACTAATGATTTAGGCTACACCTTTGGTAGTATTAACTTTTCAAAAGTGGAAGCCGACACTGCATTTTTATATAAAATTTTCTCAAGACAGATTATAAATGGACAGCAATTAGAACTTATGGAAAGTAAATATTCTTATATGAGTAGTCAATTAGATGGAGTGCAACCGGGTAAAGTTATTTATAATTATTATGCTTTATCTAATTTTAATAATTATATTTATTCAACTAATTCACCTAACACCACCAAAGACCATATCTTTATAATTCCTAACACAAATCATTCTATATCCGCCGCTCTTATTAAACTCCCAAACGCAGAACATACTAACCCGTTTGCAATATATGAGATATATAGCGGAAGCGGAACTAACAAATATATTATGAGATATGTTAAAATTAATTTTGTTCCAAAATCTACTAGCAATTTTTCTAACATGGAAGTTAGATCTAATGATATAACAGACGGTATAAATTCTTACACTAAAATAAACTTGGTTTCACATATCGTAAAAACTTCATTTGATGAAATTGTATTAACCTTTAATCTAAAAGATGAAAGTGATAAATTAATAGGTTATAATAAAGCTAAAGGAAATGAAATATATGTAACTCACTGGTATAATGGCTTGGAAGTGGAAAAAATCGCTATTTCAAAATTACCTGCAAATTTACCTAATTTAAACGGCTTCTCATTAGCTTTAAAAGAAAGCGGATATCATAAAATTGCAATAACTGATTTGGCCGGCAATATTTCAAATTTTATGGGTGTTCCATATTTGAACATTTATATTATTAATTCAATTATCTATCAAATAAATAACGATGCGCCTATTATGAACCAGGTATTTAATTCAACTGTCAACCTAGAAGTAATAACAAGATTAGAAACCACCATGCTTTATGATAATAATGATTATTCAATCATTGTATATAGAAACGGAGAAGAATACAACCCACAAAGCTATGTAGGTATAAATCACAAATATTCATTCACAGAATCTGGTTACTATGAAGTGAAATTCAGTGCGTACGTGTCTATAAGCGGTGGTTTAAGAGAGGAAATTTCTAATACTTATACTTTTAGAATTGTAAATCCCAGAACAACTGTAAGCACATTTAGCGTATCTAGTGCTAACAACTTTAAGTTAATATCGCTTAGCAAAAAAGTGGATATGAGCGAAACTGCAAGTTATGTAAGCTTACCAATTACTTCCAACAACGAGCTTTGGATATCTGCGGAAGACCCTAAAATGGGCGCAGGTTATTACAGGGTAGTTATGGAAGCCTATATTTCAAGCATAAAACAAACGCGTCAATTCGCATTTGAAGTGTGGATAAGTTCCACATATCCAACCATAACAGCCAATATTCCTTTTGGCACAGAAACAACAAATGTTATCGTTCTTAGTTTTAATCCTTTTACCATTTTTCAAACTATTGGCGAGGGCAGAGTTGTTATAAACGGTGAAGTAATTAACAATATTAATGCTGAAAGTCAAAATGAAGTTATGACAATTAGTCTTTATATTAAAAATGAATACTGGGTGGAAATATTAACTGACGAAGGGAAAGTTGTTGCGTCATATAAACTAATTAAAAACGACCCATTAAATACCAACGCAAAAATTGCTATTATTATTAGTTCAGTTGCAGTAGTTTCACTTGCAGTTGTATTCTTCGTGCTAAGACGCAAAAGACGATTTAGATAGTTAAATTCAAATATTTATAATTTTATTATTATTTATTTAATAAATTTGCAAATAAAAACAAGAAACTATTACTTATTGTACTTTAATAAAATTACTTGGTTTTCTATTTAAACTTAATACACATAAAAAGTATTTTTTATCTTAATAAAATCTAAAATTGTAAAAAAAATATCTCTGCCAGTTATTAGGTGGAGATATTTTATTCTCATGAATCAAACAATTCTGGAATGTTTATTTTGTTTTTTATTTAAAACAATGTTGCTAAAATATTATATTATTTGCCTGGCAGAAACTTAAAAAAAAATACTGCTACTATACCTATCGCCTATCTACATGTTTTTTATACCAAAAACCTTTTGTTCAGAATTTATATTTTTTACTTTTTTACGAATACGGTGTTTTATATTTTGCATTTAATATAAGTTAATAATTCTTTTAAATTCGCTTTGCAAATTAATATACGATAATAAACTTTAAAAATCAATTTTTATTTTATTATCTATATTTGCTAACACATCATATTTTATAACTTCCATATATATCTCTGGCATATCAAAGTTATCAATTATAAACATTGTAATACTTGCGCCATTTTCAGTATTCCTAGCAAGAGCTATAATATCTCTCACTTTTGTAATCGTTTGAAGAAGAACTATGTGGGAAGTGTTTTTATTATAAAATAAGTTTAAATCACGCATGTATTTCCAAAAGCTTGAGAATACTACCACACAATTTTTACCTTGTTCAACATTGCGTTTCACATGTTCGAAAAACACATCAACTTTTAATATTTTTTCTTTCTCTTTTTCATTGAAAAGAATCTTTGTTTCAATATTCTCATACAAATTTTTATTTCTATTTCCATCAAAATTTAAATAAAGAACATTAAAATCAGTGTTTTTGAAATTATTTATTACCTCACCTGCAATGTCATGCACGAAAGATGCATCAGGAGTTTCAATAAAATATTTTTCACCTGTTTTTAAATGTAATCCCGAAAGTTTCTGGCTATTGTTTTCAATTTTTTTACTACTCTTTACTATCTTTAAATTATCGAAATGTAATCTATCTTCGCCTAGTTTAAAGTTATCTACTTTTATAATATTTATAGCAATATATATTTTTTCATTAGCTGGGTCGGGATTTGCCAAAACTGTAATTTTATCACCAATCTTAAGTTTATGATGCTTTATCAAAGCTAAACTTACAACAACTCGCAATTTGTTTCCTGCAGAAAAAAATCCATAATTCTCATTAATGTATAAATACCCTTTTAGCTCTTCTGTCTGTTCATTTTCTTTAGTAGAAGCAAAATAACTTGAAGGATAATTAAGCGTAAAAGTTCCATCTTTTTTATTTTCTATTTCAAAAGTAGCATAATTGTCAGTTGTATTAAGATTCAAACTTTTTGGTGGCCTGCCCACTTTGCGTTTATTAAAACTCGGCTCGATTTCACGATTGCTAATTTTTAAAATTTGTTCTATTAGCTTTTGTTTTGTTAAAAGTGTTGGCGATTTAACACCGATATTTCGTGCAATCTCTCTAATCTTATGAACAGAACTGCGTGTTAATTCATCATATTCGATTTGCATATAAACCCTTTTAATTTTAAAGTAAAAGTAGTATACCATATGGTATTAAATTATGCAAGCAACAAATTTGTTTATTTTTCGACAATAATTTTTTAGAAAATAAAACCGATATTGCATTTATATTTTTTTTAAAAAAACAAATATGCCAAATTCATAAATTTCTTTGTTTAAAGCAAATAATGTGATATTATTATTAAATATTTTAGTTTAAAAAAGCAGGTTTTTAATGAAAATTCTTGAAAAAATTTTAGTACTTATTTTTGGAACGCATTCAGATATAGCCACAATTATAATATCAATGTTTCCTATTATAGAACTAAAAGGCGCTATTCCTATTGGCATGAGCGCCGATCTTTGGGGAGTGCATTCCCTTAGTGGCGAAAAGGCATTTATATTAAGCTTAATTGGTAGCAGTATAGTTGTGCCTATGATTGCGCTTACTTTCACACCATTATTAAAATGGTTTTCATCTACTAAATTTTTTAAAAATACAGCAACAGTCATAAATGAAAAGGTAAATAAACATTCTAATAAAATAGAAGCTCAATCGTTATCTTCTAATAAAAAACCAAGAACCTGGTTACGCTGTTTACTACTATTTTTATTTGTTGCAGTTCCGCTTCCCCTAACAGGCGTTTGGACTGGCACTTGCGTAGGCGTGGTAATGGGACTAAAACTTTGGCAAATACTGCTTTTTGTTATTACTGGAAATATTATTGCAGGGCTAATTATTTATTTTGTGCTAGCAATATTCCCTGCCATAACTACCATCCTTGCGCTAATATTTTTAGCTATTGCAATAATAGTTATGGCATATCTATTTTATAAAATCTTTTTGCAACGCAAAAAAAACAGTGAGTGAGTGAATGAGTGAGTGAGTGAGTGAGTGAGTGAGTGAGTGAGTGGATAACCCCGCACACAATATAATAATATTAGTTTATGTTTATTTTTAATTTATGTAATTAGTTATTTTATCGCATCTTTTTTCAAAATTTTCATCATATATAAGTTAAATTTCATACTCAACTTTTTTTAAATTTCCCATTTGTGCGTTATCCATGGATGTCGCAATATAAAACATGATGCAATTGCTAAGATTTATCATATTTTTGTTTTAGCTAAAACTTTATTATATGTATTTTCAATTTCTATTAATGTTTCCCAAATCTCAGATAAAGCAACTTGATTATTAATAATAGCAAAATTATATGTTTGCTTTATAGAATCATCAAGTTCTTTTTTTAACAAATTAAAAGCATCGTCGTCTATGCGAAATTTTAAAAATGTGGATTCATATTTTGACTTTAGCGTAAGCGTTGCTTTAGAATATGCATAAAGTGCATCCATTTGTTTGTTAATACCTTCTAGCACTAATATCTTACATAAAAACAGTAGTCTATATAGTTTTACATATTCATTTATGAGTTTAAGCTTAAATTTATTTTTCAAATTAATATCCCTCTAGCCAGCAAGTTCTATTAATATAATATATGCTAAAACAGAAAATTAACTCACATTAAATTATTCCAACTTTATTTTATTTAAATGACTTGACAATAAATCTTTTAAGTATTAAACTCAAAACAATGTTTTTAAAAGGAATTTATTTTAAGTGAAAAGAGGAATATACCAACTTTTTTTTAAAAGATGTTTTGATATTATTTTATCACTAGTTGCAATAATTTTATTGTCACCTGTTTTTTTAATCGTTTATCTGCTTTCTGCCGTTCTGTTAAAAGGTAATCCAATTTTTAAACAATATAGACCGGGTAAAGGTGGCAAAATATTTGCTCTTTATAAATTTAGAAGTATGACAAATAAAAAAGACAAGTCGGGCAATCTCTTACCGGACAAGGATAGAATAACCACTTGGGGAAAAATACTCAGAAAAACCAGTTTGGACGAACTCCCTCAATTATTTAATATATTAAAAGGCAACATGAGCATTGTTGGTCCAAGACCAAGGCTTGTTTCTGACATGATTTTTTATGATAAAGAAGTGTTACAAGCATATAATGTTAGGCCGGGGATAACTGGTCCAGCACAAGTATATGACAGAAACAGTGAAAACTCTTGGAATAGCGTTTTTGACCGTGACTTGCACTATTCTCAAAACATAACCTTTTGGAATGACACCAAACTTTTTTTTAAAACATTTTTAGCAGTGTTAAAAGGTGGATCTTCAAACGGCGCAAATAACAACGATAGTAAACAAAGTAAACGCGAATATTATTATCCCGACCACCTACTAAAATCAAATCAAATAACAAAAGAGCAATATGACGCGGGGTTAGATATTGCAAACGAAATTATTGAAAATAAAAGAACAATTGTTTACACAAAAGAATTGCATAAAGATTAAAATGAAATTTTATGACACAGAGGGTACTAATGAATAGTAATCAGAAAGTAATGGTAATAGCAACGACCGATAACATGATATGGCAATTTTTATTACCACATATAAAACATTTGCAAGATGCTGGACATACTGTGGAATGCGTATGTGCAAAAACTGGTTTCTGGTTTGATGAATTACAATCAAAATATGGTTTAATAGTCCATGAAATTAATTTTAACCGAAATCCAATAAGCATAAAAAACTTTAAAGGGTATAAGAAACTAATTAAATTGCAAAAGCACAAGCAGTATGATTTAATATATTGTCAACAACCTGTTGGAGGACTAATGGGAAGACTTATTGCAAGAAAATTCAAACTTCCTTGCATCTATACTGCACATGGTTTTCATTTTTACAAAGGCTGTTCGTTTGCAAGCAAAATAATATATAAAAGCATTGAAAAGTTTTTAGCGAGATTTACAACTGTGTTAGTAACAATGAATGAAGAAGATTATAATGCGAGTTTAGACTGGAAAGCTAAAAAAAAGTATAAAATCAATGGCATAGGCATTGATTTAAGCAAATATACACCAAATGTAAACTTAGACAAAAATGCATTTAAAAAAGAATTAGATTTGGGAGAGAACGATTTTTTAGTAACTTCTATCGGCGAATTAAATAAAAACAAAAATACTTTTAGATTACTTGAAGTTATAAAATCAATCGACAATCCTAAAATCAAATATATAATTTGCGGACAAGGTCCACTAAAAAGAGAATATGAGGAATATATCACTGCTCACAAACTTGAAGACAGGGTGAAAATGCTTGGATTTAGAACAGATATTCAAAGCATTTTGAGTGTTAGTGATATTTATATTATGCCTTCATATAGAGAAGGACTATCCAGGTCTATGATGGAAGCAATGTGTCAGGGATTGCCAGTAGTTGCATCAAATATTAGAGGTAATATTGATTTAATAGGCAATAATGAAGGTGGTATACTTTGCTCAGTAGACAATAATGAAGAATATAAAAAAGCAATTATTTCACTTTTTGAAAATGAAAATTTGAGAAAAGAAATTGCTAAAAGGAATAAAAAATTTATTAAAAATTACGATCTCCAAGTGGTTTTAAAGCAACTTGAAGATGCTTATAAGGGGCTTTAAGTGCTAGCATATATTATACTGATTTTACTAATATGTTTTGATTTTCTTATTGAAAAATATTTTTTTAATTCAGAAGCAGACAAAAAAAAAGGAAATTCAAAAATTTATCTTTTAATAAAAAAATTAATTGAATTTAGAATTATAACTATTTCTGCATTAGTTTTTTTATCAACTTTTAAAGCATTAAGCGTTGGCTATGATACTAATAATTATTATGAATATTATAGTAATTTTTTAAACGGAGAAGCAAATAATATAACACATTTCGAATTGGGTTTTAAGTGGCTAAACACTATATTTGCCTGGTTTAAACTTGACTTTAGGGTTTTACTATTTGTTGTGTCTCTTTTCGTATCAATCACTTTTGTTACATTGATAAGAAAAATATCAATTAACAAATTCTTATCAATTTTTTTATATATTGCTTTAGGTATATTTGCACAAAGTTTAAGTGCAATAAGGCAAATAATTGCCATAACTATTATTTGCTATGTGATTATTGCTTTACAAAAAATTATGAATTGTCCTTCCAATGATAAGTTAAAATATAGAAATAATTTAATAAAGAACATATCAATAAGCGTATTTTTAATTTTAATTGCATCTCTCTTTCATAAAAGTGCGATTGTGTGTTTAATTCTTATTCCGTTTTCACTCATAAAACCAAAACCTAGCATTATTATCTTCTCTTTTTTGTCATGCATACTTTTAGGAATTTTCCTTCCTACTATTTTAATGATTATCGAAAAAACTATTTCACTAGATTATTACTCAAAATATTATATTGAATCTTTTGTAAATTATGTACAAGCGTCAGATTTATTAAACAATCTATATTCAATAGGTTTAGTTGCAATTTTTATCTTTTTATATATATTAAGAAATAAGGTCTTAGTTTTCGAAAATAATAAGGAAGAAAGATTATACGATTTCGCTTTATTTACATTTATGATAGTTCCTCTAATTAGAATAATAGGATTTTTATCAAATACTCAAGCACTACTTAATAGACTTTCCATGTACTTTTTTCCAATTTTGATTTTACTTATTCCATTATTCCTTAAATCATTTAAGGTGAATAAAAAATTATCTGTTTTAACAACAATGGCTATTTATTTAGGCGCTGGACTTTATATGTATTATCTATATGCTATCAAGTTTTCATGCGGTGTTGTACCTTATATAATTAATTTTTATTAAAAAAGTGAAGTAAAATGCAAAATCACACAACAAAAAAAGCAAATTTAAAACTTAATATCATAATGGGAATACTAAATGCAGTAATTAATACTATTGTACCAATCTTATCCTTTATTTATGTAACCAGAAAACTAAGCGTTGATGGCTTTGGCATCAATCAATTTGCATATTCATTAGTTAATTATTTCGCTCTATTCGCAGCACTAGGAATCCCGCTATACGCCAATAAGAAACTTTCTCAAATAAAAGATAATGCTACCGAATTTAGAAAAACATCATCTGAGTTATTTTTATTTAATTTAATTACAGCTACGATAGTTTTTATAGCTTTCGTTTGTTGCATATTCTTTTTAGAAAAAACGAGTGTGAATCCTTTTATTTACTTAATATATGGTTTTATTATCTTTGGTAACACTTTTGCAGTTGAGTGGTTTTATCAATCAACTGAGCAGTTCACATATATCACTATTAGAAATTTCTTTGTTAAGTCATTAACATTAGTAGCTTTTATATTATTTATAACTAAACCGAACGATTATATTTTATATGCGGTAATAACCACTTTTTCCACCCTTGCTTACGCTTTATTAAATTTTGTTAGATTTTTTAAATCTGTTAAACCCACATTTAAAAATATCAATATAAAACAACATTTAAAACCAGTATTATATGTGTTTATTTTTAGTTTTACAATGTCGTTATATTTGTTTATTGACAATATAATGATAGGATTTATCATTAAAGAAAACTTTGAATATACTGTAGGACAATATTCAGTAGCCACTAAAATACCTAGAAGTATAGCAACTATTATTTCAACAATAAATATAGTTCTTATTCCAAGGTTATCTTACCATTTAGTAAAAAAAGATGAAGAAAAAGTTAAAAATATTCTTACTAATTCATTTTCAATTTTATTTGCTTGGGGATTATCTGCTAGTGTTGGTATAATACTTTTAGCGGACAAAATAATCCCACTTTTTTGCAGTGTTGCATATTTAGATGCAATCGAGACTACTAAAGTGATTGCTGCAACTATTATATTTATAGTACTTATTGATTTTATTGGTATACAAATTTTTTATAACAACGGAAAAGCGTGGAAATCAATTATTTCTTGTTTTACGGGAGCTATAATTCATATTCTGACAAGTGCCATTCTCATACCTAAATATTTTCATTTGGGCGCGGGAATTTCAAATTTGATTGGTATTGTAGCAACACTTATCATGCAAATAATCATCGGATACAAAGATATGAATTTTAAAAAGTTTACATGGGACAATTTCGTTTCCCTCTTATCTGCAGTTGTTATGTATATTGGCATTATGATTCTTGATAAATATATTAAACTATCTACATTGTATAGTTTAATTGTGTTAGTATGCATAGGTATTCTCATCTATCTATTTTGTTTATTAATATTTAACCATAAATATTTTAAAATTGTACTAAAAGACATAATATCTAAAATATTTAAAAAAATAAGGAGCAATTAAATGAAAGTAATTTATGCAAGATCTACAGCTATTTATAATGATTCAAGAGCAACAAAGGAAATAAAAGCGCTTTTAAAACATGGATACCATGTTACTGTACTTGCATGGGATAGAGAAGGAATTTCTGAAGATAAAATCAAAAATGTATTTAATTCAGACCTATTGAGTATTCATTTGTTTAAAAAAGAATTAAAGCATGGTTCTGGGATTAAAGGATTGTTTAAAACATTAAGCTTTTGCAGATGGATAAATAAAAATATCAAGATTTTAAGGAAAGAAACTAACATAGTGCATTTGTGTGATTTAGATACTGCCCTTTTCTCATATAAAACTATAAAAAAATTGAAATTAAAATTAGTTTATGATATTTATGATTATTATACCGATTCTAGAACATTTCCAAAACTAATCGAAACTTATCTAAGATGGAAAGAAAGTAAGATTATTGAAAGTAGCGATGCAACAATAATATGTACCGAACAACGAAAAGAGCAAATTGGAAAAGCTAAGTATAACAAACTAGAAGTTATACATAATTCACCAGAGGACATATTAAACCAAATCAAGCCAGCTAAGTTAAAAGTACCAGAAAATTGCAAAATCATTACTTCTTTTATAGGAGTGCTTAGTGAAAATCGTCTCCTAGAAGAAATACTTGATAAAATTGATAGTCAGTCATCAAATGATATTTTTTGGATATTTGCAGGACAAGGAATGTATCGCAATAAAATTGAACAATTAGCTAGTCATAATAAAAATGTAATATATTTAGGTTCTTTGCCTTATAGCGAGGTATTAAGTATCGAACAGCAATGCGACTTCTTATTTGCAACATATAATCCAAAAATAAAAAATCACAAATATTCTGCTCCCAATAAAGTATACGAAGCTATGATGCTAGAAAAACCCGTAATAGTATGTGAGGAAACAGGCATTGATAAATTAGTCTTAGAAAACGGTATTGGATTAACCACTGACTATTCTGCAGAATCATTTTTTAACAAAATAGCTTACTTGAAAGATAATCCCATAATTGCAACTGAAATGGGAAAGAAAGCTCGCAATTTATATAAAGAAAGTTTTAGTTGGGAAATCATGGAGTCTAGAATAAAAAAAATGTATGAAAAATTATAAAATTAAAGAGAGGTTCAAATGAAAAAAATTATGTTAGTATTTGGCACAAGACCAGAAGCAATTAAAATGTGTCCACTTGTTAATGAATTAAAACAAAGAAAAAATTTAAAAACAATAGTTTGCGTAACGGGTCAACATAGAGAAATGTTGCAACAAGTGTTAGAGGTGTTTAATGTTGTGCCAGATTATAATCTGGATATAATGAAAGAAAAACAAACTTTGTATGATGTAACAATTAGTATTTTGGATAAAATAAAAGAAGTACTTGATAAAGAAAAACCTGATATAGTGTTAGTCCATGGTGACACTTCAACAACTTTTGTTACTGCACTCGCTTGTTTTTATTCAAATATTTCAGTAGGACATGTGGAGGCTGGTTTAAGAACATATAATATAAACTCACCGTATCCAGAAGAATTTAATAGACAGGCTGTTTCAATTATTAGCAAATTTAATTTTTCACCCACTGAACTTTCTGCATTGAACTTAATTAAAGAAGGTAAAAATAAAGATACAATTTTTATAACAGGCAACACAGTAATTGATGCACTAAAAACCACTGTTAAAAAAAATTATCATCATAGTGTTTTAGACTGGGTAGGAAATTCTCGTCTTATATTATTAACTGCTCATAGAAGGGAAAACCTGGGTGAGCCTATGAACAATATGTTTAAAGCAATAAAGAGAATTGTTGATGAGTTTGCTGATATAAAAGTTATTTACCCAATACACATGAATCCTGTGGTAAGAGCCACTGCTGATAAAATTTTGGGCAATTGTGATAGAGTTAAAATTATAGAACCGCTTGGCATTATTGATTTTCATAATTTTTTATCAAAATCATATCTGGTGTTGACTGATAGTGGCGGTATTCAAGAAGAGGCACCATCGCTTGGAAAACCCGTACTGGTTATGAGAGATACGACTGAAAGACCAGAGGGCATAAAAGCAGGAACATTGAAGTTGGTTGGCACTAATGAAGAAAAGATTTATGCTGAATTTAAAAAACTATTAAATGATAAAAAAAGCTATTTAAAAATGAGCAGAGCTTCTAATCCATATGGTGATGGGAACGCAAGTAAAAGAATTGCGGATATTTTAGAAATAAACCTATAATTAACATATATTATTATAAGTTTTTATATTAAATACATTTTTCATTGTACTAATTGACATTATATATTTAAACTGCTAAACTATCCCATATTATTTAAACGGAGTTTACTTTGTATGACAAAGAACGAATTAAAAATACTACCCACCCATTTAGGGATTATTATAGACGGCAACGGCAGATGGGCAAAAATGCGTGGATTATCTCGCTCACAAGGTCATATGGCGGGTTTTAAAAACCTTGAAGTTATTGTTAAAGAATGTTTTTATAAATATAATATACCTCATGTTAGCATATATGCTTTTTCAACCGAAAATTGGAAAAGACCAAAAAAAGAAGTTGACTATCTAATTAAAATTTTGAGGGAATATTTAGACGATAACTTTTCTGTTAAATATCCAAATGTAAAACTAAACATAATGGGCGACTACACAAAGTTTCCAGAAGATTTAGTTATTAAGGCAACAGCAACTATTGAAGAAACAAAAAACAACACAAAATTTATTCTTAACTTAGGTATTAATTATGGCGGAAGAGACGAACTTTTATATGCCATCAATAATATAATCAAAAAAGAAATCACGGAAGTTGATGCAAATATTTTAGAAAATCACTTATACACAAAAGGCCAACCACCACTAGATTTTCTTATTAGAACAAGCGGAGAACAACGGCTAAGTAATTTCATGCTTTGGCAAGTAGCCTATGCTGAATTTTATTTTCCTAAGGTTCATTGGCCAGCTTTTAAAAAGAAAGATTTGCTAGAGGCTTTACAAACTTATCAAAATAGAGACAGAAGATTTGGCGCGATAAAAGAATAATTTTTTATTTTATAGGCGCTGTTTGAGGAAGAAGCATGGAACAAATAAGGGAATACTATAATAAATACAAATTTCAAGTTCATTTGGGAGTTTTAACATTTTTATTTTTAATAAACTGTTTTTGGGGTGAATTTGTTTTTGTGTCACTAGGGCTTGCAATTTTTTTGATTATTATTTCCACTTTTGAGGACGCATTTTCTATACTTGTTTTTTGTATTCCCTTTATATCTATAGCCAGTCCTTATAGTTATTCGTTATATCTTGTTGGCGTTTTTACTTTCGTTGTAAAAGCTTATATTAAAATGTATGTTCATGATAAATTAAAACCTAGCAAGTATTTAATTGCAACCTTGGTCATTTTTATATTATATCTACTTATCCCTTTCTCACCTTATAATTTAAATTTTTTCGTTAAGTTTGTTTGTTTAATACTTCTTTTCTTGCTTTTAAATATTTTTTTGAAATATAAAGATAGTATTCGTTTAAAATATAATGTTGGGATTCTTGCTATTTCTGTTTTCATATCTTCATTATTTTTATTTACTTATCCTTTTTCTTTATATTTGCAAAACGAATTAACCTTTTATTATTCAGCAGGAATTCCGCGGTTCTCAGCCCTACTTCCTAATCCTAATCCGCTTGCAATGATTTGCCAAATAGGTTTATCTATTCTTGTTGCTTATATAATATCTAAAAAAGCTAAACCTATTGACTTTTGGTTTTTTATTATATTTGCTACTGTTGGAATATTAACAATGTCTAAAACCTTTATTATAGTTTTTACAATTCTTCTGATTATTCTTTTCTTCTATGCTCTTAACACCTCACCTAAAACTGCGCTGGTTGGCATATTTTCTATATTAGTTCCTCTTATTTTTATGCTGGTTTTAAAAAATGACTTTATTATGCATTATGTTAATCGATTTATAACTGGTTTCCTTAAAGATTTTTCTCTTACAAAAATTTTAAACATTATAACCACGGGAAGATATATGTTATGGATGGATTATATTAACTATTTAGTAGCCAACCCACTTGTTTTAATCTTTGGGAGAGGACTTGGCGCAGGCTTAGTTTCATATGAAAGCCCTCATAACTTTTTTATAACTTTGATTTATAACATAGGTCTAATAGGTGTAGCATTATTCGTACTTATTATAGTTGCAATTATTAGAGTATATCGAAAAAACTTCACGCAAAAATTTAACTGGGCAATTTTGATTCCATTTTTTGTAATTACACTAATTATGCTTGTTGAAGATTTCTTTTTATTTATTAGAGTATAGTATTTAATTTATAATTTTTATTTCAACATGTATTTTTTAGATGTAAACTCGCTTTAACAAAAAAAAGTTCATAAGCCGCTTTTAAGGTTATATTTTATCATATAATAAAATGCTCATCAAGCATGATAAATTGCTTTATATTTAAGCAAGCACATTGACAATTTGAATGATTTATGCTATACTAATATAGTTAAAAAATGCGTAATTAGATATGTTTTTATAAAAACCTATGAAATGATAAATTGTTTTTTTTAATTAATATTGTTGACATCGTTTGTATTTCATGATATTATAATCATGCGTTTTGAAAAAATCGGTCTAATAGACTTAAGTGCAAAGCTATTTATGCGGGCGTCGCATAATGGTAGTGCTCCAGCCTTCCAAGCTGGTAGCGTGGGTCCGATTCCCATCGCCCGCTCCATTGTGTAAAAAACGGCTTTATAAGGTCGTTTCTTTT
>ENA-UOOK01000175-UOOK01000175.1-fermentation-metagenome-genome-assembly--contig:-NODE-175-length-79238-cov-6.026382_pt1 | contig 79238 bp, 73 predicted proteins | sample MGYA00245777_ERZ724023 | MGnify/ENA primary metagenome ERZ724023 (study PRJEB28704, sample SAMN03018312) | fermentation metagenome | biome: anthropogenic terrestrial biome; feature: soil; material...
ATTGGTAACAAAACTACACGAAAGAGGGGGATAATTATTATTAAAAAACAGGAAAAACATACAAAACAGGAAAGGAAAAGCGGCCCCTAAAAGGAAGCCGCTTTAACTGTGATTAAAACAAAACAACAAAGATAATTATTCATCACTATCCTCCGACTCGTAAGCAGCCAGTAATTGCTCCTGTACTTCCGGCGGAACTTTCTCATAATTTGAATACTTCATTGAATAGGAGGCACGACCCCCGCTTATCGAGCTTAAGGAGGTGGAATACTTGTTCATTTCTTTCAAAGGCACTTTGGCTTTAATCACCTCAAAACCCTTCTCGCTGCTCATCCCTTCAATTACAGCCCTGCGCCCCTGCAAATCACTCATTACGTCGCCCATCCTGTCGGCCGGAACTCGTACTTCCACATCATAAATCGGCTCCAGAATTTTGGGCCCCGCCTCTTTAAAGGCTGTCCTAAAAGCATTACGTCCTGCCAATTTAAAAGATATTTCGTTGGAGTCAACAGGGTGCATCTTACCATCGTAAACGCAGACCCTGATATCACGGGCATAAGACCCGGTCAATGGGCCTTCCTCCATTTTCTCCATAATTCCTTTAAGAATAGCAGGTAAAAAACGGGCATCAATTGCTCCACCAACAATACAGTTACAAAACACTAATTTCCCTCCCCATGAAAGGTTAACCTCATCTGTGCCCCTTACGCTCATTTTAAATTCCTGTCCGTTGAATTTATACACGGTGGGAGCCGGCATCCCTTCATAATAGGGCTCTATAATAATATGTACTTCACCAAACTGGCCTGCTCCACCCGACTGCTTTTTATGGCGATAGTCAGCACGTGCCTGTTTTGTAATAGTTTCACGATAGGGAATCTTAGGATTCATATAATTGATGGGCACCTTATCGATGTTTTCGATGCGCCACTTCATTGTATTGAGGTGGAATTCGCCCTGACCCGAAACTATTATCTGCTTGAGTTCTTTTGAATATTCAACTATAATCGTTGGGTCTTCCTCATGGATACGAACAAAAATTTCGCCCAATTTCTCATCATCTGCCTCATTAACAGGTTTAACAGCTACGCGATACTTAGGCTCAGGATATTGTATAGGATTAAACTTATATTCACAACCCTTGGCATTTAAGGTGTGGTTGGTTTTGGTCTCTTTTAATTTAACAGTAGCTCCGATATCTCCTGCCTGAAGCTCAGATACCTTCTCGCGCGAGTTACCTGCAACGCAGTACAACTGCGACATACGTTCCTTAGCTCCGGTATTTATATTATAAAGATCGTCTCCCTCTTTTACTGTTCCCGACATCACTTTAAAATAGCTTACCTCTCCAATATGAGGCTCTATGCTTGCCTTAAACACATATAAAGACACGGGCCCCTTGGCATCTACGGCTACTTCAACACCATCTTTGGTAACCGGTTTGGGCATCTCGGAGACAAAGGGTACAATGTTTCCAAGGAACTCCATCAGGCGCCTTACGCCCATATCCTTCTCGGCCGACACGCAGAAAATAGGAAACAAATTTCGTGCTATCATTCCTTTTCGCATTCCCTGCCGCATTTCATCCTCATCGAGACTTCCCTTGTCGAAATACAGCTCCATTAAGCTCTCATCATTTTCGGCTGATGCCTCAACTAAAGTGTTGTGCAGTTCAGCAGCCTTCGCGCTCTCGCTCTCCGGAATCTCCAGTACATCCGGCGCCCCGCCTTCAGGTTTCCATTTGTACATTTTCATTTTAAGCACATCCACGACAGCATTGAATTCCGCGCCGATATTAACAGGATACTGAACAATAACGGCCTTGTTGCCAAAGGACTCATGTATTGACTCAACTGTGGATTCATAATTAGCCTTTTCATGGTCTAACTGATTGACCACAAAAATCACAGGCTTTTTGTATTTTTCGGTATATCTGAAAAGATTTTGAGTACCTACTTCCACGCCTTGGGTAGCATTCAGAACCATCAGAGAAGTGTCGGTAATGCCAAGTGAAGTAATAGCACCGTTAATAAAGTCATCTGCGCCGGGGCAATCGATAATATTCAGTTTCTTCCCGAGCCATTCGGTATAAAGAACCGATGAAAAAACCGAGTAGCCATACTCATGCTCTACCCGGTTGTAGTCGGAAACAGTATTTTTATTTTTAACGTCGCCTCTGCGACTAATTACACCACCCTCATAAAGCATAGCTTCAGCGAGGGTGGTTTTACCCGAGCCGCTGCTTCCAAGCAGCGAGATGTTTTTAATTTGATCGGACAGATATACCTTCATGGCAGAAATATTTAAAAAAGTTAAATAATTATGGTGATTGAAATCCGTTCTTTTTTGGTACGCCTTAAAATTAATAATATTCTGTTAAGATACAACTAAGTTTCAGTTAAACTTGCTTGGCTTTTTTTGATAATTTTTGTGTTTTAATTTTCGAATTTTGATTTTTTCAAGTGTTTTTGGATAAGTGCAACTATGTTCATAAATTGAGTCATAAATTAATAATGAAAATATGAATCTTTCGGGAGGAGCAGCAAAGCTGAAAATCACCATAGGCGAGAATGACATGGTATATCAACGCCCACTTTACGAGGCAATTCTTTTTGCCGCCAAAAAATATAAGCTTTCAGGCGCCACCGTTGTCAAGGGAGTGCTGAGCTACGGTGCGCACAGCATGAATCAAAGCGTGAAAGTATTTGAATTATCGTCTGATAAGCCCGTAATCATTGAGCTTATTGATTACCCTGAACGCCTTACAGATTTTGCTGATATTGCGCGTAAACTTATGGATAAAGCCGAAGCCGGCGGAATAATAATCATTGAAGATATTGAGGTGCTACACTATGGGGCGGGGAAATAAGTTATGGGTTAGGAGTTATGAGTTATAAGTTAGGGGTTAGGGGTTAGGAGTTAGAAGTTAGGAGTTAGAAGTTAGGGATTAGCTCTTAAGCATAGGGCAGCCCTAAACTTTGAACTTGGAACTTAGAACTTAGAACTTAGAACTCAATAATCCTATCTGAAATTTTATAACTTTGCCGAAAAGCATATAGGTTTGAAACCAGAATATTTTATAGCTCGAAAAATAAGTTCGGGAGGCGTATCGGGAAAGAAGTTTGCCGGGCCTGTGCTTAAGGTTGCCGTAGCAGGTATAATATTAGGTATGGCCGTAATGATACTATCGCTGGCTATAGGCAATGGCTTTAAGAAGGAAATCAGGGAAAAAATTACTGGTTTCGGCGCGCATATTCAGGTAGTCAACTACGATTACAATCTTAGCTACGAGCCCAATCCCATAAGACATGACGAAGCATTATCTGATGAAATCAGAGGGATTGAAGGCGTAAAAAACGTGCAGCGCTTTGCCACCAAGCCCGGAATGATTAAGACCGACAGCGACATGCAGGGAGTGATTCTTAAAGGTATCGGCAGCGACTACGACGTATCCTTTATTGAATCAGTTATTGTTGAAGGCTCACTTCCCGATTTCACAGATTCTACTGTTTCCCCGGGCATATTAATCTCTGAAAGCATTTGCCGCCTATTAGGCATAAAATTGGGGCAACAAATATTCGTGTATTTTTTTCAGGATCAAATTAGAGTGCGGCGTTTCACCGTCACCGGAATCTACAACACCCACCTTAGTGATTTGGACAAGTATTACGCGATTGCCGATTTGCGGCATATCCAGCGGCTTAACGACTGGGAAGATGATCAGATTGCCGGATATGAAATAGTGATTGATGACTTCGACCGGGTTGATGAACGGGGCATGGCCGTTTATGATATATGCTCCTCTTACATCTCAGGCGAGGGCTCACTGTTGCGTGTGCAGACCATACGCCACACTCAGCCCCAGATATTCAGTTGGCTCGACCTGCTTGACATGAATATCGTAGTTATTATAGTGCTGATAGTAATTATCGCGGGTTTCAACATGATTTCAGGACTGCTTATATTAATACTGGAGCGCACAAATATGATAGGCATACTTAAGGCTCTTGGTATGGGCGATTGGCCCCTGCGCAGAATCTTTATATATCTGGCTACCCGCATCGCGGCACGGGGTCTCCTTTGGGGAAATATTATAGGAATATCCATCGCCGTAATCCAAAAGAAATTTGGGCTCATTAAGCTCGATCCTGCCAACTACTTCCTTGATACTGTCCCGATTATGCTCTCTCCAACTCATCTGCTGCTTTTAAATATAGGGGCGGTAATAGCTATTTTTGCAATGATGATAGGCCCCTCCTATCTTGCTGCGCGTATATCGCCCGTGAAAGCTATACAATTTGATTAAGCAGAGAATAGTATCGGACAGTGCTTGTCCGATAACGGACAAATACTGTTTTTTCAAATCACAGCTCAGCAATAAGCAATCTTTAACTATCAAGCTAACATTCAGCCGCTTGCAGACCATTTCAAGGTTAAACTATGTTAATTGTCCGGAGTAACACGAAACACCAAAACCGTGGCATGTTTTTTATAGTATAAGTAACTGGTTTAGGTTAGTAATGGGACAAAAGAGCCATCTCTTCAAATGTGAAGGATGGCTTTTTTATATGCCGAATTTAATAACTGCGATGAATTGAGTAAATTTGCAATTTGACAATTGCAAATACAGTAATTATGCCCTCATGGAAAGCATCAATAAAAAAAGCACTTATGCCCCCACTTCCCGGTGCGGCGGCCCATGCCATGATGGCTCCGCGGCCTAATCAGGCTTTGGGCAGCAGGCATAACAAGGAGGATGGCGTTCAGAGCAGCGTCCTGATACTGCTCTACCCTACACGAGAAGGAATTAAAATACCCTTTATCCAACGTCCGGTCTATCAGGGCTATCATAGTGGACAAATAAGTCTGCCGGGCGGTAAGAATGAAGACTACGACGGCAACGATTGGGAAGCAGCGCTTCGCGAGACCCGTGAAGAATTAGGCATAGACACTGAGGCTGTCGAGTATCTGGGTCAATTAACCCGCATTTACATAGACCGGAGCAATTACTTTGTCAACCCCCAGGTTGGCTATATTGCCGCTATGCCTGCTTTCAAGCCTGACGTGAAAGAAGTTGCCGAAGTAATTGAAGTAAAACTCATCGATCTGGCCATACAGTCCAAAATGACGGAGCAAATGCAGCATCCTTCCGGAATCAGCGTGGAAGTTCCCTATTATGATGCCGGCGGCAAACATATCTGGGGCGCCACGGCAATGATTATAAGCGAGCTTATCGAGACCTTAAACGAGCGGCTTCCCGACTGGGTCAGCGCATTACATTCTTATAATGCTCATATCTCTCGAGGATCTCTTTAACATATTGATAAGGCTCTTCTCCTCTGCAATATCCAAATTCAACTACCGGATCGTTGTAATATTTTGGATTTGATTTATTTAGAATATAATAGTCAACGTTATCTGTCCACACTCGCGGGTCTTTCCCATTCTTTTCGGCAAGTTTCATGGCATCCAGAACATGTCCGATACCAACATTATAAGCTGCCAAAACAAATTTCAATCTCTCATCGTTATCCTCAACACGCAGCGCCATGCGCTCATCCAGCCATTTCAAAAGCTGCATTCCTCCTCTTATATTTTCCTTCGGCGAAGTTATAGACTGAACACCAAAGCGCTCGGCTGTCTGAGGCATCAGCTGCATTAGGCCAAGAGCGCCCGCCCAGCTTTCTGCATCCGGGATAAAACGAGACTCCTGATAAATAATAGAAGCTATCAACCGCCAGTCCATGTCATAGAGCTCGCTTTCTTCCCTTATAAGGTCATCATAAACAGAAACCTGCCCCCCCTTTATCGAGTGAAAGCCGGCATCCACAAGGTGCATCGACCTTTTGTTAAGGAAATATTTCTGGAAGATACGCTGGTAGCGACCGCTCTGTCTGAATCCAATCATCCAATTATTGACGGCATTCAGCAGTTCAGGCGCCTCTTTATTAACAGCCCAGGCCTGTTTCTGGGGAAAGCTAACGGCTGTCTCCACATCAAGGTTGGGATAGAAATTCAGGTTTACCTTTGCCAGATTTTCATCGCAAACAGTGTAGGGAATCTCACCTTCGGCCACAAGCTCAATAAGTTGCTCAACTTCATAGTCGGGTATCTCAACTATATGTATGCTGTCCCCAATCTCATCAGCCAGATTGCGCAAGCGCAGCACATAAGCTGAGCCCTTTTGCACATAAATACTCTTGCCTGCCAGATCAAGCTGGTTTCTAATAACCGGGTTGAAATTTATATTCATATCGCCTTTCTGGTCCGGAGTATAAGCCTGCTGCACCAATACCTGACGACTATAACTATGAGGCTCGGTAAAAGCCACTAAATTCTCGCCCTCGCGGGTAACTGCCAGGTTACTGGCTACTATATCCAAGCGACCATTTTGCAGAGCCTCAAAGTTGGCTTGTAAATCATTGCTGACGCTAACTTCAAGAGTAACACCCATGAAGTTTGCAAACTCCTGGAGCATCTCAAACTGATAGCCCATCGGCTGACCTTTATAAACGAAGTAATTGGTTGAATTGTAGTTGGTGACAACCCTTATCTTGCCCGATTCAATAATATCTATAAGATCAGGAACATGATTGCTGCTCACTTCGCCGGCTCTCTTTTTCTGCCCGCTATTTGAGCATCCTCCCACAAACCCGGCTAATAATATTAAAAGTGCAGCATAGTAAACTTTTCCCATATACAATCATTTTATTTGGCAGTTCCTCTTTCTTGGAAATGCAGGGGCAAATTTACACAGAATAATCGGATTACCAATCGATTATATTAATCGTAAAAGTTCCACGAAACGCCAAAACGCAGTGCACTCGGGCTTGCGGGATATGAAACGGTATGGAAATATTGGTTAGAAGGAGTTCCCATATTGACATGGTCGTACTTGAAAAAAATCCTGGCTCTTTTCAACTGCATATTCAAAAATACATCAACAAAGGGATAGTCGCCCACCTTTCGCTGATTTTGAACGTAAAACTGCCCTGTAGCGGGCATATAGGCCGGTGCATACCACGACGAATTATACCTCAGGTCAAATCCCAGTTGAAAAAACAGAACCTTAAAAAGCTTGTTTTCAAAGTAATTGGAGCTATATATCGACCACTCGGGTAAGGGTACGATAGTTTGATGGCTGCTAATCTGATACAAAATCGTGTTTTTAGAATGCAGATTGGCCAGGGTGAAATGCTTAAAGAGTTTAAACTCAATCAAAGTAAGGAAAGCGCTGGTCTGCTCAGGCAGAGCCTCATTGTTCCAGAAAACATAGTCGTTAATAAAGCGAGCTTCTGTAGTCAATTCAAGGCGCCTTGTAGGAATCTTAACCCCGCCCCCAAGCCTCATTGTCTGCACCTTATCAAAATTCTCGCTCCATTTAAAATGGTTTGAATAGTAGCGCGTCTCAAAAAACGAGGGCGAAGTAAGGTAAAGTCCTCCGTTTGCAAATACAGCCGCGCTATCTTTCATCACCCTAAAACGGCTTTCGGCGGCTCCCGTCAGCTCACTGTCGCCGGAGCGATAGCCCTGGAAGAAAAAGCGCATTCCCGCGTTCCATCTGAAATTTTGTCCCAGGTTCTTAAAGATTTGCCCCCCGATTAGCGTTGTCGAAGAATTATCATCCCCAAGCCTATATTTGGGCGGGGTAGAAAAGTTTCCGTACTCCAAAGGCTCAACGGGGAATTTATAGCTCTCTATCTCGTTGGTAATATAGGCGCGCAGTCCAAATCGCAAGAGGGCATTCGCCTCTTCATTGAATTTTAGTTGAATGGTGTTAGAAACAGACGTGTAATACACCGAGTCGCGGGTGGCAGTGCTATCGGCATAAATATTTTTGTAAAAGAAATCGCCCTCACTTTCGTTAATCAACTTGGCAAGATTATCGATTTGATGTACTCTTCTGTTACGGTTAATGTGCAAGCTGTGAATTGCCGTACCCAAAGGCATTTTCGTCGTCTGATCCTCGCGCCTGCCAACTGCCACAGTCCCAATCTTCAAGGCCTGATTAAGGTAGAGGCGATGATTGTCAACACGATTGGATGCCGAGTAAAAGCGTACCGGGATATTGTTAGACTTTCCCCAGTCGTAGCTGTCGGGGTTAAGTACATGGTCTTCGTCAACGATACCGCCGTTTTCAAGATGCGCGGCCTTGTTATAAACATAGCCTCCATGGACCTCATACTTCTCGCCACTATAGGAAGAGAAAAACCTGAAATGCCGGTTATCCACTTTCTGGGCATTATACTTTCCTATTGAAGAGGTGAGGTCGTAATTAAAGCCAAAGTTCCACTTTCTGTTGATATTTTGAGTGAATAAAACGCTCAAGACCTCCTCCGAACGGGCTTTAGGTCCGCTATACTGGTAGTAAAGATTGGTATAAGGAGTGGTAGTATTGAAATAGAGCCATTCTTCGGGTGGTGTAAAGACATGCCTTAAATTCTCAACAAAGACAAAAGGCCTGGACAGCGACATTTCAGATACCATGGCAGGCATCCATGCCGCTCCAATGTTTCCAAGCTGAACGTTTGCTATCGCGGCTCTGTAGGCAGGGTTGAAAATCTGAAAACCTGCCGATAAAGTGTCAACAGGCACACTATCAGCCCTTGTACCCTGATCTGCCAGATGCCAGTTTTTGATTATATGCTTTATCCTATCACCAGTGGTCGTAGCAGCCGCCTCAGAATCAAGGGCGGCACCTGCACCGCGCGTTGCCGGGCTGCCTTGAGGCATACCCGTGAGCTGTCTTCCTTGTGCGTTAAGGCCCAAGTGAAGTGCAAAATATAAGGATATAACTATCAGGAGTCTTCTCATTCCGGGCAAAGATATTGAAATTTCCAAAACTGTTTTACAAATCTAATGCCTGTTTGAGAGGAAACAAAAATAAAAACTTACTTAACTTCCCAAATATCCCCTTGCGTTGCCAGCTCTCTGAAAGTCCTTATAGGATTCTTTTCCTGTACTCCCTTTATCTGCTTCTCTACCTCCCGGTCATAAGCAAGTCCTTTGACCCTCCTGATAACGCCAAGTGCAACGGGATGTTCAGGATATTCCATGGTGGCAAGTTTAAGATGCATTGCACTATCCACACTTTCGGCATCGTGAATCAGCAGATCCTTTTCGCTAATTCCATTTTCACCTAAGTTTACCACCTTTAAATTAAGGCCATCGAGCATTAAGCCCTTATCTCTGTTGCGTCCGAAAATCATAGGCTTGCCATGCTCAAGCAAGATAGTACGGTCTTCCTTAAACTCTTTGTTGGTGATAGCATCATGAACCTTGTCATTATAAATAACGCAATTCTGAAGCACCTCGACAACAGCAGCCCCTTCAAACTGAGCCGCCTCTTTAAACATATCAACGCAGAGTTTGAGCTCACGGTCGATGGTTCGGGCAAAGTAATGCCCGCGGGCGCCAATTGCCAGCTCACCGGGGCGGAAGGGTTCTTCAACCGTTCCAAAAGGTGAGGACTTAGTAACCTTACCCAAGCTTGAGGTTGGAGAATACTGACCTTTGGTAAGTCCGTAAATCTGATTATTGAAAAGGATGATATTCAAATTCACGTTTCTCCTGACGGCATGAATAAAGTGATTGCCACCTATGGCAAGCGCATCACCGTCGCCGGTAATATGCCAAACACTAAGCTTAGGATTGGCAACCTTTACTCCGGTAGCTATTGCTGCCCCGCGTCCGTGGATAGTATGAAAACCAAAGGTGTTCATATAATAGGTAAAGCGCGAAGAGCAGCCAATTCCGGACACTACGACAACCTCTTCGGGCTTAAGCTGTAATTCTGCCATGGCCTTCTGAACAGTATTCAAAATGGCATGATCGCCACAGCCCGGGCACCAACGCACATTCAAGGCGCTTTTATAATCGACAAAAGTATATTCTTTAACTTCGCTCATAATTCTCAAGATTCCAATAATTTAACAAACCGGCTCTTCAACTCTTCAACAGTAAAGGGCTGCCCCTGTACTTTGTTGTATTGAGAGTAATTGAATTGAGGGTGTTTCATCCTCAAAAAGCCTGCTAACTGCCCCATGTTCAGCTCACATACTACAATTTTCTTATACCTGGAGAACAGTTCTCCGGTATTTTTGGGCAAAGGATTAATATAGTTAAAATGTGCAAGTGCTACTTTGCGACCTTCTTTATTGAGCTCTTCAACAGCAGTGTAGAGGTGGCCGTAAGTGCCTCCCCAGCCGACTACAAGCAGCTCTGCATCTTTGTTGCCCACAACTTCCAGTTCGGGAATATAATTTGCAATCCGCTCAACCTTCTCCTGCCGCAAGCTCACCATCTTCTCATGGTTAGGTCCGTCGTGCGAGATATTTCCTGTCAGCTCATCTTTCTCCAGACCCCCGATACGATGCTCATAGCCCTTGTTACCGGGGCTTACCCATGCACGGCTAAGCTTATCGGCATCACGCAGGTAAGGCTTGAAATCGCCCGGACTCTGTTTGGTAAAAGGAACTTTTATCCCGGGGAAATCATCTGCATCAGGTACCCTCCAGCTCTGAGTGCCATTTGCCAGGAATCCGTCGGAAAGCAATATTACGGGAACAGTATGCTCAATAGCAATTTTAGAGGCGTAGAAAGCGTAGTCAAAGCAGTTTACAGGCGTGCTGGCTGCAATAACAACCACAGGGCTTTCGCCGTTTCGCCCAAAAAGAGCCTGAAACAAGTCCGACTGTTCAGTTTTGGTGGGCAGCCCCGTTGAAGGACCTCCGCGCTGAACATCGATAACAACCAAAGGAAGCTCAGCCATAACTGCCAGTCCGATAGCCTCTGTCTTCAATGCCAATCCCGGACCTGAGGTAGAAGTAACGCCAAGCGATCCGGAATAGCTTGCCCCGATAGCAGTACAAACTCCGGCAATTTCATCTTCGGCCTGAAAAACCTTTACGCCAAGTTCTTTGCGCAGAGCCAGTTCCTGCAGGACTTCGGTAGCAGGGGTAATGGGATAAGAGCCCAGGAAAAGTTGAACTCCGGCCTTTTCGGCAGCCGCGATAAAGCCCCAGGCGGCAGCTTTGTTACCATTAAGATTTCTGTATATCCCGGGTCGGGGTTTTGAAGGGTTAATATGATATGAAGGAGTGATTGCTTCAACATTTTCCCCATAATCGAAACCGGCCTGCAACACAAGCAGGTTAGCCTGCATAATTGGGGGATTCTTAGCAAACTTACGCTTTATAAACTCCTGAGTATGCTCTATTGGCCGATTAAAAAGCCAATACACCAAACCCAGGGCAAACATATTCTTGCTCCTCAACACACTTTTGTTATCCAGTTCCAGGTCTTTCACACTGGCCTTGGTAAGCACCGTAATCGGAGCATCTATGATATTATAACCTTCCAGCTTATCTTCAGTAATAGGGTCGTCAGTCTTATAGCCGGCCTTTTCAAGCCCTTTCCTATCGAAGCTGTCGCCATCAATAATAATGGTTCCTCCGGGCTTCATATTTTTAGCATTGGCCTTTAGTGCGGCAGGATTCATTGCTACAAGCACGTCGGTCAAATCTCCCGGAGTATTAACTCCTTTCCCAAAGTTGACCTGAAAACCGGATACTCCGCCAATAGTGCCTTGCGGGGCTCTTATATCCGCCGGAAAATCGGGGAAAGTAGAAATATCATTACCAAAAATTGCCGATGTTTGAGAAAACAGAGTTCCTGTTAACTGCATACCATCGCCTGAATCGCCTGAGAACCTGACAGAAATTTTATCAGCTTCAATTACCTTAGAACTTTTTTCCATCTAAAAATATGCATTATGCAATTAAAAATACCAATTAATACAAACTCATAATTAATCGGTTAGAGATGCAAAATTATCTCATTAATCGCTAATTAACAAAAGCAGCATGCAAATGAAGATAAGTGAAAGAGAACTAACATAGCCTTCAGTAAAGCCCTAACAAAAAGATAATCACCTAATTTGGCACTTGAGTCTTTTGCGCATAAGCATCAACAAATTTAAGTAATTAAGAACGTATTCAAATTGTATAATATACAGTTATTGAATTCAGCCAGGGCTTACAAATAAAAATTTAACAACAATTGCCATAAAACATAGGCTTTTTTTACCTTATCAGCCTTACATTTGCAGTTATAAGTTACAATTAACTCAAAACCCAAAACTTAGAACTTAGAACTTAGAACTTAGAACTTTAAACATAGAACTTATAACTTTGAACTTATAAAGGAATGGCATTAATAAAAGAAGTACGGGGGTTTAAGCCTAAAATCGGGAAAAATGTCTTTCTGGCCGAAAATGCCACAATTGTTGGTGATGTAGAGATTGGCGACGATTGCAGCGTATGGTTTAACGCGGTTTTGCGTGGCGATGTAAACTCTATAAGGATCGGAAACAAAGTGAATATCCAGGACGGTGCGGTGCTGCACACCTTATATCAAAAATCAACAATAGAGATTGGCGATAATGTTTCAATAGGTCACAACGTGACTATTCATGGTGCTAAGATAGAGAGCAATGTGCTGATAGGCATAGGTTCGACCATCCTTGACCACGCCGTGATAGGCAGCAACTCAATAATCGCTGCCAACGCGCTTGTGCTTAGCAACACAGTAGTTGAGCCCAACAGCGTTTACGCGGGAGTACCTGCTAAAAAAGTAAAAGATATTGAGCCTGCACAAACGTCGGAAATGATAGATAAAATAGCCAACAATTACCTTATGTATGCCGGCTGGTATAAGTAGTCTAACAATCGTGCTTTATATGCCGGGCATTAACGTCACTGCCTAAGAAAGTCGTGGCAGCCTGGTTAAATCTCCCGGGGTATTCGCTGGTGTAAAATTTAACCTCAGCGCCTCGTGATATCCTTTGTTCCATTTCAGGATGGCGACGCAGGTAGTCAACCAGACTTGCAGCCACAATAGGGCCTTGCGATACCAGTCTGATTTTTGGTGGAAGATAGCGCTCAATCACAGGCAGCAAAAGCGGGTAATGAGTGCAGCCCAGTATCACAGTATCGGTAAGGGGAGCCCTTTCAAAGAGCCTCTGCAAGTCTTTCTTTACAAAGTAGTGAGCTCCCTCAGAATCCAGCTCATCGTTCTCGACCAGCGAAACCCACATGGGGCAAGCTTCTTGCACTACTTTAAGCTCAGGAAATAGCTTTCTGAACTCTATGGGGTAGGACTCTGACATAACAGTGCCTACGGTGCCTAATACAGCCACATTGCCGGTGCTGCTCATAGCCCCTACGCTTTCAACGCTGGGACGTATCACCCCCAGCACCCTTTTGCCTGCATCCATTTTTGGCAGGTCAACTTGCTGGATTGTGCGCAATGCCTTTGCCGAGGCAGTATTGCAGGCCAATATAACCAGAGGCGAGCCCATATCAAAAAGCATCTTCACCGCCTCAAGGGTGTATTGATACACCACATCGAAGGAGCGGTTACCGTAAGGCGCCCGGGCATTATCTCCATAGTAAATAAAATCATACTGTGGAAAAGCCTTTAAGAGATGGCGAAGCACGGTTAATCCGCCATATCCGGAATCAAAGACCGCGATGGGACTCATTTTCTGCATGATTAGATTGAAAAGCAGATTAAAGGTATAAAAAAAGCCGGAAGCTCCGGCTTTTCTTTCAAATCTCTTTTTGCCGGCTCTGCATAGAACAGGGTACCAGCGTTTTAATTAAAGACCAAGCTTAGCTTTCACCAGCGGGCCACAATCGACGCTTTTGTCGGAGTGATACAAAACCACTTGCGAGCTCAGGTCAAAAATATAAATAAAGCCTTGCTCCTGACCTACGTTATCCACAGCTTGCTGAACTTTTTCAAGGATGGGCTGATACAATTCCTGCTCCTTTTTTTGAAGGGTTTGCTGAGCCATAGTCTGGTAGTTTTGCAGGCGTTGTTCTATATCCTGAATTTCTTTCTCCATGGTAGTGCGGATAAGTTCAGGCATAGTTTCACGCTGTGCTATATAATCACGGAATTTCTTTTCATGTTCTTCACTCATCACCTTCATTCTATCTTGCAGAATCTGAGCTTCTGCCTGTAACTTTGTGTCGGCTTCCAATTTGGCCGGCAACTCCATAATAAGCTCTTGCATATTAATATGCCCAAACTTCAAATCTTGAGCCGTCAACATCGAAGAAACCAGCAAAAGGCAAGCAAGTACAAAAGTTTTAATCATCTTCATATCAATGTATTTATTAAGTATTCAACACTAAAAACTAAATGCCCAGCTTTGTTTTAACCATGGGCGTAACATCTTCACTTTTCGAAGAATGAAAAAGTGTAAGACCGGAGTTAACTTCAAAAATATAAAGATAACCTTGTTCGGCACCTACTTCCTCAATCGTTCTTTTAAGTTTCTCAAGAACAGGTATCTGCAACTCCTGCTGTTTTTGCTGCAATGATTGTTGCGCTCCTGTAAAAAACGTCTGCACTCTTTGCTGCATGTCTGCATACTCCTGCTCTTTTGCAGTGCGCTGCTCTACGCTATAAGTTTCGTAATTGTTTTCATATTCGAGCTCGATCTTTTGGAGATCTTCGCGCATAACCGTAAGCTGATCCTCAAGCTTTTTGGTTTCACTCTCCATTACCGTACTGATATTCTGATATTCAGGCATTAACAGCACAATATCAGCCACATTTACATGCCCGAATTTAGGATTCTGCGCGCTGATACCGGCAGAAAAGAAGAGCAAAACTAATGTGCTTAAAAATAGTGTTCGTATTCGCATTATATTTTATTTACGTAATTACTTTCTATGCCCTAAACGCTCCAGCACCTGATCGCTGCGGTCGTGACTCGGGTCGAGATAAAGCACACCGCTGCTTTTATCGAAGATTGCTGCAAGGCCTTCCTCTTTAGCCATCTCTCGAATAACCGCTGCAATCTGCTCCTGAATAGGCTGAATCATACTTTCCTGACGCTTTGCCATCTCTCCATCCTGTCCAAAATACTTATTCTGCATTATTTTGGCCTCTTTCTCTCTCTCGATTATAGCCTCTTCACGTGATACGCGCATCTCATTTGACAAGAAAACGCTTTCAGTCTGGTAGGTCTTGTACATCTCCGACACATCCTGATAAATCTTCTCAATTTCAGCCTGCCACTGTCTCGACAGCTGGTTAAGCTGCTCCTGAGCAGCCTGGTAAGCCGGGATATTTTTGAGAACGTAATCGGTATCTACAAAAGCATAACGTTGGGCGTTAACAGACATCTGTATGCTAAAAATCCCCAACAACAAAATTAAAATTGTTTTTCTCATAACCATAATTTTTAGTAAAAAACCATTGGCACCCAACTATAGTCTATCCAAAAACTGAACCAAAATTTAATACAAATCTATTAATCTTAAAAACTTTGACCCATAACAAAGTGGAAATTGCTGCCGGCAGCATCGGGACGCCCCGGAACATCATCAAATCCATATCCCCAGTCGATACCCATCAATCCAAACATAGGCAGGAAAATTCTTACGCCTATACCGGCAGAGCGATGCAGGTTAAAAGGATTATAATCTCTAAACTCCGACCAGGCGTTACCGGCTTCGGCAAATACCAAACCGTAAACTGTCGCCGATGGCTGAAGCGTCAAGGGATATCTCATTTCCATGGTAAGCTTCGTGTACATATTACCGTCCTGCGTCGAGTATTTCTTGTTATCCTCATCCGAATAGACACTGTAAGGTGTCAATGAGTTGTTATCATATCCTCTAAGTCCGACGGTTTCGCTGCCATACATGCTATAACCGGTCATACCATCGCCACCGAGAGTATATTTCTCGAAAGGTGATTTTCTGTCCTTATCATAATAACCCAGGAATCCACCTTCAATTTTAGTCATCAACACAAGCTTGCTGGCCCTGTCAAGTGGCTTAAACATAGAGCCTTTAAAAGTCCATTTATGATATTCAATCAACTCATACAGCTCCTGCTGACTTGTAACCTTCGAGTAGTCTTTTCCGCTGAAAAGTGAATACGGGGGCGTAAGCTCAAGTCCCAGCGAAAAGTCAGAACCTGAACGGGTATATAAAGGATTATCTATAGATCGGCGTGAAAGTAAGGTTTTCAAGTAAATACTGTGGGACTTACCGTCTCTGAAATTTCCAACAAAAGACCAGTCCTTAAGATCGTATTGACGATAACTCACCTCATTGTATAGGGTAAAATAGTCATCCGGCCAGCTCAGGCGGCGTCCAATACCTAAAGAAGCACCAAGGACCTTGATATGGCGGGAGTCATCACCCCGCATGGAGTATGGGTCGTTATAGCTGCCATAATATCCATAGCTACTGCTGATACCGGTCTGGATGGTATAATAAAGCGAAGCACTTAAAGAATTGGGTTTCTTGCCACCCAGCCAGGGCTCAACAAAACTAACACTATATGATTGATAGTACTTTCCGTTGGTCTGTGCTCTAAGCGAAAGAGTCTGTCCATCACCGGTGGGCAGTGGTCTCCAGGCCTCTTTGTTAAAGAAATTACGCATCGAGAAGTTTGAGAAACGCAGCCCCAGTGAACCTACAAACATACCGGCACCCCATCCTCCTGACAGTTCCACCTGGTCATTTGCCTTTTCTTCAAGGTTATATTCAAGGTCAACAGTTCCCTTGTCCGGATCGGGAATGGGCACAGGATTAATCTTTTCAGGGTCGAAGTGCCCAAGCTGTGCAAGTTCGCGTACGGTACGAATAAGGGCAGCTTTATTAAAGAGCTCACCGGGCTTGGTGCGAAGTTCCCGACGCACCACGTGCTCGTGAGTTTTAGTATTACCCTTAATAATAACTCTGTTGATAGTGGCCTGGTCGCCTTCATATACGCGCATCTCCAAATCTACTGTATCATTATATACTCTAAGGTCAACGGGTATGATTCTACTAAAGAGGTAACCGTTGTTCATATATTCATTATGCACAGCATCATCATCCATAAAGAGACGCTCATCGAGTTGAGTTTGGTTGAACACGTCACCCTTCCTGATACGCAGCAAATACCCCAGATATTCACTTGGGTAAATGCTGTTGCCCACCCAGGTAATATCTCCGAAATAGTACTTGTTGCCCTCTTCAATACTTATCCGTATATCGACGCTATTGTCGTCATTGCGAGTTATCGAGTCATACACGATATAAGCATCCCTATAGCCCTTCTCGTTATATTTTTCGATTATAGCATCGAGATCGGTCTGGTATAAATCTTCAACGAATTTCTTCGTTCTGAAGAAATTCCCGATTTTGCGACGCTGATTAGTCTTTTTCATCACCCTGTTAAGGCGCCTGTCTGTAAAAGACTCATTTCCTTCAAAGCCAAGGTAATTGACCTTTACCTTCTCTTTTTTGTCAACGTAAACGTCTAACAAAACATGGTTGACACGTGAAGTATCGTCGCGCTGAACTATATTAACCTCAGTATTATAAAAGCCCTTTTCGACAAAATGATCCTTTATGAATTTCTCGGCACGGGTAACAAGATAGGGCGTTACCTGACTGCCTTTCATCATGGCTACCTTTTCATTAACGGCTTCAATTTCAGCCTTTTTCAGTCCGATATAATTCATTTCAGAGAGCCTTGGCCGCTCTTGCAGATAAATATCAAGGTAGATATCTCTTCCTTCGATTCTTGAAGCCTTAATCTTGACATCAGAAAAAAGCCCGTATTCCCAGTATTTTTTAATAGCAGCTGTAATATCATCACCGGGCACGGTGATTTCCTGTCCGAGGCGCAAACCGGATAAATTAGCTAATATTTTGGGGTCATTATTCAAGTCACCACTAACCTCTATTCCGGCAATAACATAAGTGCGCGGTTTACCCGAGTATGTAATCTCCGGTGTGAGGTTTTGTCCAAAAAGCGTAATGACAAAGGAAAAAGTGAGAACAAACAGGAGCGATAATCGTTGCAACATTTCTATCTTTTTAAAATTAACTGGTCACTGGTTTTGCCGAAGCGGCGTTCGCGTTTCTGAAAGTCCAGAAGTGCTTCATAAAAATGTTCCCTGCGAAAATCAGGCCACAAAACATCAGAAAAATATAATTCCGAGTAGGCAATTTGCCAAAGCAGAAAATTGCTAATCCTAAATTCGCCGCTTGTTCTGATAAGGAGTTCAGGATCAGGCATATTGCTTGTTTCCAAATATTGGCTAAAAATTTGACCGTCAATATCTGAAATTTCAAGCAGTCCTTGTTTTACATCCTCGCTCAACTTTTTTACAGCTTCAATAATTTCCCAGCGCGAACTATAACTCAGAGCCAGTACAAGAGTAAGTCCATTATTATTTGATGTATTTTCTATGCAAGTATTTAATTGCTCCTGGACATTAACCGGCAAGCTTGAAGTGCAGCCGATTGCTTTAAGCTTAACATTATTTTTCATCAGAGTCTCTGTCTCGGTCGAAATAGTAGAAACCAAAAGAGACATCAAAGCATCAACCTCATTCTTGGGTCGATTCCAGTTCTCGGTTGAGAACGCGTAAAGAGTAAGAAAATCAATGCCAAGTTCGGCAGATGCTTCAGTCACTTCACGCACTGCCTTAACTCCGCTTTTGTGTCCAAATATGCGAATCGAACCTCGCTGTTTGGCCCAACGCCCATTACCATCCATTATAACCGCCACATGACGCGGCAGCTTTTCAGGAATCAACAAATCTTTGACTGACATACCTGCCTGATTACTCGTTTTCTAAAATCCATCGCGGCACTTGTCTCGTCTGCTAAACAGTGTAAAGGTAGCATAAACCCCAACCACCGAATACCAGTCGTTATTGTGTGTGAACGCGGTATCGCTAAAACCAAAAGGATTTGAACCATCGACGGGTGTTTGATGCCCAACAAGGTCCAGATCATCAGCAAAGACCTTACGCAGAGTCCACTCTGCACCGAGATTCATCCATTCAGTCGCCTTCCATTTCACTCCGGCACCGAAGGGCAAAGATAATACAAAAGTCGGTTTTTCATCGTGATTACCATTATCTTCTGTATATCTTTTATAAAAAACTGAGCCCACTCCCAGCGTCAGATAGGGCGTAAAAAGCGACTCTTTTATATTGGGGTGATCGAAAGAAAAAAAGTTTATCTCCAACATCGTTGTAATATCCAACAACTCACGATTAAAACGATATCTATTGGGCGATGATTCGGGAAAATAGAGATCGGGCTGCGGATAGGAACCGCTTATTCCGGCAAGAGTAAGGCCTCCCCTGAATGCTACGCGGTCGTTGACCACGTAGCGGATAATTCCACCCACGGCGGGCTGTACATTATAGAATTGCTTTGAGGGGTTAAAGTCGCCATTGTACCAGGAGATTCCGACCAGGGGGCCGACCTCCAGCTTCCATTGAGCTGAGATATTAGAACAGGAAAAGACTGTAGCGGCAAACGCGAGCAATAGCAATTTCAAGTGAGGCATTAGTCAAAAGTTATGTATGCGTCACTGTAAAACGACCGCAAGTTCAAAATATTGTCCGGCATCAATTACGTTTATCGGCTCCCCACATAAGTTTAGAGCGCAGTGTAGAATAAAAAGTTTTTCCTATCCTCTCTACAACCGGGATTGAAAAGTCGGCCTTTCTGATTCTCAGCTCAACGCTATCATCCAAAATACAGCTACGCGAATCCAGAGATGCCAGGAAGGTTCCTCCCCTGCTTTCGACCTTGAGCGAGAGGTCAAAACTATTTGGAACGACAAGGGGTCTGACCGTCAAATTGTGAGGAGCAATTGGATTTATAATAAGGTTTTTGGATGCCGGATGAATAATTGGTCCTCCAACGCTGAGAGAATAAGCTGTTGAACCGGTTGGCGTAGCGATAATCAAGCCGTCAGCCCAGTATGAGTTCAAAAACTCACCGTTTAGCTTAACATGGACAGTAATCATAGAAGAACCATCGCGCTTTACAACGGCCAACTCGTTAAGGGCAAAGTCAAGGTCGCCAAAACCCGGCAATTTGGTTTCCAGCTTTAGCAGGTCAAGCTCACGCACCTCGTATCTTCCCTCGAAAATATCGTTCACGGCATCGGGCAGCTCTTCTTTTGAAATATCAGCCAGGAAACCCAGTCGCCCGCTATTAACTCCGACAATTGGAATTTGCCTTTCGCGCACCATAGTTACAGCGTCCAGGAAAGTACCGTCACCGCCTATTGAAAAGAGCATATCACAATCGGGCAAATCATTGTAGTCGGAGAAAAATCCGGCTACATCGGTTTTAAGGCAGGCCTGCTCTGTCATGAAGTCATAGAAGGGCTTAAAAACATAGAGTTCAGCTTCAACATCGGCAAGACTGTTAAACAGTTTTGTGCAATGACCGTTAAACACTTGATCGAAGCGCTTCCCGTAAATAGCTATTCGCATAATTGTAGAGCTTTGTTAGGCAGATTTATTTACAAAGCAAGGTTAAAGTGAAAATAGAAACCATGCTCGGCGAAATTATTAAAAGAATAGTTCAGACTCAAAACTTTATCATAAAAAGTGACCATATCAACACCTAATCCATATCCCAGCAAAAGTTCATTGGCCATATTGTTGCCCTCGGCACGATTTTCATTAACAACATAACCGGAATCAAAATGCGCCTTCAGATAAATGGCATAATGAAACTGCGAAAACTGCTCCAAGGGCATCCATTTTAAGTGAATATCCTTGCGGGGTATTAATTCGTAGAGAAGCTTAGTCTGGGCAACTCCATAAGACGAGCCGTCAATAACCCTAAACTCAAAACCATTAAGAGACTCACCATATCCCAAACCCGTTTTGAATATATAAGGCACTTCTTCGGAATCAATAACTGAAGCAAAGCCTTTGACACTATAGAAAAGGTTCTCAAGCAAGATATCATGGTAGGATGCCACTACCCTGCCCCTGAAAAAACCTTCATAATTGGACTCCACACCAAAGCCGATGCGTGCCACTTCCGCCTCTACATAAGTTCCGCGCAGCGGATATACTTTAGAGTCTCTAAGGTCATACCTGTAGTTATATCCCAGCGACAAGGTCTCGCTCAAACCTTTGCCATCGGGAAGAATATTAGGATTTAAGGCAATTAAAGTATCCGAGGCGTCAATATTCTCATACCCCAAATTGACAGAATGATAATGATCTAAATTGTGTCGATAAGAATATGACAAATCCACGTTTGCGCGGGTAAGAAGGCGACTTCCAAGGGTTTTGAGAAAGATCTGCTTGTCGTCGAAGGTAGCGTAAGGCATCTGGTCGTTCCACAACCAGCTAAGGTTAACTCCCCAGCCGGTTTTTTGGTTTAAACCGGGTTTCTGATAGCTAAACACCATCTGTTTTTTGTAGCCGGTAACTGCTCTAAGTTTAATCATTTCCCGGCGGCCTCTGAAGTTGTCATGCTTCAGGTAAACGCCATAATTAAAATAAGTCCCGTCGTTCAGCCTCAGGAAGTCACTAAAATTACGTCCCTCCTGTTCAAATACCGGGAAGGCCCATATATACCATCTTTCCTTAACATCAACGCTAATTACAACAGAGCTTCTATCAGGATAATAAAAGTCAATTTCTACGCGGTTAAACAGGGAGCTGTTGAGCAGATTTTCTTTCCCGCGGGCAATCAGGCTTATCAGGTCGCCCATATTTATCTGCTCCCCGATAGAGAAAGGGAGTTCAGAAAGAATAATGCGTCGTTTGGTTTTATAGTTGCCGTTTATTTCAATATCCTGAACAACAATACGTGTGTCAAAAAGTGAACCGGGATCTAATGCATATAAGGGAAGCAGGGATCCGGTCACAAAAAATATTATTGGCAAAAATTTCCTAAGCACAAAACTACACAACATCAACGCCGGTTTTACGAAGCAGTCTATACGTCTAAATATTTCATCAAAGATTCATAATTCTTCAGCGCGGTTTCATCAAATTGCACATTACCACCGTATTCAGCGCGTATCCTGTAGCCGTATCGCTCGAAGCCGTGAATCACGCCATGCAAATCTGTGCGATTCAATTTTATGGTAATAAAAAGTTGCCTGCCATCCTCTGACTGCGAAACATAAAGACTTAGAATTTTACTGTCAGAATCTTCTACAATACGTGCAATCTCTGAAAGCGCGTAATCACGAGCTCCAACCTCTATCTGTATTATTCCGCCGGGAGTATGAGCGGCAATCAGCTCACTGAAACGATGCAGCAAATCGTGAGTGGTAATAACGCCGAGATAATTTGAATCAGCATCCAACACCGGAACCAGACTGAGTTTGAGTCTTGATGCTATCTCAATCACATCATAAATATGTTGGTTAGCATAGACATAAGGTTTTATCAGCGATAAACGATGATTGCCCAGAGGTTCATTTGCTGAATTCAAATCATATATATCAGAGTCCGAAATAAGACCTAAAAAGCTTTTGTTATTGACAATGGGCAAATGAGAGACCCTGAAAGCCTCCATCGAGTTAAGCGTCTGCAATCCCGTGTCGGAAGTTCTCAGCGCCGGAATAAGCTCGGATATTAAATCTTTTGCCAGCATAAATTAAGAATAAAGAAATACTTTATAACTTTGTCGTTTCTCAAGTAATAACTGTAATTTACTCTTTTTATTTTAAATAACAAGGCTTATTACAGCAAAGATTGAGATATTTCCTTACAAATTAGATACCGAAAATGACAAAATTAAGTGTAAACATAAATAAAATTGCCACGCTTAGAAATGCAAGGGGCGGAAATGTGCCGGATGTACTAAAGGTAGCTGTCGATGTCCAAAATTTTGGAGCCGACGGAATAACCGTTCACCCGCGCCCCGACGAGCGCCATATTCGAAAGAAAGACGTGTATGATATCCGAGGTATTATAAAAACCGAATTTAATATAGAAGGTTATCCCTCGCCGGCATTTTTAGAACTGGTTAAAAACGTGAAACCTAACCAGGTTACTCTTGTACCCGATCCGCCGGAGGCCATCACCTCTAATGCCGGTTGGAACACGATAGCTCATCTGTCTTTTCTTCAGGATATTATTGCTGATTTAAAAGAGCACGGTATTCGTACCTCCATTTTTATTGGCACAGAGCCCGAAATGATTAAAAATGCAGCTCTAACAAACACAGACCGCATAGAGTTATATACTGAGCCTTATGCAGCGCACTATCATATCGACCGCGAAAAGGCCATCGCTCCCTTTGTCGAGGCTGCCAATTTAGCAGCCAAGGCCGGAATGATGATAAATGCAGGTCATGACCTCAGTCTTGAGAATCTCAAATTTTTCAACGAGTGTATTCCTTTTCTTAAGGAAGTATCGATAGGTCACGCGCTTATAGCAGATGCACTTTACTTCGGCCTGGAGAAGACCATTTCACTATATAAACAACAGTTGGTAAAGGAGAGGTAATGGAGCTATTTTGCAGGGAAATTGGCAAGGGTGATGAAACTCTGGTAATAATACACGGCTTGTATGGTTCGTCAGACAACTGGATGACTATTGCAAGCCGTTTGGAGGATAAATTCAGGGTGATACTTCCTGATTTGCGTAACCACGGCCGTAGTCCCCATAGTGAGGTCCACGATTTTGACAGCATGGCGGCTGATTTGTATGAGACCCTGCAAGGGCGGGTTTCAGGCAAAATCATTATTCTGGGACATTCGATGGGCGGCAAAGTAGCGATGCGTTTTGCTATGTTACATCCACAAATGGTCAGCAAGTTGATTGTGGCAGATGTAGCCCCTAAAAGCTACCTTAGCCCTGCTAATACAGACAGCTCATCATCGGGTCACGCGAAGATACTGGAAGCATTAAGTTCAATTAATCCGGGCGACTTCACGAGCAGAAAGGATTTGGACTTAGCACTGAAAGACAAGATTAGGTCAACAAGCACCCGCCAGTTTCTACTGAAAAATATCAGGAGGGACAAACAAGGAAAGTACTATTGGCAGCTGAATATTAAAGCGCTGCAAAATAATCTGCCGGAGATTATGGACGGATTTTCACATTTTGACAAGAGTGATGCCCTTAGCGACCTGCCTACTGTTTTTATAAAAGGAGAAAAATCATCCTATATCCTGAGCGAAGACTCTCTTGTTATCGCCCGTCTTTTCCCTGGGGCACAGATTGCAACAATTCCCGATGCAGGCCATTGGATACATTCCGATCAGCCGGAGCTGTTTCTAAAGACCCTGCTCTATTATATAGATTGAAAGAATTCGGACTACTTTTCTTACAGTCTCCAATAAATTTGTTAATTTTGTATTCAATTCAATATTAAAATGAGCACTACTCATAGTGAAACTGCCATTATCAGGATACACTGTCCGGATCAGAGAGGGATTGTGGCGAGAGTTACAGATTTTATACATCGCAATAACGGCAACATTGTTGCCCTTGACCAGCATACAGACCGCGACGAAGGGCGCTTTTTTATGAGGATAGAGTGGGAACTTCATGGTTTCGGATTAGAAAAAGACCAAATAGAGCCCGCGTTTCAGTTCGCTATCGCCACTCCCTGCAAGATGCAGTGGAAGCTTCATTTTTCCGGATACAAGGCTCGAATGGCAATTTTTGTAAGCAAATTATCTCACTGCCTTTACGACATCCTCTCGCGTTATCAGAGCGGTGAGCTGAATGTAGAGATTCCTCTTGTAATCAGCAATCATAAGGATTTGGAAGAGGTAGTGGGAAAATTCGGAATCCAATTTGTTCACATCCCAATAACAGCAGCCAACAAAGGAGAGCAGGAGAAGAAGGAACTTGAGCTTCTTAAAGAGCACAAGATAGACTTTCTGGTGCTTGCCCGCTATATGCAGGTTCTTTCGCAATCATTTGTAGATAATTATCCCGAAAGGGTTATCAATATTCATCACTCCTTTTTGCCTGCCTTTGTTGGTGCAAAGCCTTATCACGCGGCCTACGAACGAGGAGTGAAAATTATCGGAGCCACCAGCCATTACGTTACCAGCGAGCTTGATGCAGGCCCCATAATCGAACAGGACGTGGCGCGTATCACGCACCACGACAGTGTTGAAAAACTTATTCAGAAAGGACGTGACATAGAGAAGATAGTGCTTTCCAGAGCAGTTATGGCTCATATCGACCGTAAAACTCTGGTTTATAAAAACAAAACCATACTATTTCAATAAGCTTGCAATCTTAGTTCATCAGGATGTCAAAACAGAATATTGTAATAATAAAATACAATGCCGGCAATATCAGGTCGGTCAATAATGCCCTGTTGCGACTGGAACAAAATGCAGAAATAACATCTGATCCCGACAAGATAAGGAAGGCCGACAAAGTTATTTTCCCGGGGGTTGGAGAGGCCGCGAGCACCATGAGATATCTTGAGCAGAGTGGCTTGTCGGGCTTAATTCAATCACTCCGGCAGCCCGTCTTGGGCATCTGTCTGGGTATGCAGCTGATGGGCAGCTATAGCGAAGAAGGCGAGGTAAGCTGCCTTAATATTTTTGATGAGCCGGTGCGCAAATTCAGGCTTCCCGAGCCCAATCCGGACAATATAAAGATTCCTCAAATGGGCTGGAATCGTATTTTTGATTTGAAAGGCGAGCTATTCGACTCCTCGATGGAGGGTGGCTACTTATATTTCGTTCATAGCTACTATCTTTCGATGGGAAAGCACACAGCCGCCACAACTAATTATATTAACAATTACAGTTCGGCAATGCAACGCGATAATTTTTTCGCTACTCAATTTCACCCCGAGAAGAGCGGTCCCCTGGGACAACGCATTATCGAGCGCTTTTTAAAATTATAAAAATGACAGCCTCCAGCAAAGCTATTGAGCTTATTCCGGCAATCGACATTATCGAGGGCAAGTGCGTCAGACTGAGTAAAGGCGACTATAATACCAAGAAGGTATATAACGAAAACCCCCTTGAAGTGGCGCTGCAGTTTGAAAACCACGGAATAACACGCTTGCATTTGGTTGACCTTGACGGTGCAAAAGCAGGAAGAATCATTAACTATAAGGTGCTCGAGACTATTGCTGCAAAGACCTCCCTTGTAATAGATTTTGGAGGAGGTCTTAAAAGCAGCGACGACCTGAAGATAGCCTTCGAGAGTGGCGCAACGATGGTTACGGGCGGCAGCATTGCCGTCAAAAATCCTTCCGAGTTTGAAAGTTGGATACAAAAATACGGCTCAGAGAAAATAATCCTGGGCTCCGATGTAAAAGACAGAAAAATAGCCGTTTCAGGATGGACGGAGACCTCTCAACTCGATCTCTTCGACTTCCTAAAAGGCTATATTGAAAAAGGAATAAGGCAAACTATCTGCACAGATATCAGCAAGGACGGTATGCTTCAGGGGCCTTCGCTTGAGCTGTACAAAGAAATTTTGGAGAGTTTCCCCGGCCTTTATCTTGTTGCAAGCGGCGGAGTTAGCAGTATGAAGGATATTGAGCTGCTCGAAGAAGCCCGGGTGAATGCCGTAATTTTTGGCAAAGCAATTTATGAGGGTCGAATATCGATGCAGGATTTGGAAAAAAGACTTCGATAAGAGAGAAATTTATTAGTTTTATACCCATATTCAGAAAACAAAGATAAATGGTAGCAAAAAGACTTATCCCGTGCCTCGACATTAAGGATGGCATGACAGTTAAAGGTGTTAAGTTTGTGGAACTTAAAACAGTTGGCGACCCTGTCGAGTTGGCTAAAGAATACGTCAAACAAGGCGCCGATGAGCTGGTTTTTCTGGATATTACAGCTTCCCACGAGGGGCGTAAAACCTTTGTTGACCTGGTGGAGCGCATAGCACGACATATTAATATTCCCTTCACCGTAGGCGGCGGAATCAGCGACCTTAAGGATGTTGAAGCCCTCCTTAACGCGGGAGCCGATAAAATAAGCATAAACTCAGCAGCCGTGCGCAATCCTGAGCTTATTGACCTGATGGCAAAGAATTTCGGCAGCCAGTTTGTGGTAGTAGCCATTGATGCTAAGCAACAAGAGGCCGACAATGAGTGGGCTGTAACCGTAAATGGTGGACGAATCTTCACCGAGAAGCGCCTTTTTAGCTGGGCCAAAGAGGCCGAGGAGCGCGGTGCCGGCGAGATATTATTCACCAGTATGGATCACGACGGCGTAAAGCAAGGCTTTGCCAACGAGGCCCTTGCCACACTTAGCTCATCGCTGTCGATACCTGTAATAGCCTCGGGTGGTGCGGGAACTATGGAACATTTCAAAGATGCATTTATTAAAGGGAAGGCTGATGCCGCCTTGGCGGCCAGCGTTTTTCACTATAACGAAATATCAATTCCTAAGTTGAAGGACTACCTTAGAAAAGAAGGTATCCTGATTCGATAAGTATTGATATACAAAACCATTTTCAGATGAATATCGACTTTTCAAAAGCCGGCGACGGACTGGTTCCGGCAGTAATACAAGATAATGTAACCGGCAAGGTCTTGATGCTTGGCTATATGAATGCCGAAGCCCTTGCAAAGACCCAAAAAGAGCAGAGGGTTACCTTTTATAGTCGCTCAAAAAAACGCCTTTGGACAAAAGGAGAAGAATCAGGGAATTTCCTTAATGTAGTGTCAATAGCCCCCGATTGCGATCAAGACAGCCTGCTGATAAAATGCAATCCGGTCGGACCTGTTTGCCACACCGGTTCAGACACCTGCTGGGATGAAAGCAATCAAGCCGATGATATTCTATTCCTTAAGCTCTTGCAGGACTTTATTGACAAGCGCAAAGCCGAGATGCCTGAGGGCTCTTACACCACCTCACTTTTTCAAAAGGGAACTCGCAAAATAGCCCAGAAAGTTGGCGAAGAAGCTGTGGAGACAGTTATTGGCGCTATGGCCAACGACGACGAAAATTTCCTGTACGAAAGCGCAGACTTGCTTTATCACCTGATAGTCTTACTTTCTCATAAAGGTTATCGCATCGAAGATATCGCCCGCGAACTTAAGAAGAGGCACAAATGAGTTATGAGTTATGAGGTATGAGTTTAAGTTTAAGTCGAAACCCGAAACCTGAAACCCGACTGATAACTCAAAAGGTGGATTTTTCTGTTTTAATAGAGTAAATAATTTAACATCCCGTAAAAGAGTGTTAAATTCGGATTACTTTTGACTATAACAATTAAAAGCAGTAAGTATTAAAAATAATGAACGCTGCTATTATAGAAAAAATCCACAACTATTATGAAGAGCAACTCGCAAAAAATCTCCGTAATGGAGAAAGTTGGCTATAGTCTGGGCGACTTTGCAGCCAACCTTATTTTTCAAACTTTAATGACCTTTTTGGCCTATTTTTATACCGACGTGTATAAAATTCCGGGTGAAATTGCTTCGCTGATTATTTTTATCGGTGGAATGGTAGGAGCATTTTTCACCCCGATTATGGGTCTAATAGCCGACAGAACAAATACCCGCTGGGGGAAGTTTCGTCCGTGGATACTATGGACAGCCGTGCCATTTGGCGTTATCGCTATTTTAGCCTTTAGCACCCCCGACTTCAGCCCCGCAGGTAAGATTGCTTATGCAATGACTACCTACATCCTTCTTGTTTTGGTGTATGCAGCCAACAACCTGCCCTACGCATCATTGAGCGGAGTACTTACCGGCGATATGAAAGAACGAAACAGTATCTCTTCCTATCGTTTTACTGCCGTAACTCTGGCACAATTCATCGTTCAGGTGATACTTTTACCCCTGGTTCTTATCCTTGGCAAGGGTGACCGCGCCATAGGCTTTGAAAACGTGATGGGAATATTTGCAGCTGTAGGAGTATTATTTTTCATTATCACCTTCTTAACTACAAAGGAACGCATCCAGCCCCCTGCAGAGCAGAAGACAAGCGTAAAGCAAGACTTAAGCGACTTGTTTAAAAACAAGCCATGGATAATAATGCTAATTGTTACTGTTTTCGTTTTTATAACCCTGGCACTAAAGGGAGGATCCTATATTTACTATTTCGAAAACTATCTGGATACCACAGCCTTAGCGGCTTTCCTTTCCAGCATAGGTTTTAACGGAATGATAGACGGCCTTAACGGCATGTTGACCAATATGGGGCTTCATGGTTTTCATTGGCCTGAAGATGCGGCATCATCCGGCTTTAGCCTTTTCAATGCCTCGGGCATTATTCTTATGCTTGTTGCCATTGCTTTGTCAAAACCATTGGCCGACAAATACGGCAAAAGAGACCTCTTTATCGTAGCCCTAATCATAGCTACCGTAGCTCAGGGAAGTTTTTACTTTGTAGGCAGAGAAAGTGTAGGCCTTGTGTTTATTATTCAAATCATACATGGTTTTTCTTACGGCTTAACTATCCCTCTATTGTGGGCAATGGTAGCCGATGTGGCCGACTACTCGGAGTGGAAGAACAATCGGAGAGCAACAGCCATAGTTTTCTCAGCCATGCTGTTTGGACTTAAAACAGGTTTGGCAGTAGGAGGCTCCTTAGTAGCAGGGATACTTTCATTTTATGGTTACAACCCCAATCTTGAGGTTCAATCCGACCAGGCTATCAACGGAGTTCTTATGACCATGAGCGTTTATCCGGCACTGACTTTCACAGTAGCTATTGTGGCCTTGTTTTTCTATGAAATAAATAAAGAAAAAGAAGATTTTCTGGAAAAGGAATTGCGCGCCCGCAGGTCTGAAGAATAAAATATACAGATATGAAGATCTCGATAATAACAGGCACTTTGACATTGGCACTAGGCTTGCTATCCTGCCAGGCTCCTCCCAAAAAGGAGCTTGGCTTCAAAGATGCTTTTGAAGGGAAGTTTTTGATTGGAACGACCCTTAACACAAACCAGATAGCCGGAAATGAACCGGAGGCCATCAAGCTTACCAAAAGAGAATTCAACTCTATCGTCGCCGAGAACTGCATGAAAATGGAGAGTTTGCAACCAAGCGAGGGTTATTTCTTTTGGGACGAGGCCGACGCCTTTGTTAAATTTGGCGAAGACAACGGGATGCACATAGTGGGTCACACTCTTGTTTGGCACTCACAGACGCCCGCATGGTTGTTTGTCGATAGTGAGGGAAACGATGTGTCAAGAGAAGTTCTTATTGAACGTATGCGCACGCATATCCAAACTGTGGTAGGACGCTACAAAGGTCGTGTTGACGGCTGGGACGTGGTCAATGAGAGCATCCTTGAAGACGGCTCGTGGAGGCAAAGCAAGTGGATTGAAATAATAGGTCCCGACTTTGTCAGGCTTGCCTTTGAATTTGCTCACGAAGCCGACCCTGATGCCGAGCTCTATTACAACGACTACTCGGTATCTACACCTGCAAAGCGCGACGGCATTTACTATCTGGCTAAAGACCTTATGGAAAAGGGCGTGCGTCTGGATGGAATAGGTATGCAAGGACACCTCACCATGTCTTATCCTACTGTGGAGGCCATGGAAGAGGCCATAGTAAAATTTGCTTCACTGGGACTTAAGACTCTGATCACTGAATTGGATATAACAGTATTACCCTGGCCTTCTGAGCAGGTTAGTGCCGAGATATCCCTTAATTACGAGTTGGAAGAGAAATACAATCCTTTTTCGGAGGGCATCAGCGAAGAAGCTAATGCAGCCCTTATGAACCGTTACACCGACTTTTTCAAGATGTTTATCAAACAAAGCGAGAATATTTCACGTGTAACATTCTGGGGTGTGCAGGACGGTAATTCATGGCGGAATAATTGGCCCGTAGGAGGTCGCACAGATTATCCCCTGCTATTCGATCGCAACTACCGGGCAAAACCTGCTGTTGCGACAATTATGAAGCTGGCTATGGAAGACTAAAGACGAGCTTTCGCGAGTCTTTTGAGAGGAAGATTATTAATTTTAAAGCATAAAAACATGGTTAGAGATCATTTAACAAAGGACATTTACATTGCCGATGCTGCGGTTCATGTATTCGAGGGGAAACTTTATATCTACCCTTCGCATGACGAAGATACCGGAGTGCCCGAAGACGATCTTGGCTCGCATTTCGATATGCGCGACTACCACATTTTTTCGATGGACGACATAGACACAAAGGCTGTTGACCATGGAGTTGCACTTAGTCTAAAAGATATCGCCTGGGCCGGACGTCAGCTGTGGGACAGCGACGCTGCCTTTAAAAACGGGAAATACTATCTTTACTTTCCTGTGAAGGACAAGACCGATATTTTCAGAATCGGAGTAGCTATCAGCGACAAACCATACGGCCCCTTTGTGCCCCAGCCTGCACCAATGATAGGCAGCTATTCTATCGACCCCTGTTTATTCAAGGAAGATGATGGCACCCACTATATGTATTTCGGTGGTATTTGGGGAGGACAACTGCAACGCTACCGCGATAATAAAGCGCAGGAGTGTGGAGCACTGCCAAAGGACAATGAGCCTGCCCTCTGTGCCAAAATCGCCCGTATGCGTGATGATATGCTCGAATTTGACGAAGCGCCCAAAGATGTGCTAATACTTGACGAAAAAGGACAGCCTCTTTTGCAGGGCGATAATGAGCGCCGCTTCTTTGAAGCATCATGGATGCACAAATACAATGGCGTTTATTATTTCACCTATTCGACGGGTGATACGCACAAGATTTGCTATGCAACGGGCGACAACCCTTATGGCCCCTTCACCTACAGAGGCGTGGTACTGAATCCCGTTACAGGATGGACAACTCACCACTCTACCGTTGAGTTTAAAGGTAAATGGTATATTTTCTTCCATGATGTTGAAATATCAGGAGTCACTCCTTTGCGCAGCATACGCTATGCAGACCTGACTCATTTACCTGATGGTTCTATCGAGACTATTACCGTTAACTACGATAAAAAGTAACAGGCAGCAACAATAGCTTATCGATAATTAGTTGAAAAGTAGAGGCTCGAAACATTGAGTCTCTACTTTTTTCTTTTAGCCTTTCACCTTAGTCCAAAAACACTAACTTTGGCATTTATGTAATACAGACTATTATGTCACTAAAAGAGTTTAAAACCAGAATCAAAATAAAGGCCGACATTGAAGATGTTTTCGCTGCCTTTACAAACCCCTTTACCATCGAATTATGGTCGGGCTATCCGGCTGTAATGCCCTCTACACCGGGAGAGGAGTTCTCTTTGTGGGAAGATGATATCGTTGGAAAATTACTTGAACTGGAAGCCAACAGCACAATAGTACAGGAGTGGTACTTTGGCGAACAATCCCAAGCTTCCATTGCCACACTGAAGTTCTTCCCCCAGGGCGCTACAGTTCAAATAGATCTGATCCACACCAATATACCCGAGGAAGCCTTTGAGGATGTCACCGAAGGATGGACGCGTTATTACCTTGGCGCCATCAAAGAATTTTTAGAAGTAGAATAAAATAAAAAACGGAATAAGAAAGCTAAGCTCCCCTATTCCGTTTATCATTAAAATATGCTCTTTTTAGAATCTGTAACCTACAGATAGACCAAAGCCGTTGTTTTTAATCAAATTGTCTGAATCACCTTCAGGCTTGATATTGATAAGACCCAACTGGGCATTGAATTTAACAGACAGGCCACCGCCCAGCATATAGCCAAAACCAATATTGGCACCCATATCAAAGGGTTTATATTTATCAGTGTCATCTGATCCAAATTCAATATCTGTATCAGCAATATCATTCTTATACTTTCCACTAATGGCATAGCCAAGATAGGGTCCAAAGTTTACTATCAGGTTACCATCACCTAACAAAGGCTTATAAACAAGGTTTAAAGGCACTTCAAAGTAGTTCAGAACGGCCTTTGTATCAACAAAATCAACATTAGTGCCTTTGGTCGAGAACTGAAGACCGGGGGCAAAATAGAAGTCAGGAGCAACTCCAATTTCATAGTCCACTCCAATATGGAACCCTGTAAGCATTTTCAAATCATCAACCTTATTCCCATTACTTTTCATGGTTTGATTAAAAAAGTTAACTCCCGCGTTAACTCCAAAGCCCTGGGCGCTAGCACCAACGGCAAAAGCCATTAAGGCAACAACTGTCAAGATTACATTTTTTTTCATCTTAATAAAATTAAATTAATAAAGGGTTATAATTATAAATTAATAGAAATAAAAAATGTTTATTAATTTTGGCGTGCTGCTTCAGCTTCAGCCTCTTTCATCATCTTCTCGTTGGCAGTGATAATAAATTCAACGCGACGATTCAAAGCGCGATTGGCATCTGTATCATTTTCGTATTTTGGAGATGTAAGGCCATAACCAACAGTTTTGATACGAGAAGCAGCTACTCCCTTAGAAATCAAGTAGTCGCTAACAACTTTAGCTCTCTTTTCAGAAAGAGTCTGGTTGTATTCAGCGCGTCCGGTGTTATCGGTATGTCCCTGAACTTCAATGTCAGTATCGGGATAGCTGTCGAACACGGTTTTCATCTTATCCAGATTTGCCTTAGCCTCGGCAGAAAGAGCAGAACTGTCAAATCCAAAAAGAATACTGTTGGGAAGTTCAACAATAATACCTTCACCAACGCGCTCAACTGTAGCCTCAGGAACCTTGGCAGCCATTTCAGCAGCTTGTTTGTCCATCTTGTTGCCAATAATAGCGCCTGTTACTCCACCCACGGTGGCACCTACGGCTGTTCCAACGGCAGTATTACCTGCTGTGCGGCCCACAATAGCACCTGCTGCGGCACCTGTTGCCACTCCTATAATAGCACCCTTTTGAGCTGAGGTCATAGACTTACAGCCTGAAAAAACGGTAGCAGCCATAAGGCTTAAAAATAAAAACTGACGAACTAATCTCATAATTAAAGTTTAAGTTAATAAATACTCTTGCGTTTCAATTCACTAAGTTTGCACTTTTAATTCTGATATTCCAATTTTATATAAGAAATCGTTGTTAAACTCCCCTACATGCTCAATAGCCGTGCCAAATTTCTGTCATCAGTAATCAGTAAATAGTAATCAGCAAATAGTTTGATGTTTATAGTTACATTTGTCTAAATAAAGGAACAGCCTGCATTATGGATACTACATTATTAATAATACTGATAGTTATTGGGTTAATAATACTATCTGCCAACCTGTCATTGCTCTTCAGAGTTAAGAAACAGAACAACGACGACTTGGTTCAACGCATAGACGAGCTATTGCGCGGCGAGCTTCGCGAAAACCGCACGGAGCTATCTACGATACTTGAACGTATGTCGCAAAGAATTGAAGAAAAGCTCAGACAAATTAATGAAGCTTCGATAACAGAGGCAAGGGCAAACCGTGAAGAACAAGCCAAAAGCATGACGCAGTTTCAGGAGGCCTTCTCTTCTAACGTAAAAGAATTCAAAGACTTGCAGAAGCAGAAGTTTGATGATATGGCACTACGGCAGGATGAGTTGATTAAGACAACCGAACTGAAACTGGAGAAAATGCGCGAAACAGTTGATGAAAAACTCCACAAAACACTTGAAGACCGGTTGGGGCAGTCGTTTAAACTTGTAAGTGAGCGCCTGGAAGCCGTGCAGAAGGGACTGGGCGAGATGCAGACCCTTGCCAATGGCGTAGGTGATTTAAAGAAAGTTCTTACTAATGTTAAGACCCGCGGGGTTCTGGGTGAGATACAACTGGGCAATATCCTTGAACAGATAATGGCTCCCGAACAATATACTGCCAATGTGGCCACAAAAAGGGGCTCGTCTGACATTGTAGAGTTCGCCATCAAGCTTCCCGGTCGCGAGGACGACGGCAATCCTGTATATCTACCAATAGATGCCAAATTTCCTCAGGAGGATTATCTCAGGTTGCAGGCTGCATTTGAAGACGCTGATAAGGCAGCCATCGAGGCAGAGACAAAAAAACTGGTACAAGCAATAAAAAAGAGTGCCAAGGATATTAGTGACAAGTACCTTGACCCACCCAACACAACAGATTTCGGGATACTGTTTTTGCCCGTAGAAGGGCTATATGCCGAGGTGGTAAGGCAGCACGACCTGCTGGCCTCCCTGCAACGCGATTACAAAATAATAGTAACCGGGCCTACTACGCTCGCTGCGATGCTTAACTCACTTCAGATGGGCTTTAAGACCCTTGCCATCCAAAAGAGAAGCAGTGAGGTGTGGAAGGTCTTAGGTGCTGTAAAGAGTGAATTCAGCAAGTTTGGCGGAGTGCTCGAAAAAGCCCGTAAGAAGATTGGCGAGGCCGATAAGGAATTGGATTCACTTGTAGGCACGCGAACAAGGATGATAATCTCAAAGTTGAAGAAAATCGAGACTCTGCCTTCTTCAGAAGAGCCGCAGCTGCCTGGCAGCTCGAACCCTCAGCTTATGGAGCCCGAAGAAGATGACAAGGAGGAATAATAGTAAATTACCCTTCTTACCGCCATTTGATCCTGGTAAATTCACGCGGCCGTTTAATATTAGATGGGAGACTCTCGCGGATTTGTTGCTTAATGGAGTCTATTAAAGCCGGCCGGTTAAGACTTTTGTGGCAGACTATGCTAATCTCTCTTGCCGGTTCGGGTTCGCTGAAACGTTTGACATTAGGCTTGTCATCGGAGCCAACCGAAAGCTCCGGAACAAGCGAGTAGCCTGTTCCGCCCTTCACCAGAGCCTTTATGGTTTCTATTGAACCACTTTCGTAATGGAAATTAAAAGCTGCTTTAGTCTGTCTGTTTTTGCACAAGTTGAGAGCCTGGCTGCGAAAACAGTGACCCTCGGTAAGAAGCAGGATATGATTAGCATCAAGGTCGTCTGCAGCAACTTGCTCCTTGCTAAGCAGCGGATGACCCGATGGGCCGTAAAACAAAAAAGACTCGTTAAAAAGGACTGTCTCTTCCAGGTCGCGCTCACCGGTTGGAGTAGCCATTATTGCAAGGTCCAACCTATCCTCGTTCAGGGCTTTAATAATCAGCTCCGACTCCATTTCCTCAATATATAGCTGAGTATCGGGATATTTTTCGGCATACCCGGGTAAGAATAAAGGCAGAAGATAAGGAGCCAGAGTTGGAATTATACCAAGCTTGAAACGTCCCTGAAGGCTGTTTTTTTCAGTATTAAGAGCTCCGTAAAGCCCGTTGATATCCTGCAGTATGCCTCGTGCCTTGCTAATAAAAATCTCGCCTTCTGCTGTAGGTCTAAGAGGCTTCTTTGAACGATCAAACAACTGAACACCCAGCTCATCCTCAAGTTTTCGCAGTTGCATGGTTAGAGTAGGCTGAGTCACATGACAATGCTCGGCAGCAGTCACAAAGTGCCTGTGCTCATCTAAAGCTATGACATACTCCAACTGTTGGATATTCATTCAAACATATTTTTCATCCTGCTAAAAAAAGTCTGTCCGGCGCCCTCCTGAGCCAGGAAAGCCTCTGATTCTTTCAACTTTTCAACAAGCCTTGCGTCTTCCTTAGGCAAATCCTTGGGGATAAACACGTTGATTCGCACCAGCAAATCACCGCGATGATAGCTGTTAACCTCAGGCAAGCCCTTTCCTTTGAGTCGCAAAATCTTGCCCGGCTGAGTGCCTCCTTCAATTTTGACCTTTACCTTTCCTTCAACAGTCGGAATTTCTACTGCCGAACCAAGAATGGCGTCCGGAACCGATAACAAAAGATTATAAATCAAATCACTGCCCTCTCTTGTCAATTCCGGGTGAGCTTCCTCCTGTATCAAAACCAATAAATCCCCGTTAATGCCGCCACGACGAGCCGCATTACCCTTGCCTGAGACGGATAGCTGCATGCCTTCCTCTACTCCGGCAGGTATCTGAATGCTTATCACCTCATCCTGACGAGTCAAGCCTTCACCATTACAATGCACACATTTTTTGGTAATAATCTTACCTTCTCCCTGGCAAGTGGGACAGGTGGAAGTCTGCTGCATTTGCCCCAGGATAGTATTGGTTACCCTGGTAACCTGCCCTCTTCCATTACAGGTAGTACAAGTGCTGTGGGAAGAGCCGTCGGCAGCTCCCGAGCCGCTACAGTGGCTACAGCTTACGTACTTCTTAACCTTGATTTTCTTCTCAACGCCGTTTGCTATCTCCTGAAGGTTCATATTTACCTTCACGCGAAGATTAGAGCCCTTATTGACCCTCTGAGACTGGCGACCACCGCCTCCAAAGCCTCCGAAGCCGCCAAAACCACCAAAACTGCCACCAAATATATCGCCAAAATGAGAGAAGATATCGTCCATACTCATTCCGCCACCGTAGCCACCACCAGATGCTCCGCCAACTCCGGCATGACCGAACTTATCATAGCGGCTTCGTTTTTCTTCGTTGCTGAGCACTTCGTAAGCTTCTGCCGCTTCCTTAAACCTCTCCTCCGCCTCCTTATTACCGGGATTTTTGTCGGGGTGATATTGAATGGCCTTCTTGCGATAGGCCTTCTTTATCTCCTCGGCAGTAGCGTTTTTGCTCACTTCAAGTATTTCGTAATAATCTCTCTTTGACATCTTTGGTCCTTTAATAATTTATTCTCCAACCACAACTTTCGGAAAGCGGATAACTTTCTCATCCAACATATATCCTTTTTCCACACAATCAACCACTTTACCCTTCATATCCTCAGTCGGAGCCTGTACCTTTGTGACAGCCTCATGCAAGTCGGCATCAAAAGTCACCTTGTCGGTATCAATTGCCTTAACCCCATTACTTGACAGATAGCTGATAAACTTGCTGTATATCAGTTCTACCCCAACTTTCAAAGCTTCCACATTATCAGCGCTGTTGAAGTGCTGAAGAGCCCTTTCGAAATCATCAACCACAGGCAAAATGCCCATGAAGATTTTCTCGCCGGCTAATTTAGTAAGTTCCATTTTTTCTTTAAGAGTACGCTTACGGTAATTGTCGTACTCGGCAATTAGCCTAAGGTGCTTGTCATTAGCCTCGGCCAATTGTTTTTCAAGCTCAGCCACTCTATCCTCTTCGCTTGTCTCCCGCTCTTGAGACTGAGCCTCCTCGTCAGACATAATGTTATCAGCGCCTAGCTCAGTGTTTTCCTGCTCAGTTCCTTGCTGCTCAGCATTCTGCTTAAGCTCCGGCTCTTCGTCTTTCACCTTTTCCTTTGAACTCTTTTTTGTCATATCTTTTTTATAATATTATCCTTCATCCCAATGCTGCCCGCTAAGTCTTTATAAACCGCGGCATCTGCCTCCTCATGCTAATAATTTATGTAGGATTTAAGATTTTGCATTGCAAAAGTACTCAATTTCTTTGCCAAATCTTTTATAGCCGACAATTTGGCAGGGTGCATACTTCAAGAACCGGGCAAGTATGCTAAAATGACAAAGACAGCGTCAGAATACTGACACTGTCTTCACCTTTAGTATTAACCCTAATATATTCTTTTAAAAAAGACCTTAGCGTCTGTAGTTAGCAAAACGTGTTCGGTCAACCGACTCCAATCTCTCCAAAGTTCCGGCAATCGCTTCTATATCATTGCTTTTCTCAACAATACGTCCTTCTCCATCAATTAGAAAACCGTAAAACTCATCGCTAATTCCAAAGCTCTGTGCCAGTTTGGAAGCGTTTCCGTCGAAATCACACAAGTGAAAGAATGTTTGCAGTCCGTCACGTTCAATTACCTTGTTCAGAGGCGTCTTAAACCTGTCGAGAGATATACTGACAATTACAAAACTGTCACTATTCAAAAATTTACTGTCTTGGTATTGCTCCAGAATCATCTTCTTCCTGGGGTTATCAATACGCGAGGGTGCGTCGTAAGAAGCCCAAAAATCGACAAGAATCATCTTGCCCTTTAAATTACGGGAATCAAAACGAGTACCATCCAGCAGATATGATTCAATTTCCGGCGCCTTGTCACCTACACTCACTCCTACCGAAGGATCTGAAGAACCACTCATAAAGGAGAGAAACATAATGCCGCCAAAAATCGTTAATGTCACTGCTCTAAACTTCATCTTTTATTTTTTGGTTAATAAATATGGCTCAAATTTCAGTGAATTATCTTTTCAATTTTCATTTTTTAGATGAACTCAAAAGAAATGTTGACCAATAATAATCACAGCGCAAAAGTATGCTATAAAGCATATATAATCCAAATATAATTGTTTGGAAACGTTAATTTAATTTACTATATTATAAAGATTTTTGCCTATCTTCTTGATTGTCAGGCATTTGACTTTTTGTTAAAAAGGCACAAAAATGACTAACTGCTCTTTTTGTGTTACCAATGGGAGATTAAATACGACGAATAGATGCTCCAAGCTGATTAAGGCGAGTATCAATACTTTGATAGCCCCGGTCTATTTGCTCGATATTGTGTATAACGCTCTTACCCTTAGCCGAAAGGGCGGCTATTAGCAGAGCTACACCCGCGCGGATATCCGGAGAAGTCATCACGCTGCCACGGAGCGAAGTCTCATGGTTATGGCCAATAACAGTGGCCCGGTGAGGGTCGCAAAGAATAATACTTGCCCCCATATCAATAAGCTTATCAACAAAGAAAAGACGGCTTTCAAACATTTTCTGGTGTATCAGCACGCTGCCTTTGGCCTGAGTAGCCACCACCAGGAAAACGCTGAGCAAGTCAGGGGTAAGTCCCGGCCATGGAGCGTCGGCAATGGTCATAATAGAGCCATCAATAAAGGACTCTATCTCATACTGTTCCTGGGAAGGAATAAAGACATCCTCGCCTCTGATTTCCAATTCTATGCCCATTCGACTAAATGCCAGGGGAATAATGCCAAGCTCTTGTGGGGCGGCATTTTTCACGCAAATCTCGCTTTTAGTCATGGCAGCCATACCGATAAAGCTGCCTACCTCAATCATATCAGGAAGGATTCTATGGCTGCATCCCTTAAGGGAAGAGACACCGGTAATATTCAAGAGATTTGAGCCAATTCCGGAAATTTTTGCCCCCATAGAAGTCAGCATTTTGCAAAGCTGCTGTATGTAAGGCTCGCAAGCAGCATTATATATGGTGGTGGTGCCTGGCGTCAAAACAGCTGCCATAATGATATTGGCAGTTCCCGTAACCGAAGCCTCATCAAGAAGCATATAGGCTCCCTTGAGTTTTTCGGCATAAACAGTATAAAAAATCTCGTCAGGTTTAAATTCAAAACGAGCCCCAAGTTTTTCGAAGCCATAGAAGTGGGTATCGAGTCGCCGGCGCCCGATCTTATCACCTCCGGGCTTAGGGAAATATGCTCTACCGTATCTGGCAAGCAAGGGTCCCATAATCATAATAGAGCCGCGCAGTGAGGAGGCTCTGTTTCTAAAGTCTTTAGATTGCAAATACTGAAGGTCTATATCCCCGGCTCTGAAGCAATACTTATTAGGCGCGTTTTTTTTTACCTCAACGCCCATCTCCTGAAGCAGTGATATTAAGTTATTAACATCCAGAATATCAGGAATATTATCAATAACAACCTCTTCAGAAGTAAGAAGCACAGCACAAATTACCTGCAGTGCCTCATTTTTGGCTCCTTGCGGAACTATATCCCCAGACATACGGCAGGGACCCATTATTTCAAAGCTATTCATACCGGGGGTTTTGCTTCAATTCTTAGCTATTGCTCACGCTGTTTGCGGGGGAAATGTTTTTTACGCATCCTGTTGGCCTGTGGTTCTCTAGCTTCCGACTGCATAAAATGCTTGGGAGTTGCAACTAATTCACCTTTTGAGAGTTTTTTCAAATCCTGCAAAACCCTTTCATCAGTAGCATTGTCCCTGTTCCAGTTAAGCAAGGATTTACGCATCTGGGTAACAATCAAAGAAATCAGGTGTTCTTTGAGATCGCCATCCTCCATAACAATTGCTTTGGCAATCATCTGCTCGATTATGCGACCGTAATGCTTATACCTCATCGCGTAGTCGTTATAAGGCACCTTTTCGGGAACTGAATTAAAATTATATTCTTTAGGAACCTCGTAAGGATAATCTATATCAAGCTCAAATCCTGACATCATAGCCAGGTGATCCCACAGTTTGTGTTTAAAATCGCTCACATCACGCAGGTGGGGGAAGAGATTTCCCATAACCGACACTATTGAATAAGCACATTTCGAGCGTTCCTCGCGATCCTCTATGGTTTTCGCCTGTTCAACCATTTTATGAATGTGTCTGCCATACTCGGGCAGCACAAGCGTTTTTCTTTGCGAATTGTAATCCATTAAAATTATATAACGAAGTTAGTCTGTTCCGGGTTATATTATTGCCGCCCATCAAAAGGAAAGTAATTCACGATGATGCCAAGCGGCACATATTCAGAATAGAACACAAAACTAATTCAATATTTTGAGTTTGGCAAACTTTAGAAGCAATTGTTTGGTTCCGGCATTCTCAAATGACACATGAGCCTTAACGTTGGGCGGCTGTCCTTCGAGGGCTATTACCTCGCCCCTGCCAAAGCGCTCGTGCTCCACAAGAGTTCCCAACTTAACTCTATCGCTGCCTGAGAGTTGCTCTTCGTCGAAAAGCTCGCCTACGGCTCGCGGCTTTGGGGCAGGTGTTCTTTGAAAGCGCGGTTTTGGCTCTTCTGCAAGCTTGCTGAAATCGAAGCGGGGCTTCTCTTTCGGGGCAGTCCATCTGTCTTTTGTCTGCCCTGCAAACAGACCGGTATCCACCGTCGTGATATACTTCTTATCAATATCCCGCAAAAAGCGACTGGGGTTAACGAAGTTATGCTCACCGTTTTTGAAGCGGCTTTTGGCATAGGAAATTGTAACACTTTGCTCTGCACGAGTTACCGCCACATAAAAGAGCCGCCTTTCCTCCTCGAGACTCTGGGGGCTTCCGCCCGACATTGGCGAGGGGAAGGTCCCTTCTTCGACACCTACAATATAAACGTAGGGAAACTCCAGTCCCTTGGCCGAGTGAATAGTCATCAGCGTAACCCTTTCAACTTCCTCGTCATTATCACTATCCTGATCTGTAAGTAAAGAAACCTCCTCAAGGAAATGAGCCAAAGAATCGGCCTCTCCTGCTTCGCGCCGCTCATCGGCAAACTCCCTGACCCCGTTGAGCAACTCATCCACGTTCTCGATACGGGTTCGTCCCTCCACTGAGCTATCCAGATGCAGTTCCTTTAATATGCCGCTGCGTGCCACAATTTCGGTGGTCATTTTAAAGGCATCCAAGTCCGGGCTCTTGGCAACAAACTCACGGATCATCCTTGTAAACTCTCCCAGCTTCCTGACAGTTCCGGAATTAAACCCGATAGTAGCTAAGTCAGGGTGAGTCAGAACTTCCCAGATAGTAATATCGTTGTGAGCTGCCGAGGCTTCAAGCCTATCAATTGTTGTTTTTCCAATTCCCCTTGCCGGGTAGTTAATAATACGCTTGAGGGCTTCACCATCTTTGGGGTTAACGGCCATGCGCATATAGGCCAGCACATCCTTGATCTCCTTTCTTTGGTAAAACGAGAGCCCCCCATATATCCTGTAGGGAATCGAGTTTCTGCGAAAGGCTTCCTCGAAAATACGCGACTGGGCATTGGTTCGATACAGTATGGCATAGTCTGTATAAGAGCTGTTGTCACTGATCTTTTTTGCCGAAATATCATTGACAACAAGGTAGCCCTCCTCAACATCCGAGTAGGCCTGAAAAACTCTGATTTTTTCTCCCTTTTCCTTTTCCGAAAAAACCACCTTCTGAATCTGTCCCTTATTATTTGATATTATGCTGTTGGCGGCGTTGACAATGGTTTGGGTGGAACGATAATTCTGCTCCAGTTTAAAAAGCTTGTAGTCAGGATAGTCATTACGAAAATTGAGAATATTCTCAATTTTCGCTCCTCTAAAACTGTAAATACTCTGGGCATCGTCGCCCACAACGCAAACATTATGATGTAGCTCAGCCAGCTTACGGATGATAAGGTATTGAGAAAAGTTGGTATCCTGATACTCGTCAACAAGTATATATCCAAACTGCTGCTGATATTTTGCCAGTACTTCGGGATAATCGCGAAACAGCAGGTTAGTATTTAATAAAAGATCGTCAAAATCCATGGCGCCGGCTTTGACACAGGCCTTCATGTATCTGGAATATATCTCATAAATTTTAGAAACGCGGGAGGCAGCATCTGCCGCGAGGCGTTTCTGGTCACGGGCATAGGCAACGGGCAAGACCAGGTCGTTTTTCGCCGATGAAATGCGCGAGAGTATCGTGGCCGGCTTGTACTCCTTTTCCTTAATGCCCATCTCGTTTAATATACTCTTAATAAGGCTTTTGGAATCAGCAGAATCGTAAATGGTGAAGTTAGACGGGAAGCCGGTTTTTTCGGCTTCCACCCTTAAAATCCGCGCAAATACAGAGTGAAAGGTTCCCATCCAGAGACGCGAAGCCCTCTCCTTTCCAACAATTGCTGCTATACGCTCTTTCATTTCGCGAGCTGCCTTATTGGTAAAAGTAAGAGCCAGAATATTCCAGGGGGCAACCCCTTTCGACAGAAGATAGGCAATACGATAGGTGAGCACTCGCGTTTTGCCTGAGCCTGCACCGGCAATTATCAATGTAGGTCCATCTGTAGAAAGAGTAGCACTCTTTTGAGCATCACTAAGCTGATCAAGAAAATTCTGCACGGATAAATCTAAGTTTAAATAATTCTATTCTTCAATAACAACAAAAATACAATTATTAGATTAGAATCCCGTTAGTTTAATTAGTGATAAAAACTCAAGCAATGTTACAAAAAAGTGTAAATTAGCGCGGTAAAGCTATTTCTAATCATTTTAAAAATATATGGGCAAAGCTTTCAAGGTCCTTATCCCCCTTTTTCTGCTTATGCTGTCAACACCAAAGGCAGATGCGCAGATTAGCGTCAGCGGAGGAGAGGATAAGCAAAAACACAGCAATTTACTGGTTAAAGCAGACTCGATTTATCTGTTTTCGTCCCTTGACAATATTATCCTTAAATCTACTATTGGCGATGCCTCTTTTAACTACATCTGGCATAAATTCAACACTACAAGCCTTGAATGGGACATACCTTTGGCAGAAGGCAATATCAGCAATTATCCCCTTAGCTGCGCCGGAGGCTACCAACTGATCGTTGAAGATGGCGCAAAGACCGACACCTTTAGATGCTGGATTTTCTCAAGCCAAATTTCAGAGCTTTATATTGAAGTGCTGAAAAGTGACTGCGACTATGTAGAACTGAGCGCCCTAACTCCGGAATTGAACTATTATGGCAATAATGGTGCTGTGGCTGTAGCCAACGGGCTTCATGAATTTCAATGGCTTGACATCCCCGCTCAGGAGCAGGCTATCGACCCTGTTCCATCACCTCTAATAGAAGCCCCGGCAGAAGATACTGAGTACAGCGTAACTGTAAAATATAAAGACGCTAATCCGCTAACAGCAAGCCTTTCGATAGAGGGCGAAGACATTATCGCCGTAAAGGCTATATATGATTATGAGCCGGTAAAACCCGAAGTGGCAAATGAAGGTCATAAGCCTTATGCAGAAGGCTCAGCACCCTTCGAGATTCGCTTTACAGATAAGAGCAAGGGGGATATCGCTAAATGGGAATGGAAATTTGGAAAAATCACGTCCATCGACAGGGATCCCTTCCATATCTTCACCACTGTTGGTAAAGACACTGTTGTATTGAGGGTTATTGGCGCATCAGGCTGCGAAGACAGCAGCGAGCCCTTCGAAGTTTCTATTACAGAAATGACAGTCGAAGCACCTAACGCCTTTAGTCCAAATGGCGATGGCGTTAACGATGAATTCAGGGTTTATTATAAATCTGTTAAAAAATTCAGAATGACAATAGTAAGCCGTTGGGGTCGCACTGTTTACGAATCAGACGACCCATCCAGGGGATGGGACGGCAGCATAGGCAGCGGCGAAGCCCCGCCGGGAGTTTATTATTACTTTATTGAAGCCGAAGGGTACAACCGCATAGACACAGAAGACGGAAAGTCACATATCGAGAAAAAGAGCCTCAGTGGCGCGCTTCACCTGATAAGAGGAAAATAGAATGTAAAACACAAATCGCGATAAGGATGATAAAGCACATTGTACTATTCAAATTTAAGGCAGAAACTCCCGCGGAGCTGCGAGCGAAAAAAATTGCAAGTATCAGGCAAGCGCTTTTAGACTTAAAATCTAAAGTCAAGGAGCTGGGATATATTGAAGTGGGAATTAACGGCAACAAGTCCGAAAGCTACGACATGGCGCTGACCTGCGAATTTGCCACCTGGGAAGACCTGCAAGCTTATGTAGTACATCCCGATCACCAAAAGGTGTCGCAAATCATACGTGAATCACTGCAGGAACGTGCCTGCGTTGACTACGAGTTTTAATTTCAGCCTCTTATACTTTGTCGGAAAAGACAGAGGGAGGAAGAGGCCGAAGATTGTAGCGCGAGGCCATTACTTCGCCATAGGCACCTGCCGAGCGAATCACCACAAGGTCCCCGCGTGAAGTGCCCGGCAGGGAAACAGCCTTTCCGAAACTATCGGAGGATTCGCAGATAGGTCCTACAACATCATATTTCTCTTCGGAAGCCACACTGCTGATATTCTCAATTTTGTGATAGGCCTGGTAGAGCGCCGGCCGTATCAGTTCGGTCATTCCTCCGTCAACTATGGCAAAGTTGGTTTTCACCCCTTCTTTAATGTAAAGAACCTTGGTAACAAGGCTGCCACACTGACCAACAATTGCACGCCCCAGCTCGAAATGAACTTCCTGCCCCTCCATAATATTAAGCCCATCCTTAAAGACCTTGAAATAGCCTTCAAAGTCAGGTATAGGATTCAGGTCGGGATCCTGATAATCAATTCCCAATCCTCCGCCCACGTTAATAATACGGGGGCAATGTTGCCTGGCAACAAACCACTCCTGAATCTCGTTAACCCGCGTACACAACTCCTTGAAAGAACTAAGATCCGTAATTTGGGAGCCAATATGAAAATGTATCCCCTCCAGGTTTACGTTTTTCATATTATCCAGTGCACTAAGAACCTTCTCGAGATCCCACTGATTTATTCCAAACTTGTTCTCTTTAAGTCCTGTGGTTATATAATGGTGAGTCCTGGCATTTACGTTGGGATTAATGCGGATGGCAACATTGGCTCTAAGCCCTTTGGCGGCAGCAATCTCGTTGATAATCTCCAACTCGGGAAGTGATTCAACATTAAAGCAGGCTATATTATTATCCAGACCCAGCTCAATCTCCCAATCTGCTTTACCAACGCCCGCGAACACTATACCGGAAGGTTTGAAACCGCAATCCAAAGCCCTCTGAACCTCATAGCCGCTAACACAATCCACCCCCATGCCAAAAGTCCTTATCATCTCAAGAATCAAAGGGTTGGCATTGGCCTTAATAGCATAGTGTACCACAAAACCATATTTTCCTGCCTCTTGTCTAACCTTTGTGAGCGTCTGCTCAAGCAGGTCCATATCATAATAATAATAAGGAGTCTTTATACTTTGTAGTTTATTAAGAGGAAATCGGCTGTTCATTTTGGCATCTAATTAATATAATGACAAGGGCGAAGATTAAAACAATTTATCGCTTAAAGCTCTCAGGGCAACCTTTTTATGCTCGGCGCTTACAAGCATTGAAATATTATGATCGCTTCCGCCATAAGATATCATTCTAACAGGGATGTCCTTCAAAGCATTGAAAATACGATAGGCATAACCTTTATTGTCGCGAACAAGGTCTCCCACTACACAAATAATCACCTGGTCTCTATCAAGCTCAACGGTTCCGAATTTTTTCAAATCATCAACAATATCATCCACATGACGGTCATTGTCGATAGTCACCGACACACCCACCTCGGAGGTTGTAATCATATCAATCGGCGTTTTGTAGCTTTCAAATATCTCAAATACTTTACGCATAAAACCGTAGGCCAAAAGCATACGTCCCGATTTGATGCGGATAGCTGTAATCCCATCCTTGGCTGCTATTGCCTTTATATCTTGCTTGGTTTCTTTACTGGAAATAGTCGTGCCCGGCGCTTCAGGATTCATAGTGTTGAGCAAACGAACCGGGATATCGGCCAGTTTGGCAGGCAAGACGCTGGTTGGGTGGAGAATTTTAGCTCCAAAATAAGCTAACTCAGCGGCCTCATCAAACGAAAGTTCTTTTATCGACCGGGTGTTTTCAACAAAGCGCGGGTCATTATTGTGCATACCGTCAATATCGGTCCATATCTGAATCTCAGAAGCTCCGATTGCAGCCCCTATCAGAGAAGCAGAATAGTCACTTCCTCCTCTTTGAAGGTTATCCACCTCACCAAAGGCATTGCGGCAAATATATCCCTGAGTAATAAATATTTCTACATCGGGGAGCTCTTCGATCAAAGGAGTCAGATTCTCCCTGATATAGGCCTGATCAGGTTCTCCGTTTTTGTTGGTGCGCATAAAATCCAGGGCAGGCAAAAGAGCGGATTTGATTCCCTGCTCCTGCAAATAGAAATTAACCATGGCTGTTGACATCAGCTCGCCCTGGGCCAGAATACTTTTCTCTTCGTAGATGGTAAAAACATCCTTGGTAAAAGACTTAATCTCTTCAAAATGAAGCCTTATAAGCTCACGTCCTTTTTCTTTGTACTCATCTGTACTGTATAGAAGCTCTATCTCATCGTAATATTTGCGCTCTAAGCGACTAATTATCTCATTGGCTCCATCGTGGTTTTTCTTGTATAGATAGTTGCCGATTTCAACCAGGCTATTGGTGGTACCTGCCATGGCCGACAAAACAACAATTTTACGAGAGCCGTCATTTATAAGGTTTGCCACCTCTTTAATTCTCTCTGCTGAACCTACTGAGGTTCCACCAAATTTCAGAACTTTCATCTGTTTACAATTAGTTTAAGATTAATGCTGCTTTGCATTATTTAATTAAGGACAAAGATTTTCTTATAAATAATGCAAATTTATAAGAAATCACTTAGAATATCGCACAAAACAATGGATTTTAGCAACAATTATTGTTTATAAAGCAATATATCCCAAAATACTGCGGAAATGCGACAAGGCGCATTTCCACAAATATTAAAACAGTAAGGTCACAAATTGGCTGAGGTAGTTGCGCCACAAATCCCAGGTATGACCACCTTCGGTTTCAATGTAGGTAAAAGGCAGACCTAAGCTGCTCAAGTTTGCGCGGTAGCGTGCCACCTGATCGAACAAGAAGTCGTTTTTGCCTATTGCTATCCAGTACAAGCTGTATCCATTGTTCTTCTGAGCGCTCAGACTGTCATCCATATTCATATAAATTTCAGGGATGCTGCCCGCGAGAGGATAAATGGCCGGTGAAAACAATCCGATATAATCGAAGGTATGGGGGTGCAGACGCGATATGTGAAGACTGTGAAAGCCGCCCATTGAAAGACCTGCGATTGCACGTTGTCCCTTTTCGGCATTGACGCGGTAGTTTTGCTCTACAAATTCAATTATCTCCGGGAAAGTGGTTTCCATAGTTCCCTCCATAGTAAGCGGAAGATCCATGCCTGGCGCGCTAAGGACACCGGGAGCTGAGCCGGGAGCTGCCTGTTGGCTCATATTGCCGTTGGGCATCACTACTATCATAGGCTTAGCCTCGCCCCGGGCAATTAGTATATCCATAATTTCGACGGTTCGCCCCAGTGTTGTCCAGGCTGTTTCGTCGCCACCCATCCCGTGAAGCAGGTAAAGCACGGGATAGCTTTGAGTGGATGTTTCGTAGCCCGCCGGCGTGTAAATGGTCAGGCGTCGCTCTTGTTGCGTGCCCGGGGAGCTGTACCAGCGGTAACTTAAGCTGCCATGGGGAACATCCTGCACGGCATAGAGGTCACCTTGTCCACCGGGAACTATCAGATAATTAAATACGCTGGAAACATCACGCACTACGTAGGGATTAAGAGGATCGCACAAACGCAGCCCGTCAACCATGTAATGATAGGTGTAAAGATCGGAAGCCAGGGCTTTAGTAGTGTGACTCCATACTCCGTTTGAATCCCTTTGGAGGCTTACGGGCTCCGGCGCCCAGTCTTCGCGGGGCATCCATGTGCCTATTAGCAAGACTTCCTGAGCCTTAGGAGCAAATATCTGAAAACTGACAGTATTGTCTTCGTTTACTATCGGTGATTGCAGTTCAGCCTGATTCCAAAGGCTTTCCTGAGCACTCAGGTTGATGCTTGCAACGAGTGCGATAATAGTAGCGGCTGATTTGATAATCGCTTTCATAATGCTTTTTACTTTAAGAGTTTTGATTCAGTAAAAATACATAAGTTCATCTGAACTTAATGTATCAAAGCTAAAACTTGTTAAGTTTGTTAACAACATACTAAGGGGGCTTTTGTTATTTTGTAGCTAAAGATAAAAAACTTACTTTTGAATCGGCACATATCTATATCTGTAAATATATGCCTGTGTTTTGAATTTGTATTTACTAATTGCAATAATATGAGAAAGAAACAGATTTCTTTATGGCTTATGGTGCTAGTTGCACTAAGCCCTTCGTATGCACAAGTATTAGAGCCTGTAAAGTGGAGCTTTTCGCTTAACAGGATAAGCGAAACTCAAGTTGAGGTAATTGCCGATGCTACAATTGACAACAAATGGCATCTATATTCCACCACTATACCTGATGGTGGCCCCATCCCCACTTCTCTGCATATTGAAGCCTCCGACACTTATGAAGCCATAGGAGAGCTAAGGCAGACGCCGGAGCCCAAGCCCTTCTTCGATGAAGCATTTCAGATGGAGCTGGGCTATTTTTCTAAAAGTGCCAGACTGACTCAGACTATAGAGCTAAAGCAGTCGGGCAGCCATATAATCCGCGGCTATGTAGAGTTTATGGTTTGTGATGACAGCCGTTGTCTTCCTCCTGATCAGGTAGAATTTGAATTAAGCCTTGCAGGAAGCGAAAGCGCTGAGCTTGCCGCTGCTATTCCTAAAGGGGAGGCAGAATCGGCTTTGCTACCCGGAGGAGCTGCCGGGAATGATGCAGCGTCGGTGATCTCGGCCAATGAGGCGACAGATTCAACTGAAGACAAGGGTTATTGGGCTATTTTCTGGCTTTCTTTTCTGGGAGGTCTTGCTGCGCTCTTAACACCCTGTGTTTTTCCAATGATACCATTGACTGTTAGTTTCTTTCTCAGAAATGCCGACAATAGGCGGAAGGCCCTTCGCGACGGGTTTTTCTACGGTCTTACCATAATTTTTGCCTACGTGTTTTTAGGACTGCTTATTGCCATAATCTTTGGTGCTGATGCCCTGAATAATATGGCTACGAGTCCTGTTTTCAATATTATATTCTTTGCATTGCTGGTATTTTTTGCAGCTTCATTTTTGGGAGCTTTTGAACTTACCATGCCCTCAAAATGGTCAACCAAACTTGACAGCAAGGCTGATAGCACGGGCGGAGTGCTTGGTGTGATTTTGATGGGCTTGACCTTTGTGCTGGTATCATTTTCATGTACAGGTCCTATCGTAGGCACCCTTTTGGTAGAAGCCGCTGTGGGCGGAAGCATGTTCTCGCCCGCCATAGGCATGCTAGGCTTCGGACTGGCCTTAGCCATACCCTTTACTTTGTTTGCCATCTTCCCAACGGCTATGAAGTCTCTGCCAAAATCGGGCGGATGGATGAATGCAGTAAAGGTAGTATTGGGTTTTATAGTCCTCGCTTTTTCACTAAAGTTCTTTTCTATTGCCGATAGTGTAATGGGCTGGGGAATACTCGACCGCGAAGTGTTTATCGCGATTTGGATTGCCCTCTTCTTCTTAATGGGTCTTTATTTGATAGGTAAGATAAAATTTGCTCACGACAGCGACCTGACTCAGCTTAGCGTAGGGCGTCTTGGCCTGGCAATAGCCACCTTTGCCTTTGTGGTCTATTTAATTCCCGGTCTTTGGGGAGCTCCACTTAAAGCGGTAAGCTCTTTTCTGCCCTCAATCACAACTCAGGATTTTAACCTGAATGAGAACCGGGGCGGAACGCTGCAAACCAGCGTCAACCTGCCGCAAGGAGCAAGTGTGGTAGCCGGACCTTACGGTCTTATGAAATATACTGATTACCGGGAGGGACTAAGTGCCGCGCGGGAAGCCGGTAAGCCTGTCTTTCTCGACTTCACGGGATTGGCCTGTGCCAATTGCAAGAAGATGATAAATAATGTATGGTCGGATAGCCGTGTAACAACCATGTTGGCCGAGGACTTTATAATAATCTCCTTATATGTTGACGACCGCAGCCCTTTGCCTGAAAGCGGGCAATATGTATCGGAAGTAACAGGGAAAAGGATACGCACCGTGGGCAATAAGTGGAGTGACTTTCAGATAAGCCGCTACCAAAATAATAGTCAGCCCTATTACGTGCTTCTGGATCACGATGAGAAGCCGCTAAATGCTCCACGCGGCTATAATCCCGATGTAGAAGCCTATGTTAAATGGATGCAGGAGGGCAAAGCAAGCTTTACATCACCCCAATAATAGGGTCGTTGGTCTATGTTTTTTTTATGTTAATAAAATTCACCTTGTAAAAACTGGATATTAAGCGGTATATATCATAGATTTACTCTTTTATTTTGACAACAACTCAAGGTATATGAAGAGAATCGTACCGTTTCTGTTTTTCATAATTTTTGTCAGTACCATTGCCTCTGCCCAGATTGATTTTGGTAGTCTTGAAGATGAGCAGATTTATCGTCCCGACAGGAAATATAATACATGGTCGCTGACGGCGGGTTATGGGCCGGTTATTTACTATACCGATGTAATTGACTACACCTTTTTTCCTTCCTCCAATATGAAATTCGGACCATCGGTTCAGCTTGCCAAACAGCTTGGACGAGCCTGGTCTGTGGAAGCCGAGTTTCTGATGGCCGACATGTACGGCCAGAAGTATAAGAGGTATTTCGAAGGAGATTTCAGGCAGGCGGGATTAAACCTTAAAGTGTATATCAACCAGTTAATCTTCAACGGCCCCATGCGCGACAGGTGGAATGTCTATGCAAAGCTAGGCCTGGGCGCCACCTTTTTTCGCTCCAGCATGCGTGAGCAGGGCAGCGAGCGCTTACATACCATGGGTGATATTTTTGGCGGAGTATCGGGCTATCCTACAAACTATAGCGGTTGGCTCGAAAGTGATTATCTGGTAATGGGTTATCGCAGAAATGGATACCCGGCAGGAGAAACACCTGTACTGGAAAAAACAGGACGTGAAGGAAGGCTTGTTATTCCTATGGGTCTTGGTGCTCGTTACCGGATTAATAAGAGCTTTGATTTGGGTATTGAGGCTACTCTTCACAATATGGCCGGAGATAATCTGGACGTTGATATGACGGGTGCCGATAACGATGCCTATATGCATGCCTCTTTTTCTCTGACTTATAAGTTTGGCAAGAAAAACAAACGGCACGCCTCATGGACATACAAGGACTTTAATCTTTCTTATGAGCGTGAACGTCTGAACGATCCGCTTGCCTATAAGCTTGACTCTCTTCGCCGGCAACTTGAGCAGCTAAGCTCTATAAGTGCCGACACCCTTGCCGGCGACACCACATATATCAGTAAAGAAGAAACAATCAGACATGAACTATTCTCAGCTTCTTTGTTCTTCGACTTCGACAAAAGTGATATTTCAGAACGAAGCCACCGTACCCTTGCAGGGGTGGCCAGATTTATGCAGGAAAATCCGGAGGCAAAATTGACCATTCAGGGTTATACAGACCAGAGAGGAAGCGCTGACTATAATATCAGGCTAAGTGAGAAGCGCTGCAATAACGCGAAAAAGGTTCTTGTTGAGGACTATGGCATCGATGAGTCAAGATTTACCGTAGTGCCCAAAGGCGACTCTGAGTTATTGTCGGATACACGCGCCCTCGCGCCACGGGGAGTGCATTTGGTGAATCGACGCGTGGACATAATCCAGACTAACTACTAAGAAGAGCTTTAATGAGGTTTTTTGTTACCATATTATCATTGCTTGCATGCCTAAGCTCCTCCTTGGGGCAGTTCAGGCAAACCGACCGTAGGATTCTTGAAGAAGATATGCGCTTCTCGGCAGAGAAGAGTTTCAATACCTGGTCAATCAATCTGGGATACGGTCCTCTTATTATGTATTCTGATATTAGCAACTTTAAAGTACTTTCTGGCAGTGCCCTGCGTTTTGGCCCCACTGTTTATGTAAGTAAACAGTTAGCTCCGGCTCTTGCCATCGACCTGCAATACATTGGCAGTGAGATGTACGGAAAGGCTGATGGCTACGAAAGCCTGGGCGATATTTACTTTAAAGGCAATATAAATGATATTTCGCTCAACGGAAGCTTCTTTATAAATCAGCTGCGGGAGTATCCCGGGCCGGTAAATGACAGGTGGAATTTCTTTGTGAAATTAGGCGTAGGTATTAATCTATTTCGCTCAAGGCTCTATTTCGTGGAGAATGACGCGATAGTTAGGGAAGATGACCTTAATATGCCATCCGAACGCTATATGGTCAGCGGCTATGACCCCTACGATCCCTTAACAAAGACTGCTCCTGAGTTGGCCATCATGGTTCCGGTGGGTTTTGGTGCCATGTATCGTGTTAACAACCGGGTAGATTTATCCCTGGAGAGCTCAATGCGTTTTTCGGCCTCTGACAATTTGGACAATATCCTGACAGGTTCTACAAACGACCGCTATTTTCACACAGCGCTGAGTTTCAGCTATAAAATAGGAAAGAAAGACAGGCGACATACACGTTGGACCTACCGCGGATATGGATTTAGCTTGTTTGGGCGGCAGCGCAAGGATCCATTGCAGGACGAGGTCAGCAGATTGGAGGAGGAAATTGCCAAATTGGAGATTCGGCCTGCCATACTTCGCGATTCTGTTGTAGTAAATGAGTTATTAACAACCATATACGAGTCTGTCCGCGTTCGCAACATCTTCTTTGAGCGGGGTGCAAGCATTGAATTTGATACAGAAGATCAGGTGCTGATGGCCGAGACCGTAGTTGAGATGAAACTGAATCCCGGCAGTTATGTTGATTTGTACGGATATGTGTATGCAGGCGACGAGGGCGACCAAATGGAACTTAGCCGTATTCAGTGTGAGAAGATAAAGGATTTCATGGTTAATGAGATGGGCGCAAATGCAGCATTTATAAGGGTTAAACCTTGCGGTTCTAAGGATGTTTTCAAAGCAAAGCCCAACACAAACAATTCAACCGTGCAAAGGAGCAGTCGCCGCGTTGATATAGTTTTTAGGAAGTGATGAGTTATAAGTGATAAGTTATAAGTGATAAGTTATAAGTGATCAAAGTCCAGCGTCCCATTCTGATCTTCCTTGTATTTTGCTGACAATAAGGCCAAAAAGCTTGCAAATTCTCTAAGAGCCTGTTCTGTTGCTCCGCTGATTTTCTCAGATTTCAGTCGCAACAAAAAAGCGTTATATATAGCACTTAGCATCAGCTCTATATCATTTTCCGGCGTGGGTTTTGTCTTTGCTTCAAGCTCCTTTAAGAAGGGCATTAAAGCTTGAAAACGAAGCTTGTAGGGAAGGAACTTTGGCGTTTCCAGCAGCTTCAGATGCAGGCTGTTTAAGTCCTTAAGGGTATTAACAATTATCTGAAGGTGACCATCTTTTTCTTTGTTTTCCAGCTTTAGCATTTCCGTCAGGTTGTCCCACCACTCATCAATAGCCTTGATTGTATCTTCATCCTGTTGACTGTATGAAGGCAGCACATTTTTTCTAATAAGCTCAATATCGCAGTTATTAGCACGTATTAAGTTCTCCACCTGCCACATATAGAGTATATATTCGGCAATATTATCTTTCTTTTTCTGTTGTGCGCTAAGCATCTTATGCCATTATTAATTTAAGAGTCGTCTGCACTATCGAAAAGCTGATCCAAATCCCGCCTTTCTCGTTTAGTTGGCCGTCCCATACCTCTTGGGCGGTTGAGCTTGTTAGCCATCTGGGTAAGACGTAAGAACTCTTTATCTTCTTCGGGAGTAATATCCTCAATAAAACCCGGAGTCAGCTTTGCACCCATGCGTTTCCCGGAGATATCAATCACTTTGTGCTGTTTCACGATGGGAAGCTCTTTAATAGAGATAACATCCCCGATTTTAACCATACGGGATGATTTCACAGGCTGCCCGTCGATCATCACCTTCCCCTTTTTACAGGCCTCCGCGGCAAGGCTGCGAGTTTTAAAAAGGCGTACAGCCCAAAGATATTTATCTATCCGAGTACCTCCCTGCTCACTCATAATTGTAGATTTCAGTGCTTAAAAGCGCGTTTGTCAGCTACTTGTTGTTGTACTGACTCATAGTTCTTGCAGTACCAATAGTCCCAAAGCTACGAATAATTTCTGCCGCTTGCTTAAATCTGTCGGGCAGAGCTTCTTGTTCGATGGGGCTCCATTTTCCCAGAACATAGTCCACCTGATGGCCTTTTCTAAAATTCTCTCCTATACCGAAGCGCAGACGGGCATAGTTGTTGTGTCCCAGTGTTTCATTGATATTCTTCAGTCCGTTGTGTCCGGCATCACTCCCTTTGGCCTTCAAACGCAGATTCCCGAAGTCAAGAGCCAGATCGTCCACCACCACCAGGAGGTTTTCAAGCGCTACCTTTTCTTGTTTTAACCAATAATTAACAGCTCTTCCGCTAAGATTAACATAAGTGCTTGGTTTTAGCAGAATAAACTGGCGACCTTTAAATTTAAAATCGGCAGTATAGCCGTAACGGCCATCAACAAACACAATACCCTCTTCTTTAGCCAAAAAGTCAAGTATATCGAAGCCAACATTGTGGCGGGTATTAGCATACTCCGAGCCTATATTTCCAAGTCCTGCAATTAAATACTTCATATTTGGTTCTACGCTCTCTGTTTTGTCGTGGGATTTTCGAAACCACCCAACTATTTGTTTTATCATGGCAATTGAAAGTTCAATGTTTAAAGTTCATTATTAATGGTTTAAGCCGGCCGGAAATAATCTGCAACTTAAAACAAAGAACACTAAACTGTAACCTGTTTATACACAAAAACCTCCATATATAATACGGAGGCTTTTGAAATATTGCTGTGTGGATTAGTCTTCCTTTTGCTGGGCAGCACGAGCCGCACGGGTCAGCTTAACAGAGCTTACCACAGAATGCTTAGCATTTAAGAGCTCCAGATTAGGATATTGAAGATCGCCTACCTGGATAGTTTTACCCAAAGCTAGTTTTGAAATGTTTACAATAAGCTGGTCGGGCAAATCTTTTATCAAGCCTTTAACGCGCAGTTTCCTTTGCTCAAGGGCAAGTTTACCACCGGCTTTTACGCCTTCAGCCAATCCTTCCAATTTTACAGGAAGTTCAACCACGATTGGAACATCTTCAAACACTTGCAGGAAGTCGATATGAATCAACTCATCCGACACGGGGTGAAATTGGGTGTCTTTGATAATCGCGCTGTAAATTGTTCCGTCAATGTTCAGCTTTACGATATACACATTGGGTGTAAAAAGCAGTTTACGAAATTCGTTCTGCTCGGCAAAGAAATGAATATTTTCTTTACCTCCGTAAATCACTGAAGGCACACTGCCGCTTTTTCGCAGCTCTTTAGTAGCGGTTTTTCCAAGATTAGTTCTCTTTGCCGCTTTTACTTCAATAGTTTGCATTGTCTAAATAATTTGCTGTGCTACTCAAAACTAAGTTATTCCATTACACTTAATTTCCCATCACACGTTATCCCGATTTGGGGTTGCAAATATATAAAATTATCGCTATTAATGCCTAAAATTATAACATAAATTTAGGCAAACAGCAGAGCTCTTATATAACAAACTGCTTACTGATAGACTGATTGTTATACACTTTATCAATAGTGTCGGCGAAAAGCTGAGCAACGCTCAAGACTTTGATTTTGGATGAAGGCTTGCGCAAGGGTATTGAATCGGTAACAAAGACTTCACACAATTCAGAATTATCTATGCGCTCATAAGCCGGTCCCGACAACACTGGGTGGGTTGCAAAAGCACGCACGCTCAGGGCTCCCTCTTGTTTCATCATCTCTGCCGCCTTAGTCAAAGTGCCGGCAGTATCTATCATATCATCAAGTATTATCACATTTTTACCTTCAACATCACCAATAATGCGCATCTCATCAACGACATTGGCTTTTGAGCGATACTTGTGGCAGATAACCATAGGAGTTCCCAGAAATTTGGAATAGGTATTGGCTCGTTTTGTTCCACCCACGTCGGGAGAGGCAATCACGAGGTCTGACAGACCAAGGGAGCGTATATGAGGCACAAAAATACTTGAGGCATAAAGATGATCGACCGGGATATTAAAAAATCCCTGAATCTGGTCGGCATGAAGATCCATCGTAATAATACGGTCAACTCCTGCTGTCATCAGCATATCAGCTACTAACTTTGCCCCGATAGAGACTCGTGGTTGGTCTTTTCTGTCCTGGCGTGCAAAACCAAAGTAGGGCATAACAGCCACGATTTTGTAGGCAGATGCCCGTTTGGCGGCATCTATCATCATCAGCAGTTCAAAGATATTGTCACTTGGCGGGAAAGTTGATTGTACAAGAAATACGTGCGACCCGCGCACTGTCTCCTCATACGCCGTTGCAAATTCACCGTCGCTGAATCTGATTAGATTGATATTTCCAAGTTCACGTCCGGAACAAACGCTGATTTTCTCTGCGAGATATCGTGTCTGGGTACCCGGGAAAATCTTCATCGCGGCTTTCGGTGGCATTAAAATATTGTTTATCAGGTTTTTGTAATTACGTCTTTTTGGCTTTGCAAAGATAAGAAAAATCGCATTTGGCTTATCAGCAAACAGCTCTTAGATTTATTTCAAATACACAGGCTAAATCATCCATCCCATTGAAGATTAATTTCTTCAATACGGTCAAGCACCTGGTCGCGCCCAGTGGCTTTTTCGGCAGATGTAACAATTATCTCAGGTAGCTCCTCCCACTCTTCGAGCATCGTCGCTTTATAGTGCTCTACGTTTCTTTCAAGAACGGTGGGAGTCAATTTGTCGGCCTTAGTAAATATCATAATAAAAGGTACTCCCGCCAGTGCGGTCTGACGCATAAAGTCAAGATCCGAATTTTGGGGCTCTATTCTGACATCGATAAGGATAAACAGACACATAAGGTTCTGACGAGCACTCAAATAGTCAACGATAATTTGGCTGAATGCTGCCCTCTTGGTCTTAGCTACCTTAGCATATCCATAGCCGGGCAGGTCAACAAGATACCAGGAGTCGTTGATAATAAAATGATTGATAAGCTGAGTTTTACCCGGTGTTGAAGAGGTCTTGGCCAGCTTTTTGGAGTTGCAAAGCATATTGATAAGCGAAGACTTGCCTACGTTAGAGCGCCCTATAAATGCATATTCCGGCAAGTTAGGCGCCGGACATTTAGCAACGTCCTGATTACTTGTTACAAATTGCGCGCTCTTTATTATCATTTCGTTATCATTTCGCTTTGCAAAAGTAACGATTGTTATCGGCTTACAAAAAGTTTTGTCTATATTTAAAATGCCGGACTCGCAAGGGATAATATTTCTATGCTCATTTTACATATCTTTGGAAACAATGGCTAAGTTATGAGTTATGAGTTATAGGTTATGAGTTATAGGTTATAAGTGAACAATAATGAGTATGGAGTTACATGTAGAGCGCAGAGGATACACTGAGGACACTTAGATTGTTAGATTATGGAAAATTGATAATGAGCGTGACCGACGCTCGGCGAAATTTGTAATTTCGTCGTTGCTAATAAGGTAGTCTGCGACTACATCTTTAAATATGCTTTAATTAAGAAAATGGAGATACAATCCGCCCTGCTAAAATTCGACTAAATTCTTGGTAACCAAAGCGGCAAATCTCCAATTGCTTAGTCATTACACTTAAAATATTAAATGAAAAACAGAGCAAAATGAAAACCGTTCTATATCCTTTGAAATTTGAACCCATCCTGAAAGAGAGAATTTGGGGTGGTGAAAAGCTTTATTCAGAACTTAATAAGCCGCTAAATGGGCGTAAAAATATTGGCGAGAGCTGGGAATTATCGGGAGTTGAAGATGATGTGTCGGTAGTCAGCAACGGCTTTCTTCAGGGGAATACTCTAAATGAACTTATTGAAGTTTATATGGGCGACCTTGTAGGAGAAAGAGTTTACAAGCAGTATGGCAATGAATTCCCCCTTCTTATCAAATTTATTGACGCCCGCGATGACTTGTCAATTCAGGTGCATCCCGGAGACGAGTTGGCCGCAAAGCGGCACAACTCATACGGCAAAACCGAAATGTGGTACGTTCTGCAGGCTGAAAATGGTGCAAGCCTAATCAGCGGTTTTGCCCGGAAAGTTACTCCCTCCGAGTACGAAGCAGCAGTAGAGGATAATACTATAGAAACGCTTTTGGCAAAACACCCCGTTAGCGCCGGTGATGCTTTTTTTATCCCTGCCGGCCGGATTCATGCCATTGGCGCAGGTATCCTTTTGGCTGAAATACAACAGACTTCGGATCTTACCTATCGCATTTACGATTTTGACCGGCGTGATGACAAGGGCAATGCCCGCGAGTTGCATACCGGGCTGGCACTAGAAGCCATCGACTTTAGCGTCTATGATAACTACAAAACCGACTACAAGCTTAAAGCCAATACGCTTAGCAAGCTTATCACTTCCCCATTCTTCAGTTCTGCTATCCTGGAGCTTGACAAAGTTGTAGAGCGGGACTATTACAGTTTGGACTCCTTCGTAATATTGATTTGTACAGAGGGGGCAGCCTCAATTGAGTTTGGCGAGGACAATGACAGGGAGACTATCGCAAAAGGTGATACAGTGCTTATACCTGCTGAATTACAGCAGCTAAGGTTTATACCGGAGCCCTCGGCCAAAATTATTGAAGTACATATTCCTTAACCTGTTCTATTCTTGGTGAAACAAGAATAGAACAGGCCAAGGCCAGGCTATCATCGTAGGGACAAATAATTGTTTGAGCCTAGAGATAAATTATTCCATCCAAACCGGAACAGGAAATATTCGATCCTTACTTCAGTCCGGCTATGCTTTCCTTTAAGACAGCAATTTTGGCTTCGGCATCTGCCCTCTTTTGATTCTCTACAGCCACCACGTTTTCGGGCGCTCCTGCCATAAACCGCTCATTATTAAGCTTCTTCATCACAGAAGCCAAAAAACCTTCGGTGTATTTCAATTCAGCTTCCAGCTTTTTGAGCTCTTCTTCAGGGTCTATCTCCGCGTTAAGAGGGATAAAGAATTCAGATGACTTGACAAAGAATGAAAGTGCTCCTTCGACCTTCTCGCCAACCTGCACTACTTCAGCGATATTTACCAGTTTCACCAGAACCGGATTAAAGCGCTCAACATATCCGTCATCACCGGCAATAACCATCATATTAAGCTCTTCCCTCATGGCTATATTACGTTCTTTACGAACTGTCCGGGTATGAACGATAACCTCCTTGACCAGTTCAAACTGCTTCAACACCTCCTCGTCGTAGGGCTTAGAAGCAGGCATCAGGCTCAACATAAGGCTTTCACCTTCACGGCGTTCGCTCAATTGCTGCCATATCTCCTCAGTAATAAATGGCATAAAGGGATGAATAAGATGCATCAAATCATCCAAAAAGCCGATCGCACTTTGCAGGGTTTTAGCGTCAACGGGCTGCTGATAAGCCGGCTTTATCATCTCCAGGAACCAGCTGGAAAAATCATCCCAAAAAAGAGTATAAACTGACATCAAAGCATCAGATACTCTGTATTTTGAAAAATGGTCATCAATTACGGCTATTTCCTGTTGAAGACGAGCAGCAAACCACTCGATTGCAAGCTTCGCACTTGCAGGCTGAGCAGCTTTTTCGTCAACTTCCCATGTCTTAACCAGACGGAAAGCGTTCCAAATCTTATTGGCAAAATTACGACCCTGTTCCGGCAAACTCTCATCGAAACGTAAATCACCTCCGGCGGGCGAACACAGAAGCATCCCCACACGCACCCCATCAGCTCCGAAAGTAGCAATTAAATCAAGCGGGTCGGGACTGTTGCCCAGCGACTTCGACATTTTCCGCCCTTGCTTGTCGCGTACCATACCCGTGAAATAAACGTTCTTAAAGGGATAAGTCCCTTTAAACTCGTAACCTGCTATAATCATGCGCGCCACCCAGAAAAAGATAATATCGTGACCTGTAACCAGGTCACTTGTAGGATAGTAGTAATCAATCTCTTTATTCTCTGGGTTGAAGCCGTCGAAGACAGAAATAGGCCACAGCCATGAAGAAGCCCAGGTGTCGAGCACATCTTCTTCCTGGCGCAAATCAGCAGCAGTAAGGCCTTCATTGCCACTTGATTTTTTTGCCAAAGCCAGGGCTTCCTCTTCAGATTCAGCCACTACATAAGTTCCATCGGTCAGAAAATAAACAGGGATACGGTGACCCCACCATAGCTGCCGCGAAATACACCAATCTTTAACGTTCTCCATCCAATGGCGATAAAGATTCTTGAATTTTGCCGGATGGAAACTAATCTCGTCATTCATAACTGCATCCAGAGCGGGCTTAGCAAGCTCGCTCATTCGCAGGAACCACTGGGCACTCAAGCGCGGCTCTATCACCTCATCGGTGCGCTCAGAATAACCTATTTTATTCTTATAATCTTCAATCTTCACAAGGTTGCCGGCATCCTGAAGGTCTTTTTCAATTTCTTTGCGAACAACAAACCTGTCCTTACCGACATAAAGCTGAGCGGCTTCGCTCAGAGTGCCGTCGTCATTAAGGATATCAATATTTTCAAGATTGTGACGCATCCCAATTTCGTAGTCGTTGATATCGTGAGACGGGGTTATTTTCAAACAACCTGTTCCAAACTCCATATCCACATAATCGTCCTGAATAATTGGAATGGAGCGATTAATTAAAGGAACTAAGACCCGCTTGCCGACAAGATGGCTAAAACGTTCATCGGCCGGATTAACACAAACCGCGGTATCGCCAAGTATAGTCTCCGGACGAGTTGTGGCAATAGTAACATACTCATCCTCACTATCTTCAACCTGATAGTGTATGTAATATAATTTTGAATTAACCTCCTTGTAGATAACTTCTTCGTCGGATACTGCTGTAAGAGCCTTAGGGTCCCAGTTTACCATCCTTACTCCACGGTAAATATAGCCTTTGCGATATAGTTCGACGAAGGATTTGATAACGGCGCTGCTTCGAACCTCATCCATCGTAAAACAAGTACGATCCCAATCGCAAGAAGCACCCAGTTTCTTAAGCTGCTCAAGTATTATTCCCCCATGCTTTTCAGTCCACTCCCAGGCATGACTTAAAAACTCGTCGCGAGTCAGTGAACTCTTGGCGATACCCTCCTCACGCAACTTATTAACGACCTTAGCCTCTGTGGCAATAGACGCGTGGTCAGTACCCGGCACCCAGCAGGCATTTTTGCCCAACATCCTGGCACGTCTGACCAAAATATCCTGAATGGTGTTATTAAGCATATGCCCCATATGCAATACCCCCGTAACGTTAGGCGGTGGAATTACCACAGTGTAAGGTTCGCGCTCATCGGGTTGCGACTTAAAAAAGCCCTTATCCATCCAGTAAGAATACCACTTTCCTTCAGTTTGTGAAGGATCATACTTGCTTGCTATCTCCATGATTCAGGTTTGTTCAAATTTCTTCATAGCATAATGTCATGCCCCTAAAGATCAAGCTGCAAAAATAGAAAAAATTAGGGAAGTTTATTCACCTGCCTGCTATCTATGAAAAAGATACAGGTAAAAATACAAGAATTACACGCGCTGCCGCATAAGCGAAAGAATTATTATAGCAAATAAGAACAGCTCCAAACGCTCGACGAAGTTTGCAACTTCGTCGTTTTAACCTTTGTAGTCTCCTGACTACGAAAATAAAGATAACGCTTAATTACTTGCGATTGCAGATATTGGTAAACCGAGCGGCAGTTACAAACTACTAAAAAAAACAAAGCGTAGATGCAATCTACGCTTAGCCCTTTCAATCTTTTATGCTTTTATTTTCAAACCACGATTAGCGGAGCCAGACGGAAATTGACGAAGTCAACGGCAGTTCTTGGTAAACCAAGCGGCATAGCCGAGCGACAAACCACCGGATATGATTCGACGTAGTCATCCGTTGGCGCGAGTTTGCAACTCGTGCTCCTTTCACTTTAAATCCGCTCCAATTTTACCGATTCCTTTACAATTTTCAAATAACTACTCAATCCGGCATAATTACGTGCCGAACTTCATAAATAATCTTATAGCTCCATTTTGATACAGAACGATAGTTTTCTGGTTCATCTGCCAAATAATTCAATAGAGCAGGTTAAGTCACAATTACTTCTACAATTGGATAATTTTACGGATATTTAGCCCTCTGTAAATCAGCAAAAAATATTTAGTTTTGTGCTTGCTGTCAAAATAGCTAAGCGCAGTTATAAAGAACTCATTTACATCAAGATAAACCAGCAAACAGAAATACAGGTCTCATGCCAAGCATATCAAAACGCGGCACTATAATGCCGGCATCTCCCATCCGGAGATTAGTTCCTTTTGCCGAAAAGGCTAAAAATAACGGAATAAAAGTATTCCATCTGAACATAGGTCAACCCGATATAAAAACTCCCGCGGTGGCTATTGAGGCGATGCACAAACTCGACCTTAGCGTTATTGGATATGGTCATTCAGCGGGTTTGGAGTCTTACAGATCACGTCTTGTCACATATTATAAAGGCAGAGGCATTAATATCAATATCAACCAGCTTATGGTAACCACCGGTGGTTCGGAAGCCATCAGCCTTGCCTTTTTGAGCTGCCTCGACCCCGATGACGAGGTTATCGTTCCCGAGCCTTTTTATGCAAACTATTATGGCTTTGCATCATCAACAGGCGTAAAGGTAGTCCCCTTACCCTCTGATATAGAAAACGGCTTTGCTTTACCCTCATTTTCGGAGATTGAAAAGCTGATAACAGACCGTACGCGCGCCATTTTTATCTGCAACCCCAATAATCCCACAGGCTATCTATATAGCCGCGAAGAGCTTGAACAGCTTAAGGACATTGTTGTAAGACGCAACCTTTATCTTATTTCTGACGAGGTATATAGCGAGTTTTGTTATGACGGAGCCCAGCATATATCCATAATGGAACTGGAAGGCATCGAAGACCACGCTATAATGGTCGATTCCGTATCCAAAAGATATAGCGAATGCGGTTTACGCGTAGGTATGCTTTTGACGCGCAACCCTAAAATTATTGAAACCGTCCTAAAATTTGCCCAGGCACGTCTTTGCCCCCCTGCCTTGGGACAAATCGCTGCCGAAGCATCTTTGGACACTCCCGGCGAGTATTTCAAGGAGGTTAATATAGAATACAACAAGCGTCGGGATTTTCTGGTAAAAAGGCTTAATCAGATCCCGGGCGTATTCACTCCGATGCCCAGAGGAGCCTTTTACACTGTGGCAAAGCTGCCCGTAGATGATGCCGATAAGTTTTGTCAATGGATACTGAACGATTTCAGCTATAACAAGCAAACTGTTATGATGGCACCTGCAAGCGGCTTCTACATCACGCCCGGTAAAGGGAAGCAGGAAGTTCGGATAGCCTACGTTTTGAATATAGAGGATTTGACAATTGCCATCGAGATTCTTGAAAAGGCTCTTCAGGCCTACCCGGGAAGGGTGTAGGCGATAGCGGGAAAACCTAATACAATAATTGCATGTTGCGACTCCTGACAGTTTTGATATTTTTGCTCCCGGTAGTTGCTCGAGCACAGGCTGAACTTCCTGCTCCAAAGCTTATCCTTTATATCGTGGTCGATGAGTTGAACCACGAGCAGTTGCAACACATACAATCAAAGCTCTCCAGAGAGGGCATTAATCGCCTTTCAGGTCAAGGCATGCGCTTTATGGCTGCCTATTCCTCCGATTTATCAGCTTATCCGGGTACCCGACTGACCTCATTCTACACCGGAACTACGCCTTCGGTGCATGGGCTAATTGGAGAACAATGGTTTGACAAAAAGCTTAATAAATATGTAGAGGCGGCCACAAACCAGCCCGAGGGCCTAGAGCTGACATTAAACTATAATCAGGCTCGTTCAATCTCAGACTACCTTAAGTCCTTCTACGGTCCCGGGGCAAAGTCTGCCGCCATAGGCATGAATTCTTCGTGGCTATGGCATACCCTGGGCTACAGTCCCGACCATCTCTTTCAGTTTAATATCGAAAGCGGTATTTTTTATGATATGATAAATACGCAGGAGCCTGAATGGCTTACGCGCTTTAACGACAATTTGCTGCGCAGCGACCTTCTCGGGCGACAATGGGGACCCATAAATGATATTAGCTCATATAGCGAGTTCCAATATTTAGCCCCCAGCCGGGAGAAAGAGTTTCGCAGCTTTCTGTATAATATGAAAAGCGGCGAGGGCAAAGCATTTGAGCGCTTCTCGCGTTCTCCTTACGCCAATACCCTGATTAGAGATTTAGCAGTATCGCTGCTTGCAAGCAGCGATTTTGGAAAAGATAATGCTCCCGACGTATTGACACTTGGATTTACGGCACGTCCATTTGTATCCAACGGTTCTATTTTAGCTGTAGAAAAGGAAGATATGCTGATACGCCTCGACAGAGATATTTCTTCACTTATCAACTTTATTGACAGCGAAATCGGGAGAGACAATTACCTGGTGATTTTTACCTCAGCAGCCGAAAGCTCTCTTGACCACTCATCGGCAGGCAAGAAGGGACTTACCACCGGTGTTGTTGAATACAACAAAACAGCGGCCTTGCTTAACCTCTATATAATGGCTACTCACGGGCAAGGGAAATGGGTACTGGGGATGCACGACAACAGCGTCTATCTCAACCATCAACTTATTAAAGAAAAAGGATTTTCCCTTAAAGAAATGCAGGAACATGCAGCCAGCTTCCTGCTGGAAGTGACAGGAATAGAGCGCGCCATACCTACCCACGACCTAATTTTCCAGCCTGAGACGGAGACTCTGCTTGCCAAGAACCTGTACCCTACCCGTAGCGGAGACATATTACTCAGCTTACAATCGGGATGGCAATCAGCTGTAAGCAAGGCCGGTACGCGCCAGACAGCTAACAGCGGCAATGTTCCTGTGCCGCTTATAATACGCGGCTGGCAGGTAGTCCCCGGCGCCTGGTTCGAACCACTTGAGCACCACTATATAACTCCTCTCATCTTAAAGCAGATGGGCATAGTTCATACATCCGTACTAAAGGCTCCAAGAGTGTCTCTGCTTAAAACTATTACTACTGAAAAACAATAGCAGAACGCACAAATGCTGCGCAGGCAAGCGTCAGTAAAAGGACAAAAAAAAATCGACCTCAGGAAAGGTCGATTTTTTTGTTTTTATGATCAGTGATCTTGAACTCTAAAAATGCTAAAGAATCGGAGGATACAATCTTAAGCCCAAAACCGTGATTCCATCTCCATCTCATCGCGAGCGAAGGAAATCCGCGTTTTATATAGGCATAAAGGTAAGGATGCACCCACAGGGTCAGTTTCTTATTTTTTTGCTTTTGCGTAACAAACCGGAGAGCTTGTTCAATTTTATCTGAAAACAATACTGAAGGTGATATAGTACCGGTACCTAAACAAGAGGGACAGGTTTCGGCGGTATCGATATGCATTTCGGGTCGTACCCGCTGACGCGTAATTTGCATCAAACCAAATTTGCTCAAGGGCAAAATATTGTGTTTGGTTCTATCGGAGTCCATCGCCTCTTTCATTCTGTCGAACACTCTTTGGCGATGTTCCTGATCCTGCATATCAATAAAGTCAACTACAATAATCCCTCCCATATCACGCAGCCTCAACTGCCGGGCTATTTCGTCACATGCAGCCAGGTTAACGTCCATTGCATTATTTTCCTGACTTGATGACGATTTGGAGCGATTACCACTGTTGACGTCAATAACATGAAGAGCTTCAGTATGTTCAATAATCAGGTAAGCACCGCTTTTGAAGGATACGGTTTTACCCAAAGAAGCCTTTATTTGCTTCTCAATTCCAAACTTATCAAACAAGGGCACAGAGCCTTCATGAAATTTGACAATCTTTTCACGACCCGGAGCAATAAGCTCCACATAATCCTTCATTTCTTTATAGGTATTTTCATCATTCACATAAATTGAATGAAATGAAGGGTTAAAAATGTCTCTTAAAAATGCCGTTGTCCTTCCAATTTCTCCCATGACCAATCCCGGGGCACGTGTATCTTTAATTCGCAGCGCTGACTCTTCCCAACGTTTAACCAGAGTACGCAACTCCTTATCCAGTTCGGCTACGCGTTTACCTTCAGCAACTGTCCTTATAATTACTCCGTAATTCTTCGGCTTAATACTTAGCAACAATCGCTTCAAGCGGTTGCGCTCCTCAGCCTGTTCAATCTTTTGACTAACTGAAACCCTGTCTGAGAAAGGAATCAGTATCAGATTCCTGCCTGCAATAGAAATTTCAGAAGTTAATCGGGGCCCTTTGGTCGAAATAGGCTCTTTGGCAACTTGCACCAGCACTTCTTGTCCTGATACTAATACATCAGAGATTGTCCCATTCTTATTGATATCACTTTCCGGTTTTAGTTTATGCAAAGCAATCACACCTTTTTTTGCTTTGGCCATGCTGACATATTTTTGAAGGCTACGAACCTGGGGTCCAAGATCTAAATAATGCAAAAAAGCATCCTTTTCATAGCCTACATCAACAAAAGCAGCATTTAATCCGGGCATAATTTTCTTAACTTTTCCCAGGAATATGTCGCCAACTGCAAATTGAACATCACTAAGCTCTTTTCTCAGCTCGGCTAAACGTTTGTTTTCGAGCAATGCTATAGTAAGTTCTTTAGGAGTAACATCTACAAATAGTTCTGCACTCACTATACTAAATTTAATTTAATTCTAATTTCAAAGAACGTAATAAACAAAAGAACAAACAGATCACTTTTCTGTTTGTTCTTTTCAATAATTTTCCAGAACAGACAAACTATTTTTTCTTATGTCTATTCTTCCTTAATCTTTTTTTCCTCTTATGAGTGGACATCTTATGCCTCTTCCTCTTCTTACCACTTGGCATAGTATAATATTTAAATGTTAATTACTATTTCGCGTTGTTCTTCACCTTTGTTACAAAGCTCTTTGAGGGCTTAAAAGATGGAATTACGTGCTCAGGAATGATTATTGTGGTGTTTTTGGAAATATTTCTGGCAGTCTTTTCTGCTCTGCGTTTAATCACAAAACTACCGAAACCTCTGAGATATACATTGTTACCTTTTACCAGATTACCCTTAACGCTCTCCATGAAAGCTTCTACAGTCTTCTGCACTGTAACCTTTTCAATTCCGGTATTTTTAGAAATCTCGTTTACAATATCAGCCTTTGTCATTGCTTATTAAATTAATTAATTATCAGTTAATTAGATGTATTCATCAAAAATCAGATTGCAAATATATACTCTTTTGTATTCAAAAAAAAACGAAAAGCAGGATTTTTGGATATTTTTTTACGAAAGACTGATTTTAACACGCTAAAAACTAAATTTTTCGCTGCTTTTACCACTCCCTTACCGTCGGGCTGCCGGCACAAATAGTTGGGGCAAAGTCCGGGACGGGTTTTGAAGAAAAATTAAGCTTAGTCCTTTCTTTTAAAAAAAATTAGTGCCTGATTTACACTACCTTTCAAAAAACTGAAGTCAATAGATTTGATAAGCCGTATAAGTTTTGTAATTTAGCTCCCTTGTAACTTAAGCTATAAAACCCACAAAAAAAACCGCAAGATGATTAATAAAGCTATTTTAGTAGGAAACGTTGGACGTGACCCCGAAGTACGCTATTTTGATAACGACCAGGCTGTAGCCAATTTTACGCTGGCAACTACCGAGCGTGGTTTTACCACTCGCGAGGGGCAACAGATACCCGAGCGCACTGAGTGGCACAACATTGTGGCATGGCGCGGATTGGCCAAGCTGGCTGAAAACTACATAAAAAAAGGCTCCCAACTCTATATCGAGGGGAAAATCAAAACCCGTTCATACGAAGATGCTAATGGTGTGAAAAAATATACTACCGAGATAGTGGCCGACATAATTCAACTGCTGGGACGTAAGTCCGACAACGAATCAAGCGGCATCCAGGGAGCACAGTCGCAAGCCAGACCACCACAAGCTGCAACGCCATACGGTCAAACCGCCGGATCTTCATCGGGCGGCGACAAAGCAGATATTGCCAATGAGGATTTCCTATCCGGAGATGATGGACTTGAGGATGATCTGCCATTTTAACTAAATTCTGAGCACTTTTGGAAACAGACACGCACCTTCTGATTACATCTCTCGCACCGGTGAATGAAGTTTTACCACTCACCACGGGGTCGATTATTGCCATTATTTCTGCCGTATTACTGCTGGTTTTTTCCACCTTATTATCCGCTGCCGAAATTGCATACTTCTCAATGAAGTCATCAGATTTGGCTGAAATTAAAAAGCAAGACGGCATAAGTTGCAAAACAACAGTCAAACATCTCGAAAGACCTGAGCAGCTTTATTATACGATTATTATTTCAAGAACATTTGCCTACATCGGCTTTATCATTCTGGCTGTATATATTGTTAGAAGTTTGATGGTGGCAGGCACTCCCTGCTTAGGTATTTTATTTATTACAGGCCTTATAAGCATACTCTTGCTACTGCTGTCTGGAGAAATCCTGCCTAAGATTTATGCCGCCGGCAAAGCACAGAAAGCCGCAACCTTTATGGCCATTCCTCTTTCGGTGTGCAGAATTGTACTCTTGCCTTTCGTACTGATTTCGATCAAGAGTACCGACCTGATAAACAAGCGACTGGCCTTGAAGCTAAAAGGCCTCTCTCTGGATGACATTTCACATGCCCTCGACCTCGACGACGACTCAATGTCGGAAGGGAAAGAGCTTCTTAAAGGCATAGTCAACTTTGGCAATATTGATGCAGCCGAAATTATGACGGCCCGTGTGGACGTGATTGACATCGACATAAAAAGTGAGCTTTCCAAAGTGGTCTCCGAAATCGTCGAAAGCGGATACTCACGTATGCCCGTGTATGAGGATGGTCCCGATGATGTCAAAGGAATATTATATATAAAAGACTTGCTTCCTCATATCGACAAAGACGACAGCTTTGAGTGGCAATCGCTTATCAGGCCGGCTTATTACGTACCTGAAACAAAAAGAATCAACGACCTTCTTCAGGAGTTCAAAACCCAAAAGATTCACATGGCTGTTGTGGTTGATGAGTATGGGGGAACTTCAGGAATAGTAACCCTTGAGGATGTTTTGGAAGAGATAGTGGGAGATATTAGCGACGAACTCGATGATGAGGAAATTACTTTCTCCAAACTGCCGGATGGTAATTACGTGTTTGACGGCAAAACGCTGCTAAAGGATTTCTTCCGTATTACAGAAGTGCCCGAAGAGAGCTTCAGTTCGCTGACAGATGAGCCGGAAACCCTGGCCGGACTGATCCTTGAGCTTAAAGGTGCTATTCCCTCAAAGCATGAAGTGATTGAACATTCGGCTTATAGGTTTACCATACTAGCCGCCGACAGCCGCAGGATAAAAAAGATTAAATTTGCCCGAAAGTGATTTTGATGAAAAACTATATAAAAATACCTGCTTTTATCTTTGGTCTTGCCTTTTTGCTGACGCCGGGATGTAGTCACCCGCCGGTTCCTAAGCCGCACGGATACTTCAGGATAGACCTCCCTGAACAGTCTTATCTGAGTCTGGATTCTACCATGCCTTACAGCTTCGAGTATTCAGACGCCAGCCTAATTGAAACCGACCTTTCCTTTGAGGCTGAACCCTATTGGATCAACCTTAGCTATCCAAGGTTGAAAGCACGGATTCACCTTAGCTACAAGGAGGTAGATAACGATCTCTACACCCTGCTTGAGGATAATATCCGACTTGCCTATAAACACGTCGTCAAAGCCGACGCCATTGAAGAACAATTATATATTGATGAAGACAATAATATTTACGCTTTAATCTTCGAGATAAAAGGAGATGCAGCATCACCGCTTCAATTTCTGGCTACCGACAGCCTAAGACATTTCCTGCGAGGCTCCCTCTATTTTGATGCCCGACCCAATCGCGACTCACTGGCACCTGTGATCGACTACATTACCGAAGATATTTTTCATCTGGTTGAAACGCTTCAATGGAATAATTGATTTATGCCCCTGCTATTTAAACTTAATGGCCCAGACTCGGCTAAGCTGGCTGTATGGGAAATCACTGAAACAGAGGCCGAACTGGAAGCCCAACTCAACTATAGCGCTACAATGAAGGAGCAGTTGAGGCCTATCACAAATCCCGCCCGGCGATTGGAATGGATGGCTTCCCGCTTGCTTGTACAACTTCTTACTCACTACGACGCAAATGTAATACACTCTGATTGTGGACAGCCCTCAGTCAGGGAGTCTGACCTTAATCTTAGCATAACGCACACCAAGGGATATGCCGCCGTGCTTATTTCTCCTGAAAAGCCTGTGGGCATAGATATCGAACATCCCTCACCAAGAATAGTAAAACTTGCCGGGCGCTTTGTCAACCAACATGAGGAAAAGCAAATTGCCAATATGTCCCGCGAAACAGGATGCGCCCTTGTATGGTGCGCGAAAGAGGCCGTTTACAAGGCACTTGACGTCCCCGGTATAATTTTCAAGGATGATATTACAATAGACAAACTATCTGACAAGCCGGAGGGCAGTTTGCATGCACAAGTTTTGCATGGACAAATCAACGAAGGATTCGAGCTTCAATACATTGTAAGCCCACAGTATTATCTTGTTTGGTATTGGTAATAGACGTAGATTTACAAAACTTAAGATTAGGCACCGGCATGATATATAATTACATAACTGAATCTGTTTCTCACAACCGAAAACTTTTGGCACTGCTTATCGACCCGGATAAATGTCCGCCTCAAAGAGTCGAACTGCTTGCAAAATTGCTGAAACAATATCCGCCTCATCTTCTGATGGTCGGTGGAAGTCTCATATCCACTCCCATCGCCCCGCTAGTGGATTATTTAAAAGGAAGCCTAAAACAGCCGGTCATACTATACCCCGGAAACCCCGCACATCTTTGCGCCAATGCCGATGCCCTGCTCTTTTTGTCAATGATTTCAGGACGAAACGCCGAACTGCTTATCGGCCATCATATTGTGGCGGCGCCATTTATAAAGCAACATAATATTGAAGCCATTGCAACAGGCTATATGCTAATCGACGGAGGCTCACCTACATCGGTCGAGTATATTAGCCAAACCCGCCCCATCCCCGCCGAAAAGCCCTCAATCGCTGTTGCAACAGCTCTGGCCGGTGAGCTGCTTGGCTTAAAAATGATATATATGGATGCCGGAAGTGGGGCAAAAAATTGTATCAATCCTACGACCATTAATCTTGTCAGGCAATCCATAACAGTTCCGCTGATGATTGGCGGCGGCATTGTAAGTACCCAACAACTATCGGATGCCTATCAGGCAGGTGCCGACATCGTGGTTGTCGGCAATCTTTTTGAAAAAGATCCCGCCTTAATCAGTTCCTTCCTGGCAACTGCTGAATCACACAATAAAGGCAGATAGTAAAAATAGGGCAACTTGCCCTTAGCCTTCTCTATTCATCATAAATCAAGAATAAACCAGCTTAGATCTAAGCTGGTTAAGCATTATTTTGAAAGATTATTTTGAATTAATCTAATTCTGAATTACATTTGTGGAGTTATTGGTCTTTTTATCTTTTAATATAACAATACTATGACAATATCAGAAAACAGTATAGTTGGCACAATAGTAGCGGACAACTATAGGACAGCAGATGTGTTTAAAAAGCATGGAATAGACTTTTGCTGCGGCGGAAATATAAGCCTTAGCGAAGCAGCATCACAAGCTTCCACAGATACAAAAGCACTTCTCCATGAGCTTGAATCGGCCACAGCCGTGAAAGACCTTGAGTCAGATCTTCTTCAAAGAATAGAGCTTGACGAGTTGGCAAGTCTAATAGTCGAGCGGCATCATTCCTTTATCCGCGAGAATCTGGTAAGCATTCCTCCTTATCTGACCAAATTGGCAGATGTACATGGAGCTAATCATCCGGAACTTCTTGAGGTAAAGGTACTTTTCAGACAAGCCGCGGAAGCCCTCTCGAGCCATATCAACAAAGAGGAGCAGATTCTATTTCCCCGTATCAAAGAGCTGGTTGAAGCCAATAAAAAAGGCATAGCCGCTCCCAAGAGTCATTTTGGAAGCATAGAAAATCCGATACAGGCGATGCATGCCGAACATGATGATGAAGGGGAACGTTTCAGAACCATATCAGCACTGACAAACTCATACACTGTTCCTGCCGACGGTTGCACTACTTATCGTGTAGGTCTGGCCAAACTTAAAGCCTTTGAGGATGACCTTCACCGTCATATTCACCTTGAAAACAACATCTTATTCCCAAAAGCAATCGAATTGGAGAAAAAATCAGTATTTTAGCAGGCAAAACCGTAGTGTATGTTATCTAAGGCTTCAGAGTATGCCATAAGGTCGCTTATTTATATAGTAATAAAAAACCGGGACAATCACCGTCCCGGTTATCGTGAAATAGCTGCCGCTATCGAGGGCCCGGAACAGTTTACTGCCAAGATTCTCCAATCTTTGGTCAGACATGGCATGCTTAGCTCCGTAAGAGGCCGGGGAGGCGGCTTCTCGTTCGACCCCAAAGCAGCAGATCTTCGTCTAATAGAGGTAATAAATGCTGTTGAAGGATATAAGCTTTTCACCCGTTGCGGTATAGGTCTGTCTCAGTGCTCTTCCACTTCTCCCTGCCCCATTCATCACCAATATGTAGTAATTCGCGATCAATATCTGGATTTGGCAAGCAACACCACCGTTCAAATGCTTGCAGACAGAATAATGGAGGGAGAAGCTGTTCTGAACCGCCTTGAATTGTAAGCACTTCGAAGCATAGACTTGTGGAGATAACTTTTTTGGGCATACTACAATGGTCTAAGCTCGAAATAAATTATTATTTATAGCCCTAAAGCGGCATTGCTTATTACAAATTTTCATACTTTTGTTTGGATTCAAAAAACAAATCATCTCATCCAAACAGAATATGCCCTTTTTACAAGCAAACAACATCGTAAAAAAATTTGCCGATCACCTGGCACTGAATAATGTAAGTGTCGAGGTTCCCGAAAACTCAATATTCGGGCTCTTAGGCCCAAATGGCGCAGGCAAAACCACCTTAATCCGAATAATAAATCAGATTACAGGCCCCGACGAAGGCGAGATTCTTCTAAATGGCAAAAGGCTTTCGCCTCAGCACATTGAGCAGATAGGCTACCTTCCGGAAGAACGCGGTCTTTATAAAAAGATGAAAGTTGGCGAGCAGGCTCTTTATCTGGCACAGCTAAAGGGTATGTCGCGCCATGATGCCCTTAAAAAGTTAAAATACTGGTTTGAAAAATTCGAAATTCAGCCTTGGTGGGACAAGAAAGTCGAAGAGCTTTCGAAAGGAATGCAGCAGAAAGTTCAGTTTATAGTAACCATCCTGCACTCACCTTCTCTATTGATTTTCGACGAACCTTTCAGCGGCTTCGACCCGATAAATGCCAATCTCCTAAAGGATGAGATTCTCAACCTCAGGGCAGAGGGAGCAACAGTAATATTTTCCACCCACAATATGAGTTCCGTTGAGGAGCTTTGCGATCACATCACGCTAATCAACAACGGCAAGTCTATTCTTTCGGGAGAAGTGCCTGAGGTGCGCCGTCGTTTCAGTGAAAATTTGGCACAAATTGAATTTAGCGGCGACAGCGATAAGGTAAGTGCTGCTCTTGAGGGCTCTTACCAAATCATTAGCAACAAACCTGTAGGCAATTACCAGACTTTGTTGGTAAAAATGCCGCCCGAAACTGATATCAACCAGCTTCTACGCCTGCTTATTGACCAATGTCACATACACAGCTGCCAGGAAGTGCTTCCCAGTATGAATGATGTCTTTATTAATGTTGTAAATCAAAACAAAACCATAAGCTAATTTCGGTCAAGATGAGTAAGATACCCTTAATATTAAAGCGCGAGTATTTAACCCGCGTGAAAAAAAAGAGCTTTATAATAATGACCATTCTGGGGCCCCTCTTTTTCGCGGCCATGGTTATTATTCCCGGATGGGTCGCGTCGATGTCCGACTCAGATGAAAAGACCGTAGCAGTAATTGACCACTCAGGACTATATATCGATAAGATTAACGACACGGAAATCATCAAATTTGAATATATCGACCCGACATCAGAAGATAATCTGCGTAATGACTTTGCAGGCTCCGGCTATTATGCCTTTTTAATTATCTCCGACAACCTTCTGGTGAATCCTAATGCCATTCACTTGTATTCCGGCGTAGGAATCACCATAGATGTACGCGATCAAATCATCAACAGCCTGAGGGGATATCTGCGTTCCGAAAAGCTTGGCAGTTATGAGATGGCCGGACTTGATCAAATTATCGACGACATCAACAAGGTGAATATTAACCTGACAACCATCAAACTTGGAGATGACGGCAGCGAGAATGAAAGTTCCACAGAGATGGCAATGATAGTAAGCCTGGTTTTCGCCCTCCTTACCTATATGTTTGTATTTATCTATGGTGCGCAGGTGATGCAGGGTGTGATGGAAGAGAAAACTAACCGCATTATCGAAGTCATAGTATCCTCGGTAAAACCCTTTGAATTGATGATGGGGAAGATTTTAGGTATCGCATTGGTAGCCCTTACCCAGGTGGCATTATGGATAGTTCTCACGGGTATTATTCTTAGCGGGGTAAAAATGGCCTTTTCATCTGAATCTGACCTTGCCTCCCGGATGACAGGAATAGAAATGGCAACAGGCAATGCAGATGCTACAGAAGCCATAGCTGAGCAGTCCAATAGTTTCAACTACGACAAGGTGATGAGCAATATGGAAAGCATGAATCCTGTAGGCACCCTCATACTGTTTCTATTGTACTTTTTAGGGGGCTATATGCTCTATGCTTCACTCTATGCCGCTATAGGAGCTGCGGTTGACAACAACACCGACACTCAGCAATTCATGTTGCCCGTAACCATTCCCATTATTCTTGCCTTATATGTTGCGATGGCCGCCTTCCGCAATCCGCACAGCGATATGGTGTTTTGGTTCTCAATGATTCCATTTACATCACCGATTGTTATGATGGCCAGAGTTCCCTTCGACGTGCCTTTGTGGGAAATCGTGTTATCCTTAGCCTTATTGGTTGCAGGCTTTATATTTACTACATGGTTTGCCGGGCGTGTATATCGCGTAGGAATATTAATGTATGGTAAGAAAGTCACTTACAAAGAGTTGTGGAAGTGGTTTCGCTATTCAGGCAAGTAAGTGCTCAAATTGTATGTAAAAATTAATAACTTTGGGCTTATAATAAGCTGATAAAGGGATGGGAAAGACTCGAGTAGCGATAATAGACCTTGGAACAAACACTTTCAACCTCTTGATTACAGAGGTTGAGGGTAATTCATACCGCATATTAGTTGAATCCAAGTACCCTGCACGCCTTGGCGAAGGCGGCATCCATAGGGCAACAATAACCACTGAAGCTATGCGTCGCGGAGTTGAAGCCCTCACTACTCATCTGATAACTATTTCGGAATATCAGGTTGACAGCATATTTTGTTTTGCTACATCAGCCATTCGTAGCGCGACCAACGGCAATGAGTTTGTGCGCAGAGTAAAACAGGAGTTGGGGCTTTCAATACGAGTAATTCCCGGAGATGAAGAGGCTCAGACCATTTTCGACGGCGTGAAACAGGTTATTCCTTTAGGGGAGGAATTCTCATTAATTATGGACATCGGAGGTGGTAGTATTGAATTTATCATCGCCAACAAAGGGGGAATCGCATGGAAAGACAGTTACAATCTGGGCGTAGCACGACTCCTTGAGCAGTTTAACCCCTCCGATCCTATTACGAAATCGCAGATCGAGGAGATTGAAAAGCACCTGGAATCAAGGATGCAACCATTAATCGATGCTATAGAAAAATTTCCGATAGGGAAATTAGTCGGATCATCAGGCTCCTTCGACACTCTGGCTGCCATAATAGCCAAAAAAGAATACCCTTTGTTGGAGCTTTCAAAAATCACCTCATTTAAACTTAAACCGGAAGCTTTACTTGAGACACATAACAAGCTGATTTCCTTAACTATAGAGGAGCGACGCACACTCCCGGGGATGGATTCCGACAGGGTTGAGAATATTGTTCCGGCAAGCATTATCGTTCAGTGGGTTATGAATCGTCTGAAACCTGAAGAAGTATGGCAATGTTCTTTTTCTTTGAAAGAAGGCGCCATTCTTCAGATTTTAAATAGCGAGTTATAAGCATTTACATAAGATGCAGCCGGCTGAGCTAAGCCAAAACCCTATTCCAAAATAAAGAAAAAGTATCACTATGTCCAAAATCCTTGTAATTGACGACCAGAAAAGTATCAGAAACACTTTGAAAGAGATACTTGAATACGAAAAAAACGAAGTTGTACTGGCCGAAAACGGGCCTGAGGGTCTTGAACTTTTTGATAATGAAAAGTTCGATATAGTGTTATGCGATATTAAAATGCCCGATATGGACGGCATTGAAGTACTTCAAAAACTAATGGAAAAGAGCGGTGACACTCCGGTGATCATGATTTCCGGCCATGGCAATATAGATACCGCCGTGGATGCCATAAAAAAAGGAGCCTACGATTTTATAGAGAAACCCCTGGATTTGAATCGCTTACTGGTTACAATTCGTAATGCCATTGAACGCAAAGACCTTGTAACAGAGACCAAAGTACTAAGGCGGAAAGTAAGCAAGACCGGCGAAATGATTGGAGAATCTCCGGCAATAATGGCAGTCAAAGAGATGATTGAGAAGGTGGCACCAACCGATGCCAGGGTGCTTATTACGGGGAGCAATGGAACAGGCAAAGAGTTGGTTGCGCGCTGGCTGCATGAAAAAAGCAATCGTTCCGATCAGCCCTTTGTTGAAGTCAACTGCGCCGCTATTCCTTCCGAGCTTATTGAAAGTGAGCTTTTTGGCCACGAAAAAGGAGCCTTCACCTCAGCAATAAAACAGCGAAAAGGCAAATTTGAGCAGGCTCATGGCGGCACAATCTTTTTAGATGAAATAGGTGATATGAGTCTTGCAGCTCAGGCAAAAGTCTTGAGAGCCTTGCAAGAGAGCGTTATTTCACGCGTAGGCAGCGATAAAGACATTAAAGTTGACGTCCGTGTATTGGCTGCAACAAACAAAAACCTTCAGGAAGAAATTAAAGCCGGAGCCTTTCGCGAAGACCTTTATCACCGCTTAAGTGTTATAGTAGTTCATGTTCCGCCATTAAGCGACCGAAAGGAAGATATTCCCTTACTGACAGAACATTTCTCAGCCCAAATTAGCGAGGAGCTGGGCATGGCAAAGCGAGAGTTTGATGAATCCGCCATTAAAGCTTTGCAAGAACTATCCTGGACGGGCAATATACGCGAGTTTCGCAATGTTATTGAACGCTTGATAATACTTTGCAACAGCACAATTACCGACAAAGAAGTAAAGATATATGCCACTCCAAAGTGGTAAGAATTTCAAAAATATTAACATACTTTTTAGTTTGTGTCTATAATTTTTTCTACTTTCACGTGTTAATCCCTTCAACGACGCTATGGATAAGGAATTCATATTCAAATACAATATGACGGAGGTGGGCAAAGCTCAGGGGTACTTTGAATTGAATAATGATAGATGGTCTTTTGAGCTTGTCAACGCCAGTAATGCAGTAGGTGATTTGCTAAAAGCAATGGTTTCACTGCTGCAAGTTCCGGCTCATTTATTAGGAGAAGAGAATTCCACGGCTATTGAATGGTACAGTGATGAGTTTATCTACGTGCTTGAATTTCAGTCGGGCGACGGCCATGAAATTCTCCTCACCTTTACCAGGCACAGCGCTCCCTTCGGCGAAGAACTTCCGCCACATTCGGTCTCTGCAACTGTCAAACTTGATGTTTTCTACCTCGCCGTAATTCAAGAACTTGACCGGCTCATTAAGCGCTTAGGGCTTCTTAACTACGCCCAGATGTGGCAGAATGACGAGTTTCCTCTCACCTATTTCCTTACTTTAAAGAAATATCTTATCGACTGGAAAAAGTGGAAACCATCTATGGAAGAATCTGATGTACTCGAGAGCGAGTTTATGATCGTGCTAAGCTGAGTACTTAAAGAAGAAACCGGAAAAAATATATAGGGTCTGCTGAAAAACTCGCCTCGCTTCATTCAGAAGGGTTATAATTTGTAATTCAAGCATCTGACCTGACTTGAAAAGTCAGTACTTTCATAACCGCAGGGCAACG
>ENA-UOOK01000176-UOOK01000176.1-fermentation-metagenome-genome-assembly--contig:-NODE-176-length-79124-cov-9.946553_pt1 | contig 79124 bp, 63 predicted proteins | sample MGYA00245777_ERZ724023 | MGnify/ENA primary metagenome ERZ724023 (study PRJEB28704, sample SAMN03018312) | fermentation metagenome | biome: anthropogenic terrestrial biome; feature: soil; material...
GGGTCACTTAATCTTTTTGCTCCAATTCCCTCACCCCCTTTAATTCCCCCTCTCCTACCTTCGGCGGGACGCAAGCAGTAAAGAGGGTGGCGCCTACCTTACCACCCCCTCTTCAGAGGGGGACGAAGCCGGGGGGTGAGAGAACTCGGTAATTTGGCAATCAATTAATCGGGTTTCGCCCCACTTGTCGGCAGCCAGGGCATCTTCGGACCATCAACTCCGAGGAGTTCTGCAATGGCAGCACGCATCGCCATTCGATCGTCCCAAGGATATTCTGTGTTGATAAAACACATCGACTGCTCGTGTCCCTTCCCGAGTGAGATCACCAAATCTCCCGGTTCTGCCAAAGAAATCGCTTTGCGAACTGCATCTCCACGGTCAGGGATACGCAAAAAATTCTTACCTTCAATACCGCCTGCCGAAATCGCCGCATCTGCCATATCTTGCAGGATGTCATCCAAAGACTCCGTGCGAGGGTCTTCCGCTGTCAGGATGATCATATCGGCTCGTTTGATCGCTTCAACTGGCATCATCTTGCGCTTTTCGCGATCGCGCAAACCTGCCGAACCAAACACGGCAATCACTTTGCCCTGCGTGAGCGTGCGGGCAGTCTCAAGTGACTCTGCCATGGCATAAGGCGTGTGGGCAAAATCGACGATGGCGATAAAATCCTGTCCCAGGTTGATCCGCTCCATCCGTCCGGGAACACCTTTCTGTGTGGCTAAAGCGCCCACAGTCACATTGGCGGGTATGCCCAGCCCCTTCACACAGGTCGCCAACGCTGCCAGGATGTTGGACACATTGTAAATTCCAATCATTGGGCTTTTTACCTTATAGACTTCGTCGTCAATATGGCAATCGAAGCTGAGCTCGGTAGAAGTATTGACAATATTCTCAGCCCACAGATCCGCCTCGTTCAGGCGCGAATAACTGAGAAATCCCGGAGGTGAAACCCGTTTCAAATAACCGTAGGAGCGGTCGTCCTTGTTCAAAATTGCCAGGCGAGGGTTGCCGATCTTTTTTCGGGAGGTCAGCCATAAACTCTCAAACAAGAGCCCCTTGGCTTCAAGGTAATGCTGCCAATCGCCGTGATAATCAAGGTGTTCGTGGGTCACATTTGTGACGACGGCAATGTCAAATTCGCTGGCAATTGCGCGCCCCTGTGCCAGCCCATGCGAAGTGCTTTCCAGAACGCAATGGGTCATGCCGGCACGTACCATCTCTGCCAAATAGGCCTGAATCTCTGGTGAATCGGGTGTGGTCACGTGGAAACCGGTATCGATTTCCTCGTCACCAATCAGAGCGTTCACGGTCGAGATCAGACCGACTTTGACAACAGCCTGCGTGAGGATGTGATGGATCGTGCTGGAGGTGGTCGTCTTGCCATCAGTGCCGGTCACACCGATTATGCGCAGCTTGTGGGCGGGGAAGTTTTGGGTAGCGGCTGCCAGCCAGGCTAATGCCTTGTGCGGATCATCGTCAATTTGAAGGTAAGGCACGCTGAGGTTTTTGGGGTCAGGTCGGTTGCTGACAATCAGGGCAGCTCCGTGCTCAATGGCAGAGGGGATGTAATCAAAGCCGTCGAAACTGGCTCCCTTGATGGCAAAAAAAGCATCCCCTGGATGGATATTTCGCGAATCACTGCTCACAGCGCGAATCTTGACATCTGGAATATCACCCTTAGTGATAACCGGAATTTTGGCTAGCAAGTTTTTCAATTTTTTCAGACGCGGTGTGCGCATTTAATAACTCCTGAGTCCGTTTATTTTTTTGTTGATCATGAAGAAGAGCAGCACACAAAGGATGGCTATCACGACCATGACTAACCCAACGATGAAAGATACATTTGGGCTAAGCCCATTGGACTGCCTGACTTCGAATGGCAGTTCAAAACTCGCCTGGGGGGAGATGGCATAGGCACCATTGAGGTCACTTCCGCCCAATGCCAACTGGATCACCGCCTCAACTTCACTCTGTAAGATCGGTACGATATTCCAGGAGACGTTTTGGCGGCCTTTCTCAAGCGGGATCAATACCCTTTTTTGGGGGGTGATGACGCTGTTGTTGGCACTAAAATCTGCATCGAAGATGTAGCCAAGCGCCATGTTTTGCTCCAGGGTCGCGTCAGGTTCGAAAGTGAGAGTGATCGTGTTTTGTTGGTTGGTGAGGAGCTCTGTTGGGTAGTTCACCATAACCTTTAGCGTTCCAGCGCTGCCATGTGCCCAATCACTCAAAGTGAGTGCCTGGCTGGTGGTTTGGGTGGTAACGCCGCGTTTGGCAATAAAAGCCACCCCCATCAAAAGCAGGGCGACAGCGAGGATCAGTAAGGTAATTGGTCTTTTTATTTTCATAATTTCTCGAGAATCTGTATTTGCTCCATTTTACCCTTGAACATGGAAGAGAGAACAAGGATCCGGGAACAGGGAACAGGGAACTACAAATAAGGTTCAATCTTTCCTGCTTTTATGTCCGCAAAATTAAACATACAATGGTAAAATAGGCAATACGAATTTCGGGGCGGTGGCGGAATAGGCAGACGCAACGGACTTAAAATCCGTCGGTGGTGACACTGTGTGGGTTCGACCCCCACCCGCCCTATATCGTGTTTTTCTCACTTACAAATGTGAAATGGATACATAAAAAACCACCTGGCAAAATTCAACACCAGGTGGTTTTTACTTTGTGCTTACTTCTTAATTAATTAACTATTTATTCAATGTTAATGGAAGAAAGATGTTGTAAGCATTGGAGAAGTTAGCAGTGATGTTTGCATTATCTGTAAAACTGAAAGTCAGGGGATTGGCTGTGCCGGTTGCGTCTCCACTCCAGCCTACAAAATGCCAGCCAGGAACAGGTGAGGCCGTCAACACGACCGTCTCACCGTAATAGTAAATCGGTTTGTTTGGTGATTTGGTTACGCTCCCAGCATCCAATGGATTGGTCAATACTGTCAGTGAATATTCATTCTGGGTGAAGTTCGCTGTAACGCTCAAATTGGATTCCATTGTCACTGTCAGAGGATTGGTATTGCCTGTGGCATCCCCTGTCCACCCGGTGAAGCTCCAGCCGGGATTGGGCACTGCTGTGATCGTAACCTCGTCTCCCGAGTGATAGGTGGGCTGATCGGGAACGCGGGTCACAGTTCCAGAGTCTTCCGGGGAGGCAGAGGTGTTTAGCGTAAAAGCGTCTAGCAAGAAGCTAGCTGTAATGTTCATGTTTTTGGTAATGGTAACTCTGAGAGGATTTACCATGCCGCTGGCATCGCCGCTCCAGCCGTCAAAAACCCAATCTGGATCATCCGAAGCAGTCAGGTAAACTACCTCACCCCAACCATAAGTTGGCTTATCCGGTACCTTCGTAACTGTACCACCACCGATGACCTCTACAGACAATGTCAAACTTGCTGGCGAAGACCCGTACTCATAAGCTCCCATATCACAGCGTGCGCCAGGGATGCTATCACCATCGATCGGACGAGTATAACCACGCCCGTCGACGACAGGACATAGTGTGGGATTGCCAGTGTCGATCGCCGGGCTACCTGCGCGGAGGGCATTCGTAGTAATAAAGCCTCCATTATTGGCCAGCGGATCTATTAGCGGGTCGCTACTGATGTTGCCTGTACCTCCATATATCCAGCCTTGAATATCACTATAGGTGATTGCTGGATTGATGGGGTAGATCTGGTTATTTGTGTTTCCCCAGATAATTGAGTTCTTAATGGTGGAGTATGCACTCTTATTGTAAATTGCCCCGCCGCTTGTTGCATTATTATGGAAAATAGTGACATTGGTCAGTGCAGGGTGACTGGTAGATTCTCCATTGTACATTCCCCCACCAATAGCAGCTGTATTATCGGAAATGGTCACATTGGTCAGGGAGAGTCCGCTCGAAGCGTTATAAACCGCGCCGCCATGGTATGTAGCATTGTTTGCAGAAAATGTGACATTCATTAAGTCAGCGCCGCATCCATCACAAATCATCCCGCCACCATAAGAAGCAGTATTGCCCCTAATGATCACATTCGTCAGTGTAGATTGTCCACCTGAGCTGTAAATTCCTCCGCCAGAAACACCAGAGTTTCCTGAAAAATCTATATATTCCAGGATGGGACTGCTGCCTGAGTTATACATTCCTCCACCAGCTGTTACCGCGGTATTATTTTCAAAAAGGGATGTATCAAGAACAGGGCTGCCGCCAGAGTTATACATTCCGCCGCCGCCATATCCAAGATCAGTTCCAGTAGCAGAATTGCCTGTAAACGTAAGATCAGTCATGATCGGGCTGCTGTTGGAATTGTATAATCCGCCACCCTTCCCTGCAGAATTATTCGAAAAGGTTACACCTGTCAGAACAGGATTGCTGGATTCATTGAACATACCACCGCCGCTACAGTAGAGCGGACTTGTATCCATTTTCGCCAGGTTGCCGCTAAAGGTGACGTTTGTCAAGGTGGGATTGCTATTAATGTTATACATTCCGCCGCCGCTGCTGGTGGTGTATCCATACACTTTATTCCCAGTAAAGGTAGTACCAGTCAAGGTTGGGGCACTGCCGGAGGTGTTATACATGCCACCGCCTTCGATATAGGCAGAATTACCCGAAAATGATCCACCGACCAAGGTCGGGCTGCTTGCATTGTTGGACATTCCAGCTCCCCTGGAAGCAGTGTTGTTCACGAAGGTAACGTTCGCCAAGTTGGGACTGCTCTCAAAGTTATACATTCCACCGCCACCGTTCGGTCCGAAAAGATAAGCAGAATTGCCGCTGAAAGTCACATTGGTCAGAGTGGGACTGCTGCCAGAGTTGTACATTCCGCCGCCTGTACTTTGATTAGTTCCTTCTGCTTTATTGCCAGAGAATGTGACAGTGTTCAGAACTGGACTGCTGAGAAGATTGTTCATTCCGCCGCCATTAATTCTGGCGGTGTTGGTGGTGAAGGTGACACCAGCCAGCGTGGGACTGCTTGTATCATTGTAAATTCCACCACCATGATCAGCACGGTTGGAGATAAAAACAATGTTTTCAAGAACAGGTGAACTGATGTCCCTGTTGTAGATCCCGCCCCCAAAAGTGGCAGCGTTTGCGCTGAAGATGAGATTCTTCAATGTGGGACTGCCACCTGAGTTGTACAACCCTCCGCCGCTATTATCTAGTGCGCCGCCATTGGCATTGCCGCCACTAATGGTAAATCCATCCAGAACGGCGGTTCCATCGGCCCCTGTGCTTGAAACCACGTGATAACTATTGTCATTTATGCTTTCCTGTAAAGCAATTTCCCCACTTAATGTGGTGACATTGGCAGCCCAATTCCTCTCTGACCAAGTTCCACCCGCAGCCGGGAAGCCGCCATATATGGCTACACCGTTCACCAAATGGAAAGTTTTTGTGCGGTCATTGGTGATGGTGGGCTTGTAAGTTCCTGATGCCACCCAAATCTGATCACCTGACCCCGCATTATAGATGGCTGTCTGCAATTCACAGGCATCCGCCCAGGAGTTGCAGTTTCCATTGCTGCCTGGTTTTACATAGAGAATGCCTGCCGATTTTTGGGGGTTTGCAGATATTGCTGAGACTTCGCCATCATATAGTAAAAAGGACAAGAATATCAAAATGATCACAAACGACACTATAATAGTTTTATTCTTCATGGGGACCTTTCAGATTGTTGAGTTGTAGACAAGATCATTATAATTGTATTGCGCAAACTGAGTTATTGTTTCGAATATTATAAGGGACAAACGACTGTCTTTGTATAAAAATAACAAGGCAGGCAGATATTTGATCTAAGCCCGAACTTCAATCGCTCTATGCGAGACCTGCAAAAGATCTCTCCTAATTAAGACTATGAACTTTCCTGATATTTCATGCTGGTCACACTCACAGCTACTATACCGATATTACCATCCAGGTATTTATGTAGCTGTGAGTGCTGTGTTATGTCAAAGAGCAGTTCAATCATTAGCAAGACTTAAATCTCATCCTCATCGATGAAGGGCATTAATTGTTTCAGGATCTTCAACTTTCCGGATTTCATCAGATCCCGGGCGATGTCGGTCAGCACTTTTTCTTCGATGAACGGTGCCAGACCGACCAGGTAGCGCTCCTTCTGTTCAGTGTTCATCAGCCGCGCAATTCTGCCAAGGGTTTTTTCACTCATAAAAGGTGCCAAAGCGTTCAGGTATTGGGAATCCTTTTCTGAGTTGAACAGCCGTTCAGCAAAACTGCTCAGGTCATCTTCGTCCAAAAAAGGCGCGAGCGCGATCAATTTATCAAAGCCGCCGGTCATCCCTTGCTGACGGTCGATCATACTTGCCAATTGTGAGCTTTCCAGGAAGGGAGCCAACGGGATAAGCTGTGACAAATCTTTGATCCTGGTTTTGTCGATCATTTGCGCCAGGCGTTTCGAATTCAGGTGAGGCGCCAGGGCGATCAGGGTCTCCAACTGATATTCCTCAGTAGACGCTTTTTCAACTGCTTCTTCAACCTGCGAAGGTTTCATCAGCTCCACCACTTCAGCGACTTCTTCCAGGTTGATATCGTCAGACTGCTCAATGATCTTGTTTACGATTGTGGTCTCTTTTTCAGAACCCAACAACTCTTCCACATTCACTCCCAGAATTTGTGAAAGTTCCATCAACTTGGAAATATCGGGCATGGTGTTGCCCCGCTCCCAGTTGCTGACCGCCTGATAGCTGACAAACATTTGATCTGCTAATTCCATCTGGGTCATGTCTTTGGCTTTGCGCAGTGCGGCGATCTTTTTACCAATGATTTTTGTGTCAAACATAGTTACCTCTTCTTCTTTAAGTATATTTTAGTAGAGCCTGGGAAAAAATAACTTCTTTGTATTTCCTTCAGCTCTACTATTTGATTACTGACGTTTTATCTGTTCAACTGGGTGAAAGGACTGGCTGCAAATGCATTGTTTACCCTGTAAAAGTCATCACTCTTGATAACATTGATTCTTCCTTCCAGGTCAGACAGATCTTTTGCCTTAATGGTCAGAGCGTTCAACCCATGGTTTCCTTTTTTCATAGTGGACGAGTGGCTTTTCCCAAAGAGGAAAGAAAATAAATTGATTTTGTTGGTTACTAACATTTCAAACTCCTTTTTTTACTCTGTCCACAGTGTACGACCTGGAAGGCAAAATTCCTATCAAGCAGCGCTTGAAATTGTCCATTTCAAGCGTTAATTGAGTTTTTCTGTCATCGCGAGCGCTAGCTTAGCATCCGGCACGCAAGCAGCCCTAAGGGAAGCCCAGCTTTTTTTTGTCATCGCGAGCGTAGCGTGGCGATCTGCTGTCATCCTGAACGAAGTGAAGGATCTTATCCTCCCACCTTCAAGATTCCTCGCTGACGCTCAGTAGATAATCCGTAGGGCGGAATGGCGTTCTGCTTGCCCTGCGCTCTTTTCGCAAAGTCCGCCATTATTGTGGTAACTATCCAGGTTGCTTTGCAAGACCGACGATAACGAAGAGGTTAAGCCCTCCCCTGAGGGGAGGGTCGGTAGCCCCCATTTTTGGGGCGTACCGGGGTGAGGGTCTCAGCAGGAGAGAATCCGTTCCTTTTTTTTCTGTCATCGTGAGTATAGCGAGCGTAGCGTGGCGATCTGCCCAAGACCGGCGATAATGGAGAGGTTAAGCCCTCCCCTGAGGGGAGGGTCGGTAGCCCCCTTTTTTGGGGCGTACCGGGGTGAGGGTCCCAGCAGGAGGCAATCCGATCCTTTTTTTGTCATCGCGAGCCAAGGGTGGCGATCTGCCCAAGACCGGCGAAAACGAAGAGGTTAAGCCCTCCCCTGGTCGAAGATCCATCGTAGCAAAGCGAGAGGGAGTGAGGGTCGGCGACCTGTACTTGCCGTGAAAAGGACGAGTAAGTTGGGGTGAGGGTCTCAACAGGAGAGCACCATTCCGCCATACAATTGGTATCAATTCGCCCCAAGCGTGGGTTTTGTGGAAAGTACAAGGGTATAATCAAACAGACCCCCGCTCAAACTGGGTTAAACATCATCATGAGGGAACCGTTATGCTGACCTGGACAGAAATCGAGACTCGTGCAATTGCCTTTCAAAAACGCTGGAAAGGCTGCTCTGGTGATGAAAGACAATACGGTCAAACCTTCGAAAAAGATTTCATGGAAGTCTTCGGGGTGGATTGGCACGACGGCTTCCACGAACACCCGATCATCAGCCTGGATGGTGTCACCAACTACATCGACTATTTCCTGCCCGGTAAAATCCTGATCGAAATGAAGTCCCGCGGCAAATCCCTTGATTCCGCCTTCACCCAGGCAATCGCTTACGCCCGCGCTCTCAAGCCGGAAGCCCAGCCAGCCCTGATCCTCGTTTCCGATTTTGACACCATCCGGGTCTACAACACCGCCAAACAGCATCATTACAAACCCTTCAAAGTCAGCAACCTGAAAGCGCACGTGCGCATTTTCAGCCTCCTCACTGGTCGCGAAGCCGACCCCAACGTGCGAACCGAAATCGAACTCAACACCGACGCCTCTTACAAGATGGCAAAGTTGCACGACGCGCTCAAAGAAAACGGTTATTCAGGGCACGAGTTGGAAGTCTACCTGGTACGCCTGCTTTTCTGCCTTTTCGCAGATGATACAGGTGTGTTCGAAAAAAGCACCTTCTACAATTACATCAAAACGTCCAACCCCGACGGTTCGGACCTCTCCGGCAGGCTTTCTTTGCTTTTCTCCACGCTCGATACACCCACCGAAAAGCGTATGAAAACCCTTCCCGATGATCTCAACCGCTTCCGCTACATCAATGGCAATCTATTCAGCGAACAGCTGACTCCGCCATTTTTCTCCGCTAAAATGCGCGAGACCTTGTTGGAGTGCTGCGATTTTGACTGGACCCAAATCAGCCCTGCTATCTTTGGTGCCATGTTCCAGGGAGTCATGAACCCACAAGAACGTCGGGAATTGGGAGCACACTATACTTCTGAGGAGAACATTCTCAAAGTCATCCGACCTCTCTTTTTGGATGAACTCTATGCAGAATTCGAGCGCTCCAAGAACACCACTGCTGAACTGCAAACTTTCCATCGCAAACTTGCCTCCCTTACCTTCCTGGACCCTGCCTGTGGCTGCGGTAACTTTCTGATCATCACTTACCAAAAATTACGTGAGCTCGAATTTGAGATCCTCAAATTGCTCAGCGAGTCCGGTCAGATGGTTTTGTTCGATGACCCCACCAAGGTCAGTGCTGACCAGTTTTACGGAATCGAGCTCGAGGACTTTCCTTGTGAAATCGCCAAGGTCTCCATGCTGCTGATGAAACACCTCATGGACCAGGAAGTCAGCCATTATTTTGGCGGTAACTTTATCGACTACCCCATCCGCGACAACGCCAGTATCATCAATGCCAACGCCCTGCGCCTGGACTGGAACGAAGTCGTCCCTGCCTACCGCCTCAATTACATCATGGGCAATCCTGCTGGTAATTATGGACTAATAGCGTAAAAATATAGGTATCATACGGGTTTGCGGGCTTTTAAGCCTGCTTTAATTTTGCCCAAAACTGAATAGAGATTTACATAGCGCGTCTGTTTTGCCCGTGTATCGGGCTGGATGGACGCGCTTTTTTATGCCCCGAAGGAGGTGAACTTTTATGGCGGTCTTTCGCGTTGAGAAGACGCGGGATTACACGGTCATGTCGAACCATCATTTGAAGAACCGAACACTGTCGCTGAAAGCAAAGGGGCTCATGTCCCTTATGCTCTCGCTGCCGGACGATTGGGACTACACGCTCAAAGGTCTCGCCAAGCTCTGCTGTGATGGTGTGGATTCCGTGCGGAACGCAGTCGTGCAGCTTGAAACAGAAGGCTACATCGTCAGGCGTCAGGGGCGGGACGCGCATGGCCGTCTTTCGGCAAACGAGTATGTGGTCTACGAGATACCGCAGCGGGAAAAACCGGTATCGGATTTACCGTTATCGGGAAACCCAACAACGGAGAAACCGTCAACGGCTTTTCCGTTATCGGAGAATCCAACGCAATCAATTACTAAGAAACAAACTACACAAGTACAAAATACTTACTCATGCAATGACTCATCTATCAATCCCTCATGGGAGCGCGGGCGACGGATGGATGTGATGGAGGAAAGAAACAGCTACAGAGAAATGATTTTGGAGAATATCGAGTACGACATCATCGCCAACCGCGACAACCGGGAACGCCTTGATGAAATCGTGGAAATCATGCTGGACGCTGTTTGCTCTACCAGGGACACAATCCGCATCAACGGCGAGGACATGCCGAAGGAGGTCGTCAAAAGCCGTTTTCTCAAGATAACAAGCTCCCATATCGAGTATGTGTTCGACGCTTTGAAAAACAATCCCTCGGACATCCGCAACATCCGTAATTATCTGCTAACCACTCTGTACAACGCTCCCCTCACCATGGACAGCTACTGGACAGCAAGGGTCAATCACGACTTTTACGGGCAATAACCGAATACCGTATTATCTGCGCCGCTGTCTTTGTGACCGCGGCGTTTTTTGTTTGGAGGTGAAAGATTGGCAACCAAGAAAACAGCGGAAACCCCGGCAGAGCCCGTCATCGCAGAACAGGTCGTACAGATACCGCTTACAGAGCTTCATCCGTTTGAAGGACACCCGTTCAAGGTTCTGGACGATGAGCTCATGCAGGATACCGTAGACAGCATTATGCAGTTCGGTGTTCTCACTCCGGCAATCGTAAGACCCGACCCGGGCGGTGGCTATGAAATGGTCGCAGGCCACAGACGACTGCGGGCATCCAAAATCGCAGGCAAGGAAACCATGCCGGTCATTGTGCGGAATATGACCGACGATGAAGCCATCATCCTCATGGTGGACAGCAACCTGCAACGAGAAAACATCCTGCCAAGTGAAAGAGCCTTTGCCTACAGGATGAAGCTTGAAGCCCTCAAACATCAGGGGCAACGAACAATTACAGCGGAAGAACCCACTTCTCCCCAAGTTGGGGAGAAGTCATCGTGGGCTGTATCACTTGTCGCAAATGATGCTAATACAAGCAGAAGTCAGATTCAGCGATATATCCGCCTCACAGAGCTGAACCCGCAGCTTCTGGAAATGGTGGACACAAAGCAGCTAGCCTTTAATCCTGCCGTGGAGCTTTCGTACCTCAAACCCGCTGAACAGCAAGCGTTCATCGACGCGATGGATTACGCCCAGGCAACGCCGTCGCTCTCCCAGGCACAGCGGCTCAAAAAGCTCAGTCAGGACGGAAAATGCTCCTCCGAAGCCATGTGCGCCGTGATGAGCGAGGAGAAGAAAAGCGAGCTCGACCACCTGACCCTGCGTAACGATGTGCTCAGCAAGTATTTCCCCAAGTCATACACCCCGCAAAAGATGCAGGAGACCATCATCAAGCTGCTGGAACAGTGGCAGAAAAAGCGACAGCGCGATACAGAGCGCTGATTTAGAGAGGAGTGTTCATATTGAAAAACCTTACCGTAAACATCACCGGCGACATCCACATCCACCTGCCCGAAGCCGCAACAGCTCCCACTCCCACCCTTGTCGGCGTGATTGAGCTGACGGACGACGGCTCTGACATCGACTTTGACTGCTTCATTCTCGACCCCGAAGCCGAGGACGACGAAGAGGACGAGAATGTGCAGGACGACAGCGAAATCTTTGTCCTTTACGCCCAGCCCGGAAAGAACGCGATTACCATGCATCTCATTGATGCCCTTACGAAGATGCGTGACGGCGACAAGTGCAACCGCGTCGGCATTCTCCCCACCCACGACCTGCTCATTGCCTACGATTCCGATTCGGTCATTGCCACCGAGAGCGGTAAATACCTTGCGGGCCCGGTTATCGTCTTCTATGCCCCGTGCCGGGAACTTGAGCATATTTCGGGAGACGATGCTCATACGGCGGCTCGTATTCTGGAAGAGCTCACTGTGACCCTGTGCAACGGCAACAAGTTTATCAAGGCGTATGCGCTGTGAAGGGGTGACGGTATGAAAGAGTTTGAGGTCAATATTACAGAAACGCTGCAAAAGACCGTCACCGTGGAAGCCGAGTCCCGTGAGGAAGCCGAGCGTATGGCGGAGGATATGTGGCGGGATGAGGATATCGTGCTGGATGCCGAGGACTTCACCGGCGTGGAGTTCTCCGGCAATAAGGGCAAAGAAGCCCAAAAGGATGAGCGCGCCACAATGGACGTGCTCATGGTCGAGCCCGGTCAGTACGCGAAAATGACCACCATCGGCAGCGATCTGAAATCCATGCAGGATGCTGTCGGCGGTTCCATCGAAGCCGCGTATTTCTTCGATGACCCTGTGGCTCTGGTCTGCAACGAGGACGGAAAGAACATCGGCCTGCCGCTGAACCGCGCCGTCCATGACGAACAGGGTGAAATCATGGATATCATCGCCGGCAAGTTCTTTGTATGCGGGCTGACCGAGGACAACTTCGGCTCTCTCCCCGAGAAGCTTCAGGACAAATTCCAGAAGATGTTCAAGAACCCCGAGAGCTTCCTCAAGATGGGGCGCAGCATTGTCGCTATTCCCATGGAGCCCACAAAGCCCACCGCCAAGAAAGATAAGCCTTCTCTCGGTGCGGAGCTCTAAAGACTGTGCTCAAGTGCCTGCTCCACCGTCTTGTAGTTCCGCCTTAGAGACTTCGCCTTTCTCACATTACGCCGCATTGCGGCAGAAATACGGAGGACAACATGAAAGATATCAATAAACCCGTTACCCATGTAAAGAAACCGAGTAAAAACCGATTCGTGCTTATCCTGCTGCTCGTGCTCGTCGTCATCGCCATCGCGCTGACGCTCTTCAAGAGCTGTTCCGCGGATAAAGTGCCTAATACCACCCAGAACGGTATCGTTTATGACGATAACGCCATCGATGGCGGCTGGGACGAAGCGGACACGGATAAGATTGTCGAATCCCTCAACAAAAAGGTCGATGAGGGCATGATTAACATCAGCATGAACACCTCGCCCATCTTCGCAAACGGCACTTCCACCGGCAACCTGATGATTGTCAACGAGACCGTCAACCGCTATCCGCAGGTGGTAGAAATCACCCGCAGCGATACCCAGGAGGTCATCTACAAGTCCGGCGCTATCCCCGTGGGCAAGAAAATCGAGGAAGCAAAGCTGGATGTTGACCTTCCCGCAGGCACTTACGAATGTACCGCGATGTTCTACAACGTAAACCCCGATACCGGCGAATACCTCGGCTGTGCCGGAGCCGTCATCACCGTCACCGTTCTAGAGTGACGGTGTTTTTCTATCTGTGACTAAGCCGAAAGGCGGTCAAATAAATGAAATGCCGTAAGGCGAAAAGGAGAACTCTATGAAAAAGATTCTTGCCCTTGCCCTCGCACTCTGTATGTGTGCCTGCATGTCCGCTACCGCATTTGCCGCTGAGATCGACTCCTCGGGTGGCTCCGGTTCCACCCCTGTCAGCCTGACCTCCACCTCCGACGGTACGACCGGCGGAGACCCGACCGGTACTGCCATGAGCGTCACCGTGCCCACTGCGCTGCCCATGACCATGAGCCAGACCGGTGATGTGACCACCGCCGACAACTGCCGTATCGTCAACAACTCCTACGGTGCTGTCCGTGTGAAGACCGTTGAAATTACTGCCGCATCCGGCTGGAAGCTCACCGCGTTCGGTGACAAATCCACTCTTGCCCGCGAGAAGGTCGATTCCAACAAGCTCGGCTTTGCCATCCGCATCGGCGGCGGTGCTCAGTGCGCTACCGCAGCCGGAAACGAAAGCTCCCAGGCTCTTATCTCCGCTCCTGTAACCGGCTGCTACATGACCGGTGCAGGTGATGCAAGCTCCAACTCCGTCTCCGTCGATTACGCCGCTATCGTCACTCCGCTGTCCAGCGCCGTGACCGGTGCGACTGTCGCAAACGTCGTGTTCATCATCGAGTGGGATACCGCTGCCTGAGAAATCCTCGACTAACCTCTGAATCAGAAACAAACAGCGGACGGGCGGCTTCGGAAACGGAGCCGCCTTTTCCGCGGAAGGAGGCATCCAAATTGAAAGCTAAACACCTATCGGCATTTATCCTGGCGCTTGCGCTCGTTCTGTCGCTGGGTACTACCGCCTTTGCCGCAAGCTCCACGACGGCAACCGTTCCCGTCACGCTGACCGTGGCAAACGAGTATCGGGCGGTCAATGTCACCGTTCCCGCGGCTCTCCCTGTCTATGTCATCAACGGCACAGTCGTTACCGCAGACAACGCGAGAATCGTCAATAACGCTTCAAGCGGCTCTGTACAGGTGACGGGCATCAGCGTGACGGACGGCGCGTACAAGGTCGGTAGCTACGACAGCTTCGCCGGCTCAAAGACCATTGCACTGAAAATCAACGGCAGTGTCACCACGGGCGCAGGCAGCATGGCGGTCACAGGCTCCGCATTTCCCGTTATCGCTGGGGGCTCCAGTCAGAAGCTGACCTATTACGCCAAAATCTCGGGTGATGCGCAGAACACCACCGACCTCAATGCCGCAACCGTAGTGTTCACTATTTCCATCGTGGATTAAGGAGGGAGGCTGCCGAATGACACGATATAAACCCAAACTGCTATTGTCTCTGCTGCTGGCGCTGGCTATGGTCGTAACCATGCTTCCCAGCCCTGCGCTGGCAGCGGAGGCAGATGATGTTCCTGCTATCACGGTATCGGAGGAAATGCCGGAAGAAACGCCCTCACCGGAGGAAGAATATGAGCTCCCGATTGATGAAACGGACGAAGAGATTGCTACCCCGGAGGAACCGGAGGAAGAGCCCATGCTCCCCGAGGAAACACCGTCTGACGGATTTGTTGAAGAGCCCGAAGCGACTCCGACTGACATTCCCGAAGAGGACGCCGCCATCGAATGGGAGTTCGATGCAGACTGCGGCGAGCTGTTCATCTACTGTGCCGGTCACTCCGAGCCGTTCACTTCTCCCGACGATCAGCCCTGGGCAGATATTCGCGGAAGCATCAAAGCCGCATATATCGACGACTGCGAAGGACTGACAATCCAAAGCACGGCCTATTGGTTCGCGGGATGTGTGAATCTCGAATATGTGGAAATCAACCCGCCTGTGGGCGAGATCGGCTATCACACCTTTTACGACTGTGAGGCTCTGCACGACATTGTGTTCCTGTATGAACCCGACTTTCCGGTGCTCGTTCAAGGCGCATTTGAAACGCACCATCCTCTCGAATGGAAAACGGATTATGACCCGCGTCTGCACATTATCGTCATGGAAGATTGGATGCTCGACAATATCTGCGCTTACGATTGGCACGTTGACGATTGTCCGCTGACGGCCTGCACGGGTTACGGCGGCGGTGTTTCAACCTATGCGGCTACTGCCGGCTCGACAAGAGCTGTCGGGTATTGCTCGTACTGCAAAAAGACCTGTGCATATACCGAGGGGTATGACCAATGGACGGCAACCGTTCACTGTCATCGACTTTGGTGCTCCAACTGCGGATACGATCAGGCAAGCGGCGTTCTCGGCGAGTCCCATGTATTCTCCCATTACAATTCCAGCTATGACCGCTGTTCATACTGCGGCTATCAGACGGCGTGTACGCATGTCACGGTCTGCTACCATACTTCGACCTATACCTCATGGTCGGGCTGTAACTGGTATAAGTATTGCCGAAGCTGCGGTGTTCTTGTGGATTCCGGTGTGTCCCACAGCAGCTATACCTATGGGAGCTGGCAATACTACAGCACTTCACAGCACCGCCGTTCCTATGCCTGCTCGTCCTGCGGCAGCGGTTCGTATGAGTACAGTTATCACTCCACCACAACCAAGTATGGTCAGTACAGTTCTACGCAACACAGTGTACGAAGCTATTGTTCCACCTGTAGCTCGTATATCGGCTCTACCTCCTACGCAAGTCACAGCTTCAGTTATGGCTCGTGGAGCAATTATTCAGGCACACAGCACCGCCGTCTGAAAACCTGCTCTGTCTGTGGGTACAGTGAATATGAGTACAGCAGCCATTCTCTCAAATACGGCTCATGGACATCGGACTCCGCGGCCAGGCACAAGCGTACCGTTAGCTGTGCTACCTGCGGATACAGCAGTTATGAGTACGAGAGCCACACGCTTTCGCCCGGTGACTGGGTATCCGTATCCGACACCCGGCACCAAAGAACACTTACCTGTTCCTGCGGGTACAGCATCACCGAAACGGCTGACCATTCGCTGACCTACAGTGAATGGTCACCAATTTCCGAAACCCACCACCAACGAACCGGCTCCTGTGCCTGCGGCTATAGTAATACCGAAACTGGCCTTCACAACGACGCAGACGGTGACGGCTATTGTGATGACTGCGGTTATCTCCTGACGCGCTTTTCCGTAACCGTCCCGGCAAGCCTGACCATGACGGTCTCCAAATATGGCGAGGTTTACGCCGCGTCAAATGCCGCCATCGTCAATAACTCTACGGGTATGGTGGAAGTCACCGGTATCACCGTGAGCACGGATAACGGCTGGACGCTTGTACCCTATGGGAGCAACATGGCTTCCGCGAAGGTGGATTCCAAGCTCATCGGTTTTTCCGTAAACGGTGCTCAAAGCGGCAGCGGCGGTAATACGCAGATGCTAACGCTGTCGGACGGCTGGCTCATTCCGTCTAGCGAATCATTGCCGCTTGTCTATGACGCGGTGGTGTCGGCGCTGTCTCAGCCGGTCTCCGAGCAGGTGCTCACTGTCGTATTCGTTTTAGAGTGGGCTCCGAAGTAACCATTATCCATCTCCCGGGAAAGGAGGTTTGATTCTTGCAGGAAGAAGTAGAAAACAGGTCGGTCACGCTTGTTATCAGCGGCGTGAAGCTGACCGGGCGGGTGCTGAAAGCGGCACTTTCCAAGTATCTTCAGCACAGGAAGGAAAAGAAAACAGAAAAAGCCCGCGCCGGCCCGGTAAAGCCGGAGGGCAAGCAGACGGTAAAACAGCTCATCGGACAGAATCAGGGCGTTGCGAATATCGAGATCAGCGACAAGAACATCAAATCGTTTGACCGTGTTGCCCGCAAATACGGCGTTGATTATGCCGTAAAACGGGACAAGTCCAGCGATATCCCCAAGTATCTTGTGTTCTTCAAAGCGCGGGATGCCGACGCACTGACCGCGGCCTTTACCGAATATACCGCGAAGGTCGCCAAGGATAAGGAAAAGCCGTCTGTCATTCAGAAGCTCAGAACCATCAAGCCTCTGGAAAAGGTGCTGAACCCAACTAAGGTAAAGCACAAGGACAAGGGGCTGGAGCTATGAAGCAGATAAATATCAAAAAGGTCGTCATCCCCAATATCCCGTATGTGTTCATAGCCCTGTTCGCAACCAAGCTCGGACAGGGCTGGCGGCTCTCCACAGGCGGAGATTTTTCCGCCAAGGTCTTGCACCTGCTTGACGGTTTAGCCGCAGCGTTTCGGACGGTGCTCCCCAGCTTTCACCCCATCGACATCTGTGTCGGTATCGCCGTTGCCGGTCTCATTCGGCTGATTGTGTATGTGAAGGGCAAGAACGTAAAGAAGTACAGAAAGAACGAGGAATACGGCTCCGCCCGTTGGGGAACGCCCGACGACATCGCGCCGTATATCGACCCGGTATTCGAGAACAATGTCATTCTCACGCAGACGGAACGGCTGATGATGTCAAACCGTCCGAAAGACCCGCGCAACGCGAGAAACAAAAATGTGCTTGTGGTCGGTGGCTCAGGTTCCGGTAAGACGCGGTTCTTCATAAAGCCAAACCTGATGCAGATGCACAGCTCGTATGTTGTCACAGACCCGAAAGGCAGCATCGTGATTGAGTGCGGAAAGCTCCTGCAAAGGAACAACTACCGCATCAAAATCTTCAACACCATCAACTTCAAAAAGTCCATGCACTACAATCCCTTCGCATATATCCACAGCGAAAAAGACATTTTGAAGCTGGTCACGACGCTCATAACGAACACCAAGGGCGAAGGCAAATCCGGGGACGATTTCTGGGTCAAAGCCGAGACGCTGCTCTATGCTGCAATCATCGGCTACATCCATTATGAAGCGCCCATCGAGGAACAAAACTTCGCCACGCTCATTGAGTTTATCAACGCCATGGAGGTAAGAGAGGATGATGAAACCTTTGAAAACAATGTAGATTTAGCGTTCAAGGAGCTCGCTTCCCGTGAGCCGCAGCACTTCGCCGTGCGCCAATACGCAAAATACAAATTGGCCGCAGGCAAGACAGCCAAGTCGATCAATATCTCCTGCGGTGCGCGTCTTGCTCCTTTCGATATTCAGGAGCTGCGGGACATCACCGCATACGACGAGCTGGAGCTCGACACCCTGGGCGGCGGGAGCAAAGAGGATGAACGGAAAACGGCGCTGTTCCTTATCATGAGCGACACGGATGCCACCTTTAACTTCCTCATTTCGATGATATACAGCCAACTCTTCAATCTGCTCTGCGAAAAGGCGGACGATGAGTTTGGCGGCAGACTGCCCATCCATGTGCGCTGCCTCATTGACGAGGCTGCGAACATCGGGCAGATCCCCAATCTCGAAAAGCTGATGGCGACCATCCGTTCCAGAGAAATATCCGCATGTCTGGTATTGCAGGCGCAGAGCCAGCTAAAAGCGCTGTACAAGGACAATGCGGATACCATCATCGGCAACTGCGACAGCTCCATCTTTCTGGGCGGCAAAGAACCGACTACCCTCAAGGAGCTTAATCAGTCGCTGGGCAAGGAGACCATCGACACTTACAATACCGGCGAGAGCCGAGGGCGTGAGGTTTCACACAGCCTCAACTATCAGAAGCTCGGCAAAGACCTTGCTACGATAGATGAGCTCTCGGTGCTGGACGGCGGCAAGTGTATCTTGCAGCTTCGCGGTGTGCGTCCTTTCAAGAGCGACAAGTACGACATCACAAAGCACCCGAACTACAGATACCTCTCGGACGCTAATCCGAAAAACGCCTTTGATATCGAGAAGTTTCTCTCGACAGAGCTCAAACCCAAAGCGGATGAGGTCTACAATGTGTTCACCGTGGACGTGTCCGAAACGGAATCAACTGCCCCGTAACAAGGGCAGTTTTTTCATATACAGGAGGCTTCACCATTATGGCAGACACAAGACACCGGCTCGCGTTGCAAAGCCGGGATGAATCAACAATTCATCAAAATATGAAAGGAGACGCCGGAATCGGGAGACCGCATACAGCGGTTTTCGTTCCGGTTTTTGCAATCAGGAGTGTAAACGGAAGCTATCATCATCCCAGATGATTCCGGCACAAACATTTATGGATTTCTTCAATAGTGCAGTAGACGTTCTTCAGACCCTCGTAATCGCCCTCGGCGCAGGTCTTTGTATCTGGGGCGGCATCAACCTTCTCGAAGGTTACGGCAACGACAACCCCGGCGCGAAGAGCCAGGGCATCAAGCAGCTCATGGCGGGCGGCGGTGTGGCGCTCATCGGCATCACCCTCGTTCCTCTGCTCACCGGTCTCTTCGGTTAATCAAAGACGAAACACACAAATCCTACGCAGTGCCCGCATAAGCGGGTGCTGCGGGAAAGGAGGTAACGCCCATTGGATTTGATATGGGAAAAGTTCACGGAATGGCTCAAGGAGATACTGGTAGGCGGCGTCATGAACAATCTGACCGGCCTCTTCGACAACGTAAACAACAAGGTGGGCGAAATCGCCGGTTCTGTCGGTTCTACTCCGCAGGCGTGGAACGGCAGCATCTTCAATATGATAAAAACGCTGTCAGATAACGTCATTCTCCCCATAGCCGGAGTGATACTTGCCTTTGTTATGACGCTGGAACTCATTCAGCTCATTACCGATAAAAACAACCTCAATGATATAGACACATGGATGTTCTTCAAGTGGATATTCAAAACGGCGTGTGCGGTTCTGATTGTCTCAAACACCTGGAACATCGTCATGGGGATATTTGAGATGGCGCAGAGCGTGATAAACAGCGCGGGCGGCATCGTCGCCGGCAATACGTCCATCAACCTCGCGGACAACATCGCAAACCTCGAAGCACGGCTTATGGAAATGGAGATTGGGCCGCTGCTCGGGTTGTGGCTCCAGTCCTTCATAGTCGGCATCACCATGTGGGCACTGACCATCTGTATTTTCATCATCACCTATGGGCGAATGATTGAGATCTACCTCGTAACCTCTGTTGCGCCGATTCCTATGGCAACGGCAGTCAACCGCGAATGGGGTCAGATGGGGCAAAACTATCTGCGAAGCCTGCTGGCACTGGCGTTCCAAGGCTTCCTCATTATCGTCTGCGTGGCAATATACGCCGTGCTTGTCCAAGGCATGATAGTGGAAGAGGATATCTCGACCGCCATCTGGACGTGCATGGGCTACACGGTGCTGCTATGCTTCACACTGTTCAAAACAGGTTCTCTTGCCAAGGGAATCTTCAACGCGCACTAAGGGAGGTGACAATAGAATATGGCATATGTACCCGTACCAAAAGACCTCAACGCTGTCAAGACGAAGGTCATGCTCAACCTCACCAAGCGTCAGCTTCTGTGCTTCGGCGCGGGCGCGGCGATTGGCGTACCCCTGTTCTTCCTTCTCAAAGGGAGCATGGGAACAAGCCCCGCGGTCATCTGTATGATTATTGTCATGCTCCCGTTTTTCCTTTTGGCCATGTACGAGAAAAACGGTCAGCCGCTTGAAAAGATACTGCGGAATATCATTCAGGTGTATTTCCTGAGACCGAAGCAGCGCCCCTATGAGACAAACAATTTCTATGTTCTGCTGAAACGGCAGGACGACTTGGATAAGGAGGTATACCGAATTGTCAACGGCAAAAAAGCTTTCAAGAGCCGACCGAAAGCAGATCGAGGCGGCAATCGCAAAGGCGAACAAGACGGACAAAAAGCATAAGTCCGCACAGGATAGCATCCCGTTTCAGCGCATGTTCCCAGACGGCATCTGCCGTGTCACGGACAGCTACTACACGAAAACCGTTCAGTTCCAAGACATCAATTATCAGCTCAACCAGGCAGAGGACAAAACCGCCATCTTTGACGGGTGGTGCGATTTCCTCAACTATTTCGACAGCTGCATCAGGTTTCAGCTCTCCTTTGTGAATCTCTCCGCGACCAAGGACAGCTTCGCAAAGAGTATAACCATCCCTCCGCAGGGCGACGATTTCGACAGAATCCGCAGTGAATACACGCAGATGCTCCAGAATCAGCTTGCCCGCGGCAACAACGGTCTTATCAAGACCAAATACCTCACCTTCGGCGTGGAGGCCGAAACGCTCAAATCCGCAAAGCCCCGTCTTGAACGTGTGGAAACGGATATTCTCAATAACTTCAAGCGGCTCGGTGTAGCGGCGGAAAGCCTGAACGGAATCGAGCGTTTACGGCTTATGCACGGCATGTTCCACATGGACGAGCAGGAGCCGTTTCGCTTCTCCTGGGACTGGATCGCTCCCACCGGATTGTCGGTTAAAGACTTCATCGCGCCGTCTTCCTTCGAGTTCCGTCTCGGCAACTCCTTTGGTATCGGCAAGAAGATGGGTGCGGCGAGCTTTCTGCAAATCCTTGCACCGGAGCTTAACGACCGTATGCTTGCGGATTTCCTTGATATGGAGAGCTCTATCATCGTCACCATGCACGTTCAGTCCGTGGATCAGGTAAAAGCCATCAAGACCATCAAGCGCAAAATCACCGACTTGCAGAAAATGACGATTGAAGAGCAGAAAAAGGCAGTTCGCGCCGGGTATGACATGGACATCATCCCGTCCGACCTTGCAACCTATGGCACAGAAGCGAAAAAGCTTCTGCAAGACCTCCAGAGCCGCAATGAGCGTATGTTCCTGCTCACCTTTATCATCATCAACACCGCCGACGCAAAACAGCAGCTCGACAACAATATCTTTCAGGCTTCAAACATCGCTCAGAAATACAACTGTGCGCTGACCCGTCTTGACTTCCGACAGGAGGAAGGGTTCATGAGCAGCCTGCCTCTGGGTCTGAACCAAATAGAGATACAGCGGGGCTTGACCACATCGAGCGTCGCAATTTTTGTGCCCTTTACCACCCAGGAGCTCTACCAGAACGGCAAAGAAGCGCTGTACTGCGGTATCAATGCTCTTTCCAACAACCTCATTATGGTGGACAGAAAGCTGCTCAAAAATCCGAATGGACTTATCCTTGGCACTCCCGGCAGCGGTAAATCCTTCTCCGCCAAGCGTGAAATCGCCAACGTGTTTCTCGTTACCGACGACGATATCATCATCTGCGACCCCGAGGCGGAATACGGGCCGCTGGTGGAACGCCTGCACGGACAAGTCATCCGCATTTCGCCCACCTCCACCGACTATATCAACCCCATGGACTTGAACCTGAACTATTCGGACGATGAAAACCCGCTTTCCCTCAAATCCGACTTCATTCTTTCGCTGTGCGAGCTGATTGTGGGTGGTAAGGACGGGCTTCAGCCGGTAGACAAGACCATCATCGACCGTTGTGTTCGCCTTGTGTATCGCAACTATCTCAACGACCCCACACCCGAAAACATGCCCATTCTGGAAGACCTGTATAACGAGCTGCGAAAGCAGGACGAGAAGGAAGCGCAGTACATCGCAACGGCGCTTGAAATCTACGTAACCGGTTCGCTCAATGTGTTCAACCACAAGAGCAATATCGACATCAACAACCGCATTGTCAGCTTCGATATCAAGGAGCTGGGTAAGCAGCTCAAAAAAATCGGGATGCTCATCGTACAGGACGCAGTATGGAACCGTGTCACCATCAATCGAGAAAGCCACAAATCCACCCGCTACTATATCGACGAAATGCACTTGCTTCTCAAGGAAGATCAGACCGCGGCCTATACCGTGGAAATCTGGAAGCGTTTCAGAAAATGGGGCGGTATTCCCACCGGGCTGACCCAGAACGTCAAAGACCTTTTGAGCAGCCGAGAGGTAGAGAACATTTTCGAGAACTCCGACTATGTTTATATGCTCAACCAGGCATCCGGCGACCGAGCCATTCTCGCAAAGCAGCTCAATATCTCGCCCCATCAGCTCTCCTATGTGACGCATTCCGGTGAGGGCGAAGGGCTTCTGTTCTACGGTAGCATCATTCTCCCGTTTGAGGATAGGTTCCCCAAGGAGACCGAGCTCTACCGCATTATGACGACGAAGCCGCAGGAGATTGCCGACAACTAAATATGAAAGGACTACTGACATGGAAAAGAACAAACTGATGATATTTGAAAACGAGCAGTTTGGGCAGGTTCGCTCCACGATTATTAACGGCGAAGCATGGTTCGTTGCCATCGATGTTTGTAAGGCACTTAAACTCAAGAACAGCCGTGATGCTGTCGCAAAGCTCGATGATGATGAAAAGAATACCGTCGCTTTAACCGACGGTATTCCCGGAAACCCCAATAAAACCGTTGTGAGTGAGGCAGGTCTCTATACGTTAATTCTCCGCAGCCGGAAACCGGAAGCCCAAGCGTTCCGTCGCTGGATCACCCATGAGGTCATCCCCTCCATCCGCAAGAACGGCACATATATGACCGATGCTGTTATTGAGCAGTTGGATGAAAACCCCGAGCTTGTGCCGGAGTACCTGAACCATCTCCGCAATCAGAATGCCGCTGCGAGGGAGCTGCGTGAGCAGCTTGCTCTCGTTCAGCCCAAAGCGGAATACTACGATTCCTTTGTGAAAATCTCCGACCTGACCTGTTTCCGCTATACGGCAAAGGAGCTGGGTGTCCCGCAGAAAAAGCTCATGGGATATCTTGTTGAGCACGGGTATCTGTTCCGTGACCGCCATCGCGGTGACAGAGCCTTTGCCAGAGCCGGTAAGCGAAACGACCCGCTGTTCTGCACCCGCGACTTTTACACCAAAGGCGGCGAGAAAAGCGAATACACCCTTATCACCCCTGCTGGCAAAGAGCACTTGAAAGGGCTTGTCACGGCAATCGCCGATTGGGTTCCCTCCGAAAAGGATGAAGTCACTGTCGGTGAGCTGGTGACCAACGCGGCTGTATTTGCCGAGTGATGCCCGCCAAACTCTATGGAAAGCGAGGTGATGTGAAATGGCAAAACGCTCTCCCAGACTGCAATTCACCGAGGAAGAACGCGCCGCGCCCGGGCTTGAAAAGGTAATCCGCAAAGCAGATAAGCGCATGGACAAGCTCGAAAAGGCCGAGGCGAAGATTCCGAAAAAGACAATAAAGGTAAAAGAGCGCGTCGTTGACCCGAAATCCGGCAAGGTCACGAAGCGCTTGTTTTTTGAAGAGGTAGATAAGAAGAAACCGCCCTCCAAGCTCTCCCATGCCGTCCGCGATGCTCCCGGCGTGGCTGTTTCCGCTACGGTTCACCGCAAGCTGCGTGAGGCTGACGACGATAACTCCGGCACGGAAGTAGCCAACACCATGACCGAGACTGCCGAGGGCGGTGTTCGCACCATCCAATCGGCACACCGAAGTCATGAGCTCAAGCCCTATCGCAAAGCGGACAGCGCCGAGGTGAAGGCGGATAAAGCCAATATCAAGGCGCTGAACAAGGAATCGGCACGGCAAAACCCCGATTTTTCCAGTAATCCTTACTCCAGATGGCAGCAGAAACGCGCTATTAAAAAGGAGTATGCAGCCGCGAAAGCCGGGAAAGGAGCCGAAAAGACAGCAAAGGCGTCCGAAGCCACGGCGAAGGCCGCAAAGAAAACGGCGGAGGAAACCAAAAAGGCCGGCGAGTTCATCGCCCGCCATAAGAAGGGCTTTCTCATCATCGGCGGTATCGCTGCGCTGATTGCCATCATCGTGAGTATCGTCGGTTCCTGCTCCGTTATGTTCAACGGTATGTCGTCCGCTATCACCGGCTCGACCTACCCTTGCGAGGACACGGATATGCTGGGCGCGGAAGCGCAATATCTCGGTCTGGAGGCGGAGCTTCAGAATTATCTTGACACCTACGAATCCACCCACAGCTATGACGAATACCACTATGATTTCGATGAGATTGAGCATGACCCCTATGTGCTCATTTCCGCGATAACCGCCTTGCAGGGCGAAGAGTGGACGGTTGGTGAGGTCGGCGGCATTCTGCAAACGCTCTTCGACAAGCAGTATATCCTCACCGAGACCGTCACCACCGAGACGCGGTATCGGACGGAGACCCGAACCGGTCATTATACCTACTACGATCCATACCTTGAGGAGTATGTCACCGAGGAATACGAGTACGATGTGCAAGTCCCGTACACCTATTATATCTGCACCGTGGAGCTTGAAAACTTCAACCTCTCCCACGTGCCGGTATATATCATGTCGCAGGATCAGCTCTCTATGTACGCAATGTATATGGCAACGCTGGGCAACCGCCCAGATTTGTTCGCCTCATCCAGCTATGTCGGTAAGTATTACGGCACGGATTACGAGAAGTACGATATCCCGCCCGAAGCACTGGAGGACGAACAGTTCGCCGCTATGATTACCGAAGCGGAGAAATACCTCGGCTACCCCTATGTGTGGGGCGGCAGCTCCCCGTCCACCTCCTTCGACTGCTCCGGCTTCGTGTCCTGGGTAGTCAATAACTGCGGTGTAGGCTGGAGTGTCGGCAGGCTCGGTGCGTCCGGGCTGCTGGGTATCTGCACCCGCGTATCCGCCGCCAATGTAAGGCCGGGAGACCTTATCTTCTTCCAAGGGACGTATGACACAACGGGTGCTTCCCATGTGGGCATCTATGTCGGCAATAACATGATGATCCACTGCGGAGACCCCATCCAGTACACAAGCATCAGTTCAAGCTATTGGCAGCAACACTTTTTAGCCTACGGCAGAATGCCGAATCCGTAAGAACAGGAGGAAATACTATGAACCCGAAAATCGAAAAGCTGCGTGTGGAGCGCGGCAAGCATACCGAGAAAATCGAGGCACTTCAGTCCCGTGTCCGTGTCATCGACGACAAGATCATGGAGCTTGAGAATCTGGATATAGTCGGTATGGTGCGTGAGCGCGGCGTGACACCCGAGATGCTGATTCAGCTTCTGAACGCCATGCACGGCGCTCCCGTGCCGAAGACGATTCCGCAGTACAACAGAATGGAGGACACTCATGAAGAGGACTAAGTTTAGAATTATCGCCTGCCTTATGGTCGTCGTGTGCTGCATGACGGCCTTTTCTGCAACTGCCTTTGCTTCCGACGGAGGCGGCACATACGAATCCGACGAAAACGGCGGCTCTACGCCGCCCTCGTCCATCGACAGCATTACCGTCTCCACTGAGCAGGTCGCCCTGCCCGAGAATCAGGGCAGCGAAGCGCTGACTCCGGAGGGCAATCTATCCCTGATTGACGATATCTTGCAGGCAGAAAACTACGCAAGCGATGAGGGTGTTACCGTCGGCAATAAGCAGTTTATCACCGTTCAGAGCAAGAGCGGCAACTACTTCTATATCGTCATTGACCGCAGCGGCGAGACAGAAAATGTGTATTTTCTGAATCTCGTTGATGAAGCTGACCTCATGGCGCTGATGGAGGACGGCAGCACCGACAAAACGCCCGCCTGTACCTGTAAGGATAAATGCGTCGCCGGTGATGTGGACACTACCTGTCCCGTCTGCAAGAGCAATATGAGCGAGTGCGCCGGCAATGAAGCGGCGGTTACTACTCCCGAACCCGATAATACCGAAGACCCGGACGCTGATGCAGACGGAGGCATAAACAAAGGGAAGAGCAGCAACAGCGCCCTTCTGCTGGTAGTCCTGTTTGTCGCAGCCGGTGGCGGCGGTGCGCTTTACTGGTTCAAGTTCCGTAAGCCGAAGCCCCAGACCAAGGGCAGCGATGACCTCGACGACTACGATTACGGCGAGGATGAGGACGACGAGGACATGGAATACGAAACCGAAGACGATGAGCCCGAAGCCGGCTCTGACGATGAATAAGGAGACAGATTGATATGATGAAAAGTCTTGTGATTGCCGAAAAGCCCTCTGTTGCAAAGTCCATTGCCAACGTGCTGGGCGCAAACAAGCGCGGTGACGGCTATCTTGAGGGAGACAATTATCTTGTCTCCTGGTGTTTTGGACATCTGGCGGAGCTTGCCTCCGCCGAGGTGTACGACGAGAAATATGCTAAGTGGAGCTACGCAGACCTTCCCATTGTCCCCGAACCCTGGCGTTACTCTGTGGGGCGGGACAAGAAAAAGCAGCTTGACCTGCTCTCTTCTCTGATGAAGCGGAGCAATGTCGGTGAGATTGTCAACGCCTGCGACGCAGGACGCGAGGGCGAGCTCATATTCCGCACCGTGTACAATCTCTCCGGCTGTACGAAACCCATGAAGCGTCTGTGGATTTCCTCTATGGAGGATAACGCCATCCGTGAGGGCTTCGATAGCCTTCGTCCCGGTGAGAACTATGACAGTCTCTATGCCTCCGCGCTCTGCCGCAGCAAGGCAGACTGGATGGTAGGTATTAACGCAACCCGTCTGTTCTCCGTGCTCTATCATCGCACCCTAAATGTCGGGCGCGTCATTTCCCCGACGCTCTCTCTGATTGTGGGGCGTGAAGCGGAGATTGACGCTTTCAAGCCCGAACTGTTCTACACCGTGGAGCTAGACTGCGGCGGTTTCAAGGCTGCGTCCGAGAAGTTTAGGGATAAGAGCGAAGCGGACGGTGTTGCCGATGACTGCAAGAACGGCAGTATCACCGTTAAGAGCATTGAGCGCAAAGAGAAAACCGAAAAAGCGCCGCTTCTCTATGACCTGACCACGCTCCAGAGAGACGCGAACCGTCAGCTCGGCTATACAGCACAGCAGACGCTGGATTATCTCCAGAGCCTCTATGAGAAAAAGCTTTCCACCTATCCCCGTACCGACAGCCGATTCCTCACCGATGATATGGAGTCCACGGTGAATGCCGTTGTTCTCCTGTGCTCCGGTATCTGTGGCGGTGATGCGCCTGTTACAATCAATACGGCGCAGGTCTGTGACAGCAAAAAGGTCTCCGACCACCACGCAATTATCCCCACGATGAGCGCCGGCGAAACAGATTTGTCTGCGCTTCTCGCCGGGGAACGTGAGATTCTGCGCCTTGTAGCAAAGCAGGTACTTCGGGCGGTCAGTGCTCCTTACCGTTATTCCGAGACCACCGTTACCATGGATTGCGACGGCAGAAGCTTCACGGTCAAGGGGAGAACAGTCATTGAGACCGGTTGGAAAGCCTTTGCCGAACAGGAGCAGAAGGACAAGCCACTGCCCGAACTGTCAGAAGGTCAGGTTTTGACAGCGAGCGGTATGAATGTGAAGGAGGGCAAAACAAGTCCCCCGAAGCATTTCACCGAAGACACTATCCTTGCCGCAATGGAGACTGCCGGTGCAAATGATATGCCCGAAGACGCAGAACGCAAGGGCTTGGGCACTCCCGCAACCCGCGCCGCAATTCTCGAAAAGCTGGTTTCCACCGGCTTTGTGGAGCGACAGAAGAACAAGAAAACCGTCAATCTCATTCCGGCACACAGCGGCATTTCACTCATCACCGTCCTTCCTGAACAGCTACAGTCTCCGTTGCTTACCGCTGAATGGGAGAACAAGCTCAAACAGATCGAGCACGGCAAGCTCTCTCCCGAAGCATTCATGCGTGACATTTCGGATATGGTGGCGGAGCTCGTGAAGACCTATGAAGTTATTCGCGGTGCAGAGGTTCTCTTTCCCTCCGGCAGATCCGTTGTCGGCAAATGCCCGCGTTGCGGGAGCGATGTGACCGAGAGCAAAAAGGGTTACTTCTGTGAGAACAACGACTGCCGTTTCGGACTGTGGCGGGATAACAAATTCCTGACCGCCAAGCGCGTCACGCTTTCCAAGAAGATGGTGACTTCGCTTCTCAAGGACGGTCGCACCTTCGCAAGCGGCATCTATTCCGAGAAGACCGGCAAAAGTTACGATGCGTATATCATGCTTGAGGACGATGGCAGTCGCACCTCCTATAAGCTGGATTTTTCCGGGGAGGCTCGTTGATGCTGTGGTTTATTCTGGGCTGTATGACGGGCGGAACCGTAGGCGTTGCCTTCATGTGCCTTTTCATTGTCAGTGGGCGGGAATCACAGCGGGAAGATAACGAATAACTTAACGGGGGCTCCCAAGCAGGCGAAAATGTCTGTGCGGGAGTCCTTTTTTACGGAGGGATAAAGATAAATGACACTCATTCTATATTTTGCGGCTCTTTTCGCCGCGAAGGTGATGGATAACACCTTGAGCACGGCAAAGACGATACTCATACAGCGCAATCGCTGTATTCTCGCCGGTATCTGCCTTGCAGTGTCCAAATTCATCTATTACTGGATAGCAAAGCTGATTGTCACCTCGGATGGCGTTCTGGCGATTCTCATTGTGTCGCTTGCCAGCGGCGTGGGATGCTGTCTTGCCGTGGCGGTCAACAATCGGTTGTCCAAGGAGAAGACCTATGTGAATGTGGTTATGTCGGATAACCGCGAAGCTATGCAGCAGTTCAGAGATTTCCTTGCCGAGAAGCGCATAACCAATGTGGCAACCGACAGCTATACACGGGACTGGAACGAAAAGTCCATCACTGTGACTGCCTATGCCGACGCGAAGGCGCAAAGCAGTCTCATCAACGATTATCTTGAGAGCAGTGCCCTCAAATACAAGCGGGTCATTCAAAAAGCGTAAAGGAGGAATAACCCATGCCGGAGAACCAATCGGGCAAAGACCGTCTGAAAGAGATTACCGAGAGCATAGAAACGGGTATTAAAGACCTGTTTCAGTCGGACAAGTATACGCAGTATCTGCGCACCATGAGCCGGTTTCACAAGTACAGTGTGAATAATACCATGCTCATTTTCATGCAGCGCCCCGATGCCACGCTCTGCGCCGGCTTCAATAAGTGGCGCGATCAGTTCGGCAGAAATGTCATAAAGGGTGAAAAAGGCATCAAAATTATCGCGCCCACCCCGTTCAAGAAGAAAATCGAAGAAACCAAGCTCGACCCGGATACCCGTCTTCCCATGCTGGACGCTGACGGAAAGGTCATCACGGAGGAAAAGGAAGTCCGCATCCCCATGTACAAGGTTGTGTCCGTCTTTGATGTGGCACAGACCCAGGGTAAGCCGATTCCGACTCTTGCCGCAGATCTCGCGGGTAATGTCCAAAACTACGAAGTGTTCATGGAAGCACTCAAACGCTCCGCGCCCGTTCCAATCGAAGTCATGCCCCTTGCCCCTAATCTGGACGGCTATTTCAGCTCCGATGAACAGCGCATCGCCATCCGCGAGGGTATGAGCGAGGTGCAGACCGTCTCCGCTGCCGTCCATGAGATTGCACATTCCAAGCTCCACAACAAGGATTTGCCAGCGGTGACGGAGCAATGGAAGCTTGTTATGGTCAGCGAGGGCGGCGCGAAGCACGACCTCACGGGCGGCTTTTCCACCCAAGCGGAAGCAGAAGCAGAGGCGGCATCCCGTGACTGGCGTTTTGTCGATGAGAACGAGTTTGAGTGGCGAATAGAGGTTGAAGAAGACACCTCTGTTGCGGAGTTCGTTCAGAAATCCCGCAATACCGAAGAGGTCGAGGCCGAGAGCGTTTCTTATGCTGTCTGTGCCTATTATGGTATCGCCACCGGCGAGAACAGCTTCGGATATATTGCAAGCTGGTCAAAGGGCAAGGAGCTGTCCGAGCTGCGCGCCTCCCTCGAAACCATCAATCAGACCGCCAGCGGGCTCATCACGGACATTGACCGTAACTACGCCGAGATTATGAAGGAACGCGGGCTGGATATGGAGACCGTCGCGGAGCCCTCAGAAAAGCCCGATCCCGAAATTATGGGCATGGAGACCGCCGAGCCGCAATATCAGTACAAGCTCCACGCCAGCCCTCGCTCCACCGGCATTGACGATGCCGCGTTTATTCAGGCGTATCAGCGCGCCGAATCAGGACTCATCCCCGGCGAAATCATAGACATAGGTTCGTATGATAAGCTGATTCCACTCACAAACGAGCTCAATGGCGGAGATAAAACTCCAAGTGAGGCAAAGGAACTGTTTGACATTGTTGTTGCGCCCACCGTTCCGGAAACGCCTGCCCCGGAGATTGCCGTGGAGAAAGCACCTCCCGAAACTGCTCCCGACAACGGTTATATGCCTGACCCGTCTGTCTCTATCGAATCCATGAACGCCTACGGCTACACCGATGCGGATATGCTGCCGCTGTCCAAGGACAGGGCGCTGGAGCTTGCGGAGCGTGATGTGACCGTGTATATGCTCTACGAGGACAACACGGAAGCCATGGCGTTTGACACCGATGAAATACAGAGCTTTGGCGGGATATTCGGTATCACCCGTGAGGATTGGGAGACGGTGCGCGACCAATTCCCCAATGAACAGAGCAAGCCCGACCTTGAGAGCGCGTTTCTGTCTGCAACCGGCGACGCTTATGTGATTTATCAGCTTGCGGACACGCCCGACAATGTGGAACGGCGTTTTATGGGTACGGACTACCTTGAAAAGAGAGGCATTCCCATTGAGCACGACCGCTATGAGTCGGTCTACGGCGGTGAGCTTCATATTGACGGTGACGCACAGGACAAGCTGAACGAGCTGTATCGTGTCTTCAACATCGAACGCCCCGCAGACTTCACCGGGCACAGCCTGTCGGTCAGTGACATTGTTGCTCTGAGGCAGAACGGAGTGGTATCCTGTCACTACGTTGATTCCTGGGGCTTCAAAGAGCTGTCGGCCTTCCTTCAATCCGAGAATTATCTCAAAAGTGCGGAAATTGCTGTTGAAGACGATTACGGCATGATAGACGGCATCATCAATAACGGCCCGAAGCAGCAGACCACCGCCGAGCTTGAGGAACAGGCAAAGTCCGGTCATCCCATTTCGCTCATGGATTATATGGAGGCAATTCGCCGTGAGCAGGCGGACGATACGCCGAAAAAGCAGTCTGAACCTGAGAAAAAGTCCTCTGTACTTGCCAAGCTCAAGAGCCCGATCAGTCCGATGAAACAAACGAAGACAGCGCCAGTCAAGAGCGCGGAAAGAGAGATTTGAGCATGAATAACTTCACAAACGATGAAATCAACCTCATGTGCATCTACAATACCGGAACAAAGGACGGGCTTATGGATGCCCTCACTGCCATGCGTGAATATCTGGAGCCGGAGGAAACGGAGCTCCGCGAGCTGACGGATTCGGTGCTTGATAAGCTTGAAGCCGTGACAGACGAGGAATACGCGAAGCTTGAGCTGTTTCCCGACTTCGACGAGGAATAACGGTAGAAAAAGACACAGTTGCGTGTTACAATATTTAGAACAGGAACTTCATTGATTCCTGTTCTATTTACATATTGGGATTGTTAGTGGTTGATAGAGGAGGCTACATAATGGCAAAGATTCTATTAAATGATATTCTCGCGTTGACGAGTGCAGAGATTCAAAACACCAAACTCAAGTTCAACATTTATAACGGAAACACAACCCAGAAGAGGTAAATACCACATGGTTTCTTTGGCACAATGCGGACAAGGAAAACCGTAAGGCAAACAGATATTTTTCTGTCGGGCAACTGGCTATCTGCTTTTTACGAATAGCCAACGATACATGGCTACTGACGACAATAAAGAATATAAGCAAAGTACTTCCTGTTGACCCCGAGGAAGGTGGGGTTGGGTATGATGCTCAGGAAGATAAACGTTTTGAAAAGTATTTTGGTCGTTTAGTTGTTAAGTACCATAATACATCTATGGCCATGGGCAAGAAATATGGCTCTGTCATGGACGAGCTCGAAGTGTTGGAATTACTCAATGATCAATTCACCGGTGATGAATTCCCTGGGTATGAAAATGTCAGATTGACTTATCGACAGTTGAAGACGGTTATTGACCGTCAATTACCTGGGTGGATAGCTGCATTGCAAAACACAAAAGCAGTTTACCTTATCACGGACACTTCAAACGGCCTTCTATATGTCGGCTCTGCAACCGCTCAAGATGGTATGCTTCTGCAACGATGGTCTTCATATGTTGCAAACGGTCATGGCGGAAATGTTGATTTGAAAAGAATAGTGCAGGAAAAAGGCTTCACATATGTTCAAGATAATTTCCAATATTCGATTATAGAGAATTACAATGCTCGAATGGACGATAATTATATTCTCAAGAGAGAATCTTGGTGGAAAGAGACCTTAAAATCAAAAGTTTTCGGGTACAATAAAAACTAAATTTCGCAATGCTTCTTACATAGCCTACCGGCTCACCCCGGTAGGCTTATTTTTTTGAAGGAGGTAGCCTATGCCTAGCAATTTACAAGCGTACCGCCAGATGGCGGACAGCGCTGCCTTGCAGATCACCGGCAGTCACGAGAGTTGGAAGGCGTTTTTGCAGACCGCTGTGCGGCTGTATAAGTACCCGTACAACGAGCAGGTCATGATTCACGCCCAGCGCCCCGATGCCACCGCCTGCGCCGAATATGACTTCTGGAATAACCAATGGGGGCGCTATGTCCGCCGCGGCTCCAAGGGCATCGCGCTCATCGACACTACAGGGGACAGGCCAAAGCTCAAATATGTATTCGATGTCTCCGACACGGGTAGCAGAGAAAACTCCCGAAGCGTCAATCTCTGGCAGATGCGGGACGAACACAAGGACAGCATATCTGCCATGCTGGAGCGCAACTACGATGTTTTCGGTGAGCATGGCCTTGCCGAGCAGCTAGAGCACGTTGCCGCACAGCTTGCGGACGAATACTGGAATGAGCACAGCCGGGATATGCTCGACATCGTTGCCGATTCGTTCCTCGAAGAGTATGATGATTTCAACATCGGAGTGCAGTTCCGAAACGCGGCGACCGTCAGCATCACCTACGCACTCATGTCACGCTGCGGCATGGAGCCCGATGAACGCTTTGAGCATGAGGATTTTCTGAGTATCTTTGATTTCAATACCCCCTCCACCGTTGCCGTCCTCGGCACGGCGGTCAGCGAAATCAATCAGCAGGTGCTGCGGCAGATTGAAGTCACAATCAGAAATTACGAGCGCGAGCATATCGCGGAAAGGAGCGCCACAAATGAGCGAACTGACCTACACGAAGAACGGGGATTACCTGATTCCCGACTTGGCACTGACAGAACAGTCGGAAACGAGCCTCGGCAAGTACGGGAGGATGCGGAAATCGTATCTGAAGGAGCACCGCCCGATTCTGTGGAATCGCATGATTCTCTCGGAGGAGTTGTATCCCCATCTGACGGAGATCGACGAGACGGCGAACCGGAGACTTTCGCAGATGATGCCGGAGCTGATGAAGACGGCGGGGATTACGGAGAGCCTGAAAGCCTCCGACCCGATGAAGTGGACGGGGCTGATGAACAGCTGCAAGGCACAGGCGGAGGAAATAATCCTGAGCGAATTAGTCTACAACTAAGCCTTTTCCCCTCGGAAGAGGAGCAGATTGCCCTGATAGATGAAGCGGAGAGCGTACAACAAACGCCCTTCGCTTTTTCTTTTGCCCAGGCGGATATCGACCATCTTCTGCGCCTTGGCAGCAATACGGACAGCAGCCGTATGCGTATCGCCGCAGAGTATATGAAGCAAAAGCCCACCGAAGAAATCGCCGAGTTCCTCAGAGCGGAGTTTCACGGCGGCTTCGGGCTCAAGACCGATAACGGAAATATCTCCGCATGGTATGCCGAGGACGGCATTCACCTTGCCCGTGGCAGCGGTGCTCGCTTCGTCGCGTCGGCTCAGGTTATCCCGTGGAATGAAGCCGCCGAGCGTATCGGGGTGCTCATGGAACACGGACAGTTTGCGTCCAATATGGAGCTTGATGAAACGGACAGCTTCTCGAGGTCACAGCTTGCACAGTCTCTTTGGTATCTGCGTCATGATTTTGCTGAGTCTGCCACCGGGCAGGGTTATCTTTCTACCATGGATGATTTTCGCGGCGGAGGCTTCCCGGACGAGACGCAGATGCTGACCGATGCACTGGCACACCCAGAGTATCGTGCTGCCATTACCCGGGAGCTGGAACAGTTTCTTGTCGCATACCACGAGGACAGGGATTTACTGCGATTTCGTTATCACAAAGTAGACGCGCTGCTGAAAGGGCTTCAAGAGCAGTCTCTCCCTTGGCGCGAGTATTCCACCGATATGGCATCTGTTCCGAACCCCGGCATGTTCATCACCGAGGATGAAATAGATGCCGCAATCGCCTACGGAAGCTCCGTGGAGGGAGGCAAAGGCAGGCTCTACGATTATTTTAACGCTCACCATACTACGCAGGATCAGGTCACTTTTCTCAAAAACGAGTACGGCATCGGCGGTCGCTCTCACGCTGTCTCCGGGTCGTCCGGCAGTGGCGAAGAGCACAGCGGCAAGGGCATCAAGCTCACTAAAAGCGGCTGTGTACCTATTGAGCTTTCGTGGAGCAATGTTGCCAAACGCATTTCCGACCTTATCAGGCGGGACAGATATTATACACCGGAGGAACACGCAAGGAACGACGAAATCCAGCGTGAGAAGAACGCAGTACAGACTCTCGAAACTGCGCCGGAACCGCAGCCCACCGTCAGAGAACTGTTTGAACACTATAAACCCATTGTCATTGCCGCTGTTTCCGAGGATATGGCTTATCGCAACGCCTGCGGTAATTCCGACCGTGAAAATGCAGGGATTGAGTGCAATGCCGCTGTGCGCCGGGGAGTCCTTAACTCCGGCGATATGGAGCTTATCCGTCTGTTCTCGGATATACCAGAGTTCCGTAACCGACTGCATCAGGAGGTCTTTGACGAAACCTATCCGAAGCTCCATGAGCTTCTGCGTCCACTTTCTCAGGATGACATTGACGCGGCTCTGCAACGCTGGAACGGAGATATAGCCAGTAAACGCCGTGTGCAGGACTATATGACCGACCATGCCCGTGACAAAGACACCGCCGCATGGCTCTCCCGTGAGTACGGGGGTAGCGACAGCAAGAGTCTCTTTATCATCCGCACCGGAAGCCCCGAGGAAATGGAGCTACCGTGGGCAAAGGTTCAGCGCCGTATTGCACAGCTCGTCCAAGAGGATAGATTCTTCACTGAGCAGGAGCTGGATAACTTTGAAGACATCGACGTAGCCGCTGTCCGTGAAGCTCTAAACAACCCTGACACGCAGGGACATGTGGATGAAATGCTGGCACAGGCTGAGCAGATTGCCTCCGAGAGTGCTGTCCCGTCCTATGAGCGGTTTACCCTTATTGAAACTGATGACGGGTATGCCATCTGGGACGATATCCGCGATGAAATCTATGTGGATGAAGAGGGTGTCAGCGAGCATTTTACAAGCGAGTGGCAGGCCGAGGACTATTTGCGGCAGGTCAGACAGGAAACAACGGACAAGGAAGCTGACGAATGGCTCAGTGTGGAACAGGCTAAAGTAGAACCCACTGCACAGGAGCTTTTACCTGAGCGCATGGAGCAGATTACGGAAGCCTTTGAAGCGGCAGGCTTTAGCTACGATGATATCAACAGCTATGGTGGATATCTCATTTTTCTTGAAGAAGGCGGCGCACAGTACACCTTTGAGAGCTGGGATGAAGCCGCCGAGTGGATCGACGACGTGCTATTCGACGACTCCGAGCGCAGCACAGCCGCAGAGCACGTTATGCACCCGGAACGCTTCACAGAGCCGGAACCGACACCCCAAACACAACAACAGGACAGTTTCCCGTACTCCGTAGGCGATACCGTCTATCTGGAGGACGGCAAGGCATTTATCATTGAAAATATCGGCAAGTTCGATATTCAGATGCGAGACCCGACGCTCCTGTATCCCATCTTCCGTGCGGAGAGCCGCGAAAACTTTGCCCGACTGATGGAGCGCTACCCACAGCCCGAAGCCGCAACGCCCATACAGCCGCAGATGACAACGGAAACCGAAGCAGTGTACCCCGCAGTAGAAAACGGTCTCCCATATGATATTGTCATCGAGCGTCTCCACATCGAAGAACCGGAGCACACTCCGCCGATACCGACGATAACAGCCGAAAACTTCCGCATTTCAGACGACAATCTCGGCACAGGCGGTGCAAAAGCCAAGTTCCGCATGAACATGGATGCCATCAACCTGTTGAAAGATCTGGAGTTCGACGGCAGACAGGCTACCTCTGAGGAACAGGAGGTTTTGTCAAAATATGTCGGATGGGGCGGCATTGCGGACGCTTTTGATGAATCCAAGGCCGCATGGGCAAGCGAGTTTCAAGAGCTTTATGCCGCGCTCTCCCCGGAGGAATACGAAGCGGCCAGAGCATCCACCTTGAACGCACACTATACCAGCCCCACCGTTATCCGTGCCATCTATGAGGCGGTCGGCAATATGGGTTTTCAGACCGGAAACATTCTGGAGCCGTCCATGGGTGTCGGCAACTTCTTCGGGCTTCTGCCGCAGGAAATGTCCGCATCCAAGCTTTACGGCGTGGAGCTGGACAGCATCACGGGGCGAATTGCAAAGCAGCTTTACCCCAACGCAGATATCACCGTCGCCGGCTTTGAGACCACAGACCGCAAGGACTTCTACGACCTGGCGGTCGGCAACGTACCCTTCGGGCAATATCAGGTGAACGACCGGGCTTACAACAAGCTCGGTTTTTCCATTCATGACTATTTCTTCGCCAAAACACTCGACCAGGTGCGCCCGGGCGGTGTGATTGCCTTTGTCACGAGCCGTTATACGATGGATAAGCAGTCCCCGGAGGTGCGGAAGTATATCGTCCAGAGAGCCGAAATGCTCGGCGCGATACGTCTTCCCAACAACGCTTTCCGCGCCAACGCCGGCACGGATGTTGTGTCGGATATTATCTTCCTCCAGAAGCGCGATACTCCCATCACCATTGAGCCCGATTGGGTACACCTCGGTGAGAACGTTGACGGCTTCGGCATCAACAGCTATTTCGTTGAGCACCCGGAAATGGTACTCGGTCGTCAGACCTCGGAGAGCACACAATACGGCAAGCAGGACTTCACCGTTGTGCCCATAGAGGGCGCAGACCTTGCCGCACAGCTTCACGAGGCAGTGTCCCATATCGGCGGTCAGTACGCCGAAGCGGAGCTTCCCGAGCTCGGTGAGGGTGAAGAAATCGACACCTCCATTCCAGCAGATCCCAATGTGAAGAATTACAGCTACACCGTGGTGGACGGCAGCGTTTATTACCGTGAGAACAGCCGCATGGTGAAACCCGACCTCAACGCCACCGCCGTGGAGCGCGTAAAAGGTATGGTGGAGCTGCGCGACTGTGTGCAGAAGCTCATCTCTCAGCAGATGGACAGCTTCACCCCGGACACCGCTATTCGCCAGACCCAGAGTGAGCTCAACGACCTGTACGACAGCTTTTCTGCGAAATTCGGTCTCATCAACAGCCGTGGCAATGCGCTCGCTTTCGCTGATGACAGCTCCTATTATCTGCTCTGCTCCCTTGAGGTTTTGGACGAGGACAACAATCTGGCACGGAAAGCGGATATGTTCACCAAGCGGACAATTAAGCCCCATCAGGCGGTGGAATCCGTGGATACCGCGTCGGAGGCACTGGCACTCTCTATATCAGAAAAAGCCTGTGTGGACATGCCGTATATGAGCCGACTCACCGGCAAGGATGAAGAGGCTTTGGCGACAGAGCTTGCGGGGATTATCTTTATGAATCCCCAGAACGAACGGTATGAGACCTCGGACGAATACCTCTCCGGCAATGTGCGTGAAAAGCTGATACTTGCGCGTCTCGCGCTGCCCGCAGACCCGAAGTTTGCCGCCAATGTGACGGCACTTGAAGCCGCTCAGCCGAAAGACCTGGACGCAAGTGAGATTGAGGTACGCCTCGGCGCGACATGGATTGACCGTGAATATATCCGGCAGTTCATGTTTGAGACCTTTGAGCCTCCGTATTATCTGCGCCGCAGCATTGAGGTGAATTATTCGCAGTTCACCGCGGAGTGGAACATCACCGGCAAGAGCCAGCCCAGCTACAGCGACGTCAACGCCTATATGACCTACGGCACGGACAGAGCCAACGCATACAAGATACTCGAAGACACGCTGAATCTGCGCGACGTGCGTATCTATGACACCCGTACAGACCCGGACGGCAAGGAACGGCGCGTACTCAACTCCAAGGAGACTACCCTCGCTCAGCAGAAGCAGCAGGCCATCCGTGAGGCGTTCCAGGACTGGATATGGCGAGACCCAGACAGACGGCAGGAGCTCGTGCAGAAGTACAACGAAATCTTCAACAGCACCCGTCCCCGGGAGTATGATGGTCGGCACATCACCTTCACCGGCATGAACCCCGAAATCTCTCTGCGTGAGCATCAGCTAAACGCCGTGGCGCATATCCTCTACGGAGGTAATACTCTCCTTGCACACGAAGTGGGGGCCGGGAAGACGTTCGAGATGGTCGCCGCCGCGATGGAGAGCAAACGCCTCGGTCTCTGCCAGAAATCTCTGTTTGTTGTCCCCAATCACCTCACAGAACAGTGGGCTTCGGAGTTCCTGCGGCTCTATCCATCGGCAAATATCCTTGTTGCAACAAAGAAGGACTTTGAGACCCGTAACCGTAAAAAGTTCTGCGCCCGTATAGCCACCGGCGACTACGATGCCGTCATCATCGGTCACAGCCAGTTTGAGCGTATCCCTGTCAGCAAGGAGCGTCAGGAACGCCTATTGCAGGATCAGATTGATGAGATAACGGAGGGACTGGAGGAGCTCAAAGCCAGCCGTGCGGAACGCTTCACCATTAAGAGTCTGGAGCGTACAAAGAAGAGCCTTGAGGTCAAGCTAAAGAAGCTACAGGATGGCTCCCGCAAGGATGATGTCATCACCTTCGAGCAGCTCGGCGCAGACAGGCTCTATGTGGACGAGGCGCACAGCTTCAAGAATCTTTTTCTCTATACAAAGATGAGAAATGTGGCCGGTCTCTCCACCTCCGATGCACAAAAATCCTCGGATATGCTGCTCAAGTGCCGATATATTGATGAAGTGACCGACAGTAAGGGCGTTATCTTCGCAACCGGTACTCCCGTCTCGAACTCCATGACGGAGCTCTACACCATGATGCGCTATCTCCAGCACGACACCATTCAGCACAAAGGGCTCGCACATTTCGACTGTTGGGCATCCACCTTCGGAGAGACCCAGACCGCGATTGAGCTTGCGCCCGAAGGAACAGGCTACCGTGCAAGAACCCGATTTGCCAAGTTCTTCAATCTTCCGGAACTCATGAACCTTTTCAAAGAAGCAGCGGACATCAAGACCGCCGACCAGCTCCATTTGCCCACGCCGACACCCGTGTATCACAGCGTTGTAACGCAGCCTACGGAGATTCAAAAAGGCATGGTACAGGAACTCTCGGAACGCGCTGCCGCCGTCCACGCGGGCACTGTGGACGCGACGGTTGACAACATGCTCCGTATTACTTCGGACGGGCGCAAGCTCGGTCTTGACCAGCGTGTTATCAATCCCGACCTGCCCGACGACCCGCAGAGCAAGGTCAATCAGTGCGTGGACAATATCTATCATATCTGGGACGACGGGCAAGCCGAGAAGTTGACACAGCTCGTCTTCTGTGACCTCTCAACACCGAAAAACACCGCAACCCGTAAAGTGGCGAAAGCCGCCGCCGGGAATCTGGACAGCCCTGAAACACACGCTCTGGAAGCGATGCTTGATGCGGAGAATGAGGACGGTTCACCCTTTACCGTGTACGACGATATCCGTGAAAAGCTGGTTTCCATGGGCATCCCGCGTGAGCAGATTGCCTTCATCCATGAGGCCAATACCGAGGTCAGAAAGAAAGAGCTTTTTGCCAAGGTTCGCTCCGGTCAGGTGCGTGTGCTGATGGGTTCCACCTTCAAAATGGGAGCCGGAATGAACGTCCAGGATCGGCTTGTGGCGCTTCATGATTTGGATTGTCCGTGGAGACCGGGAGACCTTGAACAGCGCTCCGGTCGTATCATCCGTCAGGGCAATATGAACCCGGAAGTCCACATCTACCGCTACGTCACCGAATCGACATTCGACGCTTATTTGTGGCAGACGGTCGAGAACAAACAGAAGTTCATTTCGCAGATTATGACCTCGAAAAGCCCCGTGCGCTCCTGTGAGGATATCGATGAAACTGCACTCTCTTTTGCAGAAATCAAGGCGTTGTGTGCCGGTGATGTCCGCATCAAAGAGAAGATGGATTTGGATGTGGATGTTGCCCGTCTGAAGCTCATGAAGGCCAGTCACCAGAGCCAGCAGTACAAACTCGAAGACAATCTCCTGCGCTATTTCCCGGAACAGATCGAACAGTGCAAAGGCTTCATCGCGGGCTTTGAATCGGATATGAAGACGCTGGAAGCACACCAACACCCCAAGGACGGCTTCGCCGGTATGGAGGTACGCGGCGATAAGCTCACCGACAAAGAGAATGCCGGTGCTGCGCTGGTGGATGCTTTCAAAGAAGTCAAGGGCTTGGAACCCCTGCCCATCGGCAACTATCGCGGCTTTGCCATGTCGCTGACGCTCGAGGATTTCGGCAGAGAGTATGTACTCACGCTCAAGGGGGAAATGACGCACCGCGTCTCTCTCGGCAAAGACCCCCGCGGTAATCTGACACGAATCGACAATGCACTGAACGGCATGACGGAGCGCCTGCAAAATGTCCGTGACAGGCTGGAAAACCTGCACGCGCAGGTAGAAACCGCCAAGGGCGAGCTGGGAAAACCGTTCCCGCCGGAGGAAGAGCTAAAGACTAAATCCGCGCGACTGGCAGAGCTCAACGCAGAGCTCAATATCGACGACAGAACGCCCATGGAGCGCATGGCACAGGACAGTGAGATTGCGAAGTCCGCACCGCATATCGGGCAGCTCTCCCGTCCGTCCGTGCTCGAAAAGCTCCGTAATCCCGTGAGCACATCACAGCAGCAAAAGAAGAAATCTCATGATTTGGAGGTGCGATGATTATGAATAACACGAAGCTGTATATGCAGCCCGCAGCCTATGCCCGTGAGCACGGTGAGCTTGATGCTTACCGTGCTTCCTTCAAGGCAAATGTCGCCTGCAAGGAGGGTATTGAAGCTGCCGTCCGCGACAATTATCGCAATAACATTCTCGATACCGCGACCATCTTGAAACAGGTAACGGATGAGTTCGGCGCTGACCGCGTGACCTATGTGCTTGCGGCTACTGTCCGTGAAAAGGATTGGGACGGACGGCTCTCCCGCGAGAACAAAGCGTGGGCACAGACCGTTCCCGTTCAGCAGAATCCCGATGCCTGGGGCTCCGACCGCAACTGCTATTTCGTTGTGGATCAGGCGCATACCGGGCTCATTGACCTGCTCGTCACCCATGTCAGGAAGAACCCGTTAAAGGCACTCACCGAAGCCGAGAAGAAGCCCTCCGTGCTCGAAAAGCTGCAAAAGCCGACCGAGAAAATCAAAGCACCGGCAATGGGCAAGAAAGCCCCCGGGCAGGAGCTGTGATGAAGAAAAATGTACGGGACGGGCAGATTCTGTTTTGGGTAAACGACGAAGAGCGCGAGCTGATAGAGCAGAAAATGGCGCAGCTCGGTACGGACAATATGAGCGCCTATCTGCGAAAAATGGCTATCGACGGCGTTATCGTGAAGCTTGAACTGCCGGAGCTCAAGGAGATGATCTCTCTGCTTCGGCGCAGCTCGAACAACCTAAATCAGATTGCCAAGCGGGTAAACGAAACAGGGCGTGTGTACGACGCAGATATGGAGGATATGCTTCAAAAGCAGGAGCAGCTCTGGGTAATGGCAAGCGAAATATTGACGAAGCTTGCAAGCCTCGGATAACAAAAACTAAACGACAGGGACGGTCGGCGGTGCGATTCTTTTCGTTCTGGCCGACATCCTTGCCGCATTACATATTACCAGGTAGACTGTACTTAGAAAACGAAACGGAGGAAGCTGTTATGAGATTCATTTTGAAGGTTTTATTTGCGCCGGTCATCGCCGTGCTTGCCGTGTTCATCTGGCTTTGTTCCATAGCCATCCGCATTTCCGGCATGGCACTAAGTATCGTGAGCGGACTCTTCGCAGTGGCCGGGATTATCTACATGATAACCGAATCCGTGGGCAAGGGCTGTATCGGGTTGGTCATCGCATTTCTGCTCTGCCCCTACGGTCTGCCCATGCTGGCCGTGCTGCTTCTGGGCGGCTTACAGCAGTTCAGATATGCGATTCAGGACAGGATTTACGGGTGATATTCTTGTTTACTTTAGTGCTAATATCACGGACGAAAACAGCAGCAAAGTTCAGTTCATGTCGGCTTGCCTTAAACGGTGAGCCGACTATTTTTTGTGTGGAAGGAGGCTCCGCCGATGGCGACAACACGAATTATACCCATGCATCAGAACGCCGGAAAGACGCTGGCTCAGTGTCTTTCCGACCGCACCGACTATGCAAAAAATCCCGACAAGACCGACGAGGGCAGGCTCGTTTCATCGTATGAATGTGACGCCAAAACTGCCGATGCGGAGTTCCTCTTTTCAAAAAGGCAATACCGTCAGCTCACCGGGCGCGTCCAGGAAAGCGACGTAATCGCGTATCAGATTCGCCAGTCCTTCAAGCCGGGAGAGGTTACGCCGGAGGAAGCGAACCAGCTCGGGTATGAGTTTGCAAAACGCTTCACCAAAGGCAATCATGCCTTTATCGTCTGTACCCATATCGACAAAAAGCACATCCACAATCACATCATCTGGAACTCCACAATGCTTGATTGCACGCGCAAATTTCGCAACTTCTGGGGCAGCACCGAGGCTGTCCGCAAGCTCAGCGATACCATCTGCATGGAGCACAGATTGTCTGTTATCGAGAACCCGAAACCGCACGGCAAGAGCTACAACAAGTGGCTTGGAGATAATGCAAAGCCCTGTAATCGTGATCTGCTCCGGGTTACGATTGACGCCGCGCTTTCCAAGAAACCGAAAGACTTTGAAGCGTTCCTGAAGCTGCTGGAGAGCTCCGGTTATACCATCAAGCGCGGCAAGAATCTGTCGTTTGCCCATGAAGCGCAGAAGCAAAGTATCCGTCTCCGTTCCCTCGGTGACGGGTACTCCGAAGCAGAGCTCAGTGCGGTTATCCTCGGTGCTAAAACGCACACGCCTTTCAAGAAAAAGAGGTATCCGACAGCTACCCCGAAGCCTCGCTTGATTACGCAGATCGAAGCAAGTCTCAACTCCGGCAAGGGCGTTTACTACGACAATAAGGTGAAGGTAACGCGGCTCAAGGAGATGGCGCAGACCCTGCTCTATCTGGAGCAAAAGGACTACCCGGACTTCGCCGCGCTTGCGTCCATGGCAGACGAAGCGAAGGGCAAATTCTACACGCTGTCGGAGAAAATCAAGGCCGCTGAAAAGCGTATGGCGGAGATTGCCGTGCTCAAAACGCACATCATAAATTACTCCAAGACACGCGATGTTTACGCCGGTTATCGCAAGGCCGGTTACTCGCAAAAGTACCTCGCGGAACATGAGAACGACATCATTCTTCACAAGGCGGCGAAGAAAACATTCGACGAGCTGGGGCTCAAAAAGCTGCCGACAGTTAAAACCTTGCAGACCGAATATGCCGCACTTCTCGCTGAAAAGAAAGCCGCTTATGCCGGTTACAATGCGGCGCAGACGGAGATGCGTTCCATGCTCATTCACAAGGCAAATGCAGAGTACCTATTGGGCCTTGACTGTCAGGAAGAAGACCGTCAAAAGGAGCGTCAGCGTGAAGAAAAGTAAGCGCCGGCACGGTGCGCAGCCACAGGATTTATCCTGTGTTCATAGGGGTTTGGGGGATGCTCCCCAACAAGCAAATGGGAGGTTTCTGCGTCAGCGGAAATCTCCCATTTAAGCCTTTCCTATATAGGAAGGCATTGCTTGCTCAGTTGAGTTTGTATCTTTTCTCGTAGTGTCGCCAAATGAGAACACTATACCAAACAATTTGCGAAACTTATTGTCGTTATATTGCAATTCTTGTAATTTGGTGATATACTATTCTTGTTTATTTATGCCCTGAGGAAGAAACAAGTCCATTGAGTAAGGGAGCGTGCCCAATGAGAGTAAATTACGATAAATTATGGAAGCTCGCAAGGGATAATAAGATGAATTGCCGCGCGCTTTCGCAAGCCGCAGATGTTAGCGCAAACACCGTAACAAAGCTCGGAAAAAACGAGCTTGTGTCTATGGACGTAATGTTGCGCCTGTGCAAGATTTTTCATTGTGATATTGGTGATCTTATGGAAGTGATCGAAGAAGATTGATATTCTCATCTGCTGAGCGAGTTATCTGTTTTGAAGGGGGAAACTTCGTATGTCCAGTCAACCAAAATGGAATAAGTACGAAGTTGCTCTGCTCATTGAAGCATATGTAAAAATCGCAGGTAAAACCGGAAGCAGAAATGAGATTCTTCAGAAATTGTCAAACGCATTGAGGCTTATGGCCACGAACAATGGTATCGAGATTGATGACACTTATCGCAATCTAAACGGTATGCAATGGCAGTCCGGCTTCATTGAAAAAGCGTTTCAAAAGACAGGGTATGGCAGTCATATGCCCCCGGTGCTTTTTCGGCAGATGACAGATTTATATACTAACGACAGAAATCAATTCGAACAAATTCTGTCTGATGCGAAGCGGATGATTGCTCCGAAAGGAAACAATCAATCTGCTGATGAATTCAAGGGAGCGAGTGAAAGCATGGAAGCTCAGGAATTGGCATTTGCCACATGGTTGGATGAACAGTCCAATCTAAAAATCCCTGCTAAGGTGATTATTTCTGTTCAACAAGAATGTGATAAATATGCTGTGGCACATCACATATCCCTAAAGAGTTTTTGGGATATTCGCAATGCGAAAGAATATTCTTTTGTTGCAGAAAAACTTAGAACAACATACTTGTTTCGAGTGCTTCACAAAAAAGCGGCTCTCACATTTGATAAAACTCGTAATTACTATGCAGATTATCTGCTGGCTACGCAAAAAAGTGAAGCAACAGTTCCCGCAAAAACACTCTCTTTGGCAGATTCCGATCAGATTGACACTGCTTCTGATGATGAGTCTCCACTTGAAAGCTTTTCAACATGGCTGCTAAACGAGAAGAAACTTGCGGAGAAAACCTGCGTTTCATATGTATCAAGTCTACGTTCACTGCTTTCATATTGCATAAGCAACGGAGTATGCGAAGTGGATTTTCTTAAAGCAAGCAAAGAAGACCTTTCAAGCGCCGCCTCGTGTATCTTCGCTGATAGCAGATTTCAAAAGTTCAACGCAGAACAACATAATCGCTTTAGTGCTGCTTTGAAAAAGTATTTGGAATATAGACTTGGTTCTGAAGCCCTAACCTCATCAATACAACAACGCCAAAGAAACAATAATGCGATATCTTCTGTGTCTGATGGAAGAGTTGATTTTTCAGCCGGCACTTCTTATACAGGCACAAAGCCCTATCGTGCCTCTATCTGTGGTTACGAGCTTGAGGACATTAAAACTTGGGCTGATGTGTATGTCGGCATGACCACATATCTATGCGCGGAATGTCCCGAGGTGTTCGCCGATATTAGCAATGATTTTTCAAACGGTAGATCAGCTGCTATTGTCACCGAAGTGGCCAACGCAAAAGCATTTGTCAGACCAACTCGGATTAATGACACCTATGTTCTTGAAACCAACCGCTCTACCGATAATATCATTCGCAACATTGCTTTTCTCTTGGGCAGATGCCATGTGGCATTTGCAGACGTTGAAATAGACTGCGCTTTCAGGCAGGGAAACCAGCCATCCTCCCCCAAAGCGAATCGTCTGGCGGAGAATAGTAATAGACACGAGTTCAAAGACGCTGTTACCACCATTTTGCAACGCCATTATGCGTTCGGCTACAGGTTGGAGTCATCGATAGAGCTGTCACGTTTTTGCAAGTTCGCCGCTGCGGACGAAATTGAGTTGCCGGACAGTGATGAACAGATAAAGGCAGAGATACTATACGTCGGCTTCCTCGTTGACGGGAAAGTATACGTGCTGGATGAGCAGGTACTTTCTGCACTGTTTGAGGAAGTTATGCGGCTTTCTGCTGACGGAGCAACAACGTTATATTATGAATCCATAATGGAGCTCTGCGGGTCTTTCATGGAAGATAGTCACATTGCTTCTGTTGAGATGCTAAAAGAAATGCTGACTCGCTGCAACGACATGTTCACTGCCAAAAATCTTAATATCTACCTTGCGAAAAACTTTATCTCCCTACAGGGAAAATGTACTGAGAAAGAAGCTGTCACAAGAGAGCTTTCGAGAATATGGGGCGCGGCTCCTGTACGGACTGTTGATGATCTGGACAGCGAACTTCCGTGCATACCTGTTGATTACATAAAGCGCTGCATATCGGGAAACCGGAATTTCGCATGGGTCTCCGAAGGCGCATACCTTCTGCTGGATAGATTTATTATCAGCCCGGAAGAAGAGTCAGATATCATGGATTTTGTTGGAGAGAAGTGTGACACTGCCGGGTTCGCTTCCATAAGTGATGTGCCCCTTGGTAATATCGAAGAAGAGAACTACGAGCTCAGCACTTATGCGATTTACACTGCAATATACAACAAGGTTCTTTGGGATGCGTTTCACCTGAATGGTAAAATCCTCACTAAAGAAAGCAGCAATTTGGATGTTGTCGCTCTGGTGGAACAATATCTTGCCGACAAAAATGACTGTACCTTTAAGGAATCCAATGACAGAGTAACGGAGCTTTCGGGAGGCTCTTACCGCTACATGGCTTATGAAGCTCTGTACAATTCTATGGTGCGAGTTGATAAGGAGCGATATGTAGCTAATCGTCATGTGAGATTCGATGTTGACGCCATTGATGAAGTGCTGTCTCACATCATTACTGACAGGTTTATTGCGATAAAAGAAGTGACAACCTTCGCCCTGTTCCCGCTTTGCGGACAGCCGTGGAATCACTATCTGCTTGAAAGCTTTTGCTATCGATACAGCAAAAAGTATCAGCTGCGGCTTTTAGGATTCAACGACAAAAATGCGGGTATCATCGCGGAGCGCGATGTGACCGAAGACTATGGTGATCTGCTTGCCATTGCAGCAGCAAGAGCTCCGATTGAGCTGACCCCAACAGCTATTGGTAAGTTCTTCTTTGATGTTGGCTATATGGCAAAAAGCAAATTTGCATGGCTTGACACCATCACAGAAAAAGCCAAAACATCGCGAGAGGAAACATAAGACATGTATTCATATACTTTTGATAAAGAAACAGGCGGAATTGTCCTGAACTCCACACCAACGAACTTTTCTAAAGAGCCACGTCCCGTGTATGCGCAGGAGATGGATATCCTCGGCTTCTACAGACATTGGGCATACGAAAAACAGAATAATGTTCCGTATATGTGGGCGGAATCCAACGCTTACTGGTATAGAGGCACAAAGATAGCCACTGCCAAAGGCGGAGACCTTTATACCTCTCCCGAATTGCAGCCTGTGTATGGCGAGGACGGCGAAATACCTTTTGGCAAAGCCGGTGGTTACGAGCTTTCACCGATGGATTTGGCGGCTATGTGCGAAAAGAACCGCGAATTGATGTCTGTGATTGAAGACGCTACGGTGAAACGGATTGTAAAGGAATACGAGAAGTTTGCAAAGAAGCTGGACATCTTTCATGTCGCATATTCCGGAGGCAAAGACAGCGCCGTGCTCCTTGATCTGGTAAAAAAAGCCCTGCCCCAGGATAGCTTCGTGGTGATATTTGGTGATACGGGAATGGAATTCCCGGACACTTATGAAGCGGTTGATATTGAAAAGAAGAAATGCGAAGCGGAGGGCATACCGTTTTACATAGCCAAATCTCATTTTGAACCGGAAGAGAGCTGGAAACTGTTCGGCCCGCCGGCACGTGTTCTCAGGTGGTGCTGTAGCGTACACAAGAGCACCCCTCAGACTTTGAAGATGCGTGAGATAACAGGAAAAGACAACTATGTCGGTCTTGATTTTGTCGGTGTAAGAGCCGCGGAAAGCGTTGCCCGAAGCAAATACGATTATGAGAATTTCGGAAAAAAACAGAAAGGCCAATATAGTCACAATCCCGTTCTGGAGTGGACTTCTGCTGAAATATGGCTGTATGTTTTCATCAATCATTTGTACATAAACAAGGCATACACAAGAGGAAATGCGAGAGCCGGTTGCTTGTTCTGTCCAATGGGTGGTGGTGCCAGTGACTTCTACCGTCGAAATGCGTATGAGAAGGAAGTGGACACCTATGTCAACTATATTCGTAATTCCTACAGTGCAAAAGAACAGAAGCGCGTCGATTCATACTTAATGAATGGCGGTTGGAATGCTCGTACAAACGGAAGAGATTTATCTGAGAATCAATTTAGGTGTATAGAGTCAACCGCTAACCACAAAATCACAATCACCGTTGTAGCTCCTTCGGTCGATTGGCAGGAGTGGATAAAAACAATTGGCGATGTCTCAGAAAATGAAAACGGCTATGCGGTCAGATTCAACGGCAACACATATGGCTTTGAAGTCAAAACAAACGACAAAGGCTATATCGTGTCAATTGATGAGTCGATTGCAAAAGAAAACCCAAAATTCATTAGGATATTCAAGCAGGTGTTTCGTAAAGCATCATATTGTGTGGGGTGCCAAGTATGCGAAACAAATTGCAGAAATGGTTCTATTAAGTTTACCAATGGTAAGTTAGAAATTACTGATTGCATTCATTGCCATCAGTGCCACGAAATTGATAGTGGATGCCTGCTGTTCCATTCATTAAGGCATCCTCAAGGAGGAGGTAAATCTATGAAGAGTCTTAATTCATTTGCGGATCACGCGCCCAAGAGAGACTGGTTGGTATCGTTCTTTGATTTGAAGGAGGATTTCTTTACCGAGCACACTCTTGGCCCAATGATGTATGACATGTTCCGCAGATTTTTAAGGGATGCCGGGCTTAACGAAAAGAATCACTATACTGAATTTGCCGACTTGGTTAATAATCTGGGTTGGGAGACGGACACGGCATTAGGGCTGATCCTTGTAAATCTGGCAATGGAGAACCCTCAAATAGCTTGGTACATAAACAACATGGATATTGGGCGCTATTATGAACGCAACATTATTGAAGAGCAACTTATCGATAATGATGTGAAGCCAAAGGACGCAAAATCTATTGTGAAGGCATACAAAAGAATTGTAGATACTCCTTTTGGTTCGAGCTTAAATTTCGGGTTTGTGTCCGATGACGATTTGGTTCGCACAAAATGTTCCATCAGCGATAATCGCGTCCTCCTCTATGCACTCTACAAGTTCGCCGAGAAATGCAATATGGACAAGGAATTCCATCTGTCCTATTTATTCGACGAAGAGGTGGAGCGGGATGGTATCAGCCCGGTCAGAATATTCGGGCTTTATGACGAAGAAGAGCTAAAGTCAATGCTGCTTGGCCTTTCCTCTGCATATCCGGATTTCATAAATGCCACATTTACAAATGACCTGAAAACCATAACACTGCGGGATAAAACGTCTGATGATGTTCTGAACCTGTTTAGGGAGGATATGTAACATGGCAAATAAGTACTGCGACTATTTTGACATAAACGAATCCTACTTTCCGTGTATTGACGAATCGGCCATCAATGACGGCGCTCCGTGGGATACCACGTACCCTCATGAGACTTTTATCGAGCTGCTGAGAACCATAGAGCATATGTTGGGTGGAAACACCAACCGCTCTGTTTGGATTCACGGCGCTTATGGAACAGGTAAATCTCAGTGTGCCCTTGCGGTCAGAAGAATCCTTGAGGTTCCGGAGCAGGAGCTTCGCGATTACTGGAATAAGTATGAGCCTTTGAAAAAAGACCAGGCTCTTCTTGAAAAATATGTCGGTCACAAGGAGCATGGCATTGTGACTGCGTATCGCTATGCTTCCGGCAGCATTACCACTCCGCAATTGCTTTTCCTCGCCATTCAGGAAAGTATAAAGAAAGCCTTGAATGACCAAGGCACTGCATACAAGGGCGAGAACTCTCTGAAGGAAAGTGTTATCGCGTGGCTGGAAGACCCCGCGCATAACGCCTTTATCGATACGCTGCTCAAAAAGCCCGAATGGGAATCGGCTTTTTCGCAGTCCACGGCTGACGAAATCATCAACTCTCTGCGTAAAAGCAGCGACGTAACGAAGCTCATGGACAACATCTTCAATCTTGCTACCAAGGAAGGCATAACAGCCCTTACCTTGACGGCTGACAGTCTGCGTGATTGGATACTTGATATTATCAAGCAGAACAACACAAAGATCGTTCTTATCTGGGATGAGTTTTCCGACTTCTTCCGTCTGAACAAGAACCAACTGAGTGAATTCCAGAAGCTTGTTGCCATCTGCCAGGAATCGCCATTCTATTTCATCGTTGTAACCCATCCGATCACATCCATCAGCAGCGATGACGACTCTTGGAAGATTGTTCAGCAAAGATTCGACAAATCGGAGATTACCCTTCCTCCGAACATTGCTTTTGAGCTCATTGGTCATGCGTTTAGCCCCAAAGCGGCTGCAACAGCAAGTTGGCAGAAAATGACCGATGATTTGAATGCCAATTTAACCTCTTCGCGTAAAGCGATTATGAAAGCGACGGATGTTGGAGAAGAGTATGTGATGAAGAACATGCTGCCGATCCATCCGATGGCTGCGTTGATTTTGAAAAACATAGCTACTGCGTATCAGGCTAACCAGCGCAGTATGTTTGACTTTATAAAGACACCGAAAGATCTGAATACCATGGCGTTCCAATGGTTTATTCAGCATACCGGGCCGGAGGACGATCGTCCGCTTCTTACGGTTGATATGCTCTGGAACTTCTTCTATGAAAATGGTAAAGACTATCTTTCCGGTGATATCAAGCTAATCCTTGATACATTCCCCCAGCAGACCACACTGACCGAAAAAGAAAAGATTGTCCTGAAAACCATCCTGATTATGCAGGCCATCGACCAACGGTTGGGCAGTACGATTGATGTAATCAAACCTACGGATCAGAACCTCAGCTATGCCTTTGAAGGCGACAATCCGGAGTTTGAAACCTCCTGCAAGAACATCGCCAAAGCGCTCGTAGATAAAGGCATTCTCATTCTTGCGCCCATAGCTGACGGCAAAAAGGTATATAACGCAGCAGTCCTCGCCGGCGACGGAGCAAAAATCGAAGCCTATAAAAAGGACATCAGAGAAAAAGGTACTACAGCGAAGCTTGTTTCCGAGGGGCCGGGCATTGCTGCGGCGCTCAGCTTACCCCCTGCACTGAGACTGAGGTTCGCAACAGCTATTGACACAGGATATCTGCCCGTGGCGACTCAATCCGATTTCATCAAGATTATGGATGCTCTTAAACATAAAGATATCGGATGGCATTTTTATGCGATTCTTGCCGTTGCGAAGAATGAAGATGAGGCGCAGAGCTTCCGCAACCTGATTAAGAAAACCATAGCTAACGATGAATATAAGAATATAACGGTCATCGATGCTCTTTCTACGCCTCTTGGAATTGAAGCATTTGAGCAATACGTTGACTACTCTGCCATGTCCATGTATTACAATGGCAATCAGAATCAGCAGTCCAAGGAGAACAACAAGAAAGCCAAGGATGTGATAGAGCGTACTTGGAAAGACCGCATTGGTGATGGACAGTTTATTGTTTATTCCTATGCCGAGCAAGAGGGCGAAAAAGCCACAGGCTCGACCGCTGTTCACACCATTCTTCAAACCATCGTTCTGAACCGCTACAGGCATGTGTTTGATTTTACGAAAGGTCTTTCTGAATCGCAGCTGAAACTTACCCAGGCAAAGCAGGTTTCCCGGTACGGCAATGCTGACGGTGAAGTTAAAGGGCTTATCGCCGGATGCGAAAAAAGCGTTCTTGGTAAGGTGTGGAGCCGAAAAGACTACTGGACTGTGCCGGAGCTTGCTACGGAACATATTGTTATAATCAAACTGGCGGTTGATAAACTGATTACTGATGCATTTAAGGAAACCGGAAAGATTTCGATTGGCGAAATATACGACTGTCTGGAAGGAACCTTTGGCTTCTCTCAGTGTAATTTATCTGCCTTTGTCGCAGGATTCCTGTTGAAAGAATACAGTGGTGATAAATACCGCAGCATGAATGCGGAAGGTCATCCTGATCCTATGACTCCCGATAAGCTTTCCGAGATGCTCGCCAACTATATCGGCAAGAACAATGCAAAACCGACATATATTGTTAGCCTCACCGATGAAGAAAAGGCTTTCTATGAGTTGACCGAGGAAGCATGGAGCATTACCCCTAACACCTGCTCTTCCCCAAGTCAAACATCCTCTTTGATTCTCGTAAAGATGCGAGAGCTCGGCTACCCTGTATGGTGCCTTGAGGACGTAGACACAACCGGCGTCTTTGATTTGGTGAAGATGTATCTCTCCCTTGTTCAGAGCAAAGGTGACGATGCTCACCACATTGCCAATGAAATAGGCAAAATTATGATGCATCGCCAATCATCAGCAAAGAACCTGAAAGAGCTTTTAACAGCGCAGAACTGTATGCAAGGAATGAAGTCTTTCCTTGAAAGATTTGATGGCAGAAAGCTTTTGAACCTCGCAACAGAAATAGGTGCTGAGAATGCGGTTCTTTCCGATATCAAAAAGCTATTCAGCGTTCAATACTCTGCACTGTGGATTGGTTCAACGGGTGAAGACGAAATTCGCCGTCTCACTAATGAATACGAGTTTGTCAAGAGAACCAACATCCTGCTTAACGTTACTTCGCACTCAAAAGACGGTGCGCTCAAATCATGGCGTGACACCTTGAAGTTTATCGGATTCTCGTGTGAATCAATCAGAGCAAAACGTCCATCGTTGGATAAGTTCTTCTATAACCTGCATCGTATCGCCGGATTTGAAGATATCCTGCCCGACAATGTGAAGTCTCTGCTGGATGAGATGGCCAATCATGACACTGAGATAAGAGATATCCTCGGTGACACCTTGGGCGTTTTCACCGAGCTGTATTCACCATACCTCGCAGGCTTCTCCGCCACAGAGTGCGAAGAGATTAAAAACTCTATTACCTCCGACATGTTCATGCAATCGGCAACACAGAGCAATGCCGCAGTGAAAAAAGCCGCCGAAGACTACAGAAAAGGCCAGGTAAAAGCCCAGCTTTTCAAGCTTTGGAGCGACAAAACAGGCGGAACAAAGAATCCGAGAGCATGGTCTGCAAAGTATCAGACTCCTATACTCTGCCTCATTAGTGAGGAACTGTATAGTGAAGCAAAGAAAGCTTTTTCCGTGCTAAATAGCGGCTTCCAAAGTGAGGCAGAAATCAAGTCTGCATTATCATTTATTGAAAGCGCTACGTTTTTTACGGACATCGCAGACGAGGAATACCGCAATAAGCGGTTCATGGAGACCGTTGTTGGCGATTACGCGCACTTACTGGATGATATTGTGGAAATACGAGAAGCTCTGGAGAAGACCGGTGTGGAAGCGTATGAATGGTCTGATAACCCGAGCGTAAAAGCAAAAATAGGTGCGATGGCGTCTGTGGAATATAATGCCGGCGGAAGCGACAGAGCTGTAAAGACAATAGAAGGCATGTCTGATCCTGAATTGAAAGAATGGCTGAAGGAACTTGCCAGAAAGGATATCAATCTTGGTATTAAGATCATCATTAACGGAAGGGAGTAATCACTATGCTTGATTTTGCCGTAGAAAACTACATAAAGACAGCAAAAGGGCTTCCGTTTTTCTACATAACCGGAGATGATGACTATCTGCAAGTCCAAACCGAATTGGTGCAGCATGGCCTTAAAACGGTTAGAATGAGTGACTTTTGCAGAAAGGACGATAAGTTTCCGGATATTGATGAGCTTGTTGACTACTTCCGTACCGCAGATGTTGATTATAGAGACAACAAATTTGTTGTGGTCGGATTAGGCGAATACCTTGCGCTTCGCGGAGCTGACGAAGCTTCCAAGGAGCTGCAACGGCTTAAAACAACCACACTGGGTAACGCTCGTGTTGTGTTGCTTCTCAGAGGGGTCACATTACAAGCAAATGCTATGTTGGCGAATGATGCAAGACTGACGGCTCAAGGTAGAGCATACTCATGCGCAAACTGCTTGTCATCAATTACAGTGACAAATGTGCTTCAGGATATTGGAGCAGTTCAACAAAAAGGCATCAAATGGCTTCTGCGCGATTTCGAGGATGGGGCATGTGGAAACTGCTTGTTTACCTCTGCTCTTTCATATGATAACGCGGCTATTTCCGTCTCCATCATTTCGAGCGCTTATGCGGCAATATGTTACAAAATGAAGGGTTTCTCGCTTCCTCAATCGCTTGGTTCTGATGGCCAATGGTCGCAGTTCTTGACGGCTGTAAAGAAGGCAAATGATTCCGTAGACAAGTTGTTCGAGAAATATGGCGTGGCTGATGATTTTGAAACGGATATCTATGAAAAAATCAGCGGTGAAGAGTTCAAAAACTGGTTGTTTTTCATTGCAACGAAGCTTCATCCGGATAGGATTCAAAACAGCTATCTGGCATATGCAGTGAATAGCACGAACTCTTTTTCGGATTTGAAGAAGAATGTATTGGCCGCTATCACAACGATCTCTCATACAGATCGCAGGTTCATGAAACTTTATAATGAACGAAAAAAGCTACTGCGTGGATTCCCCGAGTCCGATATAGCGATCTTTGTCAAAGAGAATGAGATTGACCCGACTGAGGAGATATACCGTTACACAGATAACACCCCGATGGAACGGAAAAAGGTTATCAGTTGGGTATCAAGAAACTCTTGGGACGATTCTCTGTCCTATGTTTACCCCGCTCTCGCATTGTATCTGAAGAGGTATATTTTCGACTGTGGCTCGTTATCGGATGTTTTAACAGCTTATTTTGAAAAATACAAAGCTCAAAAGGTTAACAACCAACTGGATACCGATTTCCTTTCTCTTGTGGACGAATACGGACAAAGCGGCATTTTTACTAAGCTGGAAACTCGTGACAACATGATAAAAAGCCTTGAAGATAAGAAAAACGCCTTTTTGTATTGGATCGATGCACTTGGAGTTGAATACCTATCATATTTCGTAGAATTAGCGCGAAAGAAAGGTTTATCGATTCATATTGATGTTGCAAGGTCTGATTTGCCGACAATAACCACAATTAACAAGGCTTTTTACGACCAGTGGACAGGCATCGGAAAATATAAAGAAGAAGCACTGGATGACATTAAGCACCATGATAAGGGCGGTTTCTTCTTTACCGCTTGTGAAGAGCCAATACATCTTGCAAGCGAGCTGTCCGTTATTGAGAAAGCCGTAGAACAGGCAGCAACCGAGCTTGCTATGCATCACTGTAAGTCCTTTGTGATTGCAAGTGACCATGGTGCATCCAGGCTTGCGGTAATCCGCAAAAAAGAAGAAAAGTACCAAACCGACACCAAAGGTGAACATTCAGGAAGATGCTGCAAAACTTTTGAAGGCTGCGACTTGACGTATAAAGTTGAAGAAAATGGCTATATCGTTCTCACGGATTATGGCCGGTTCAAGGGAAGCCGTGAAGCAAATGTTGAGGTTCATGGTGGAGCAACATTGGAAGAAATCGTTGTTCCTATCATAACTTTGCGACTTAAAAAACAGGGCGACGCTGATATAAGGGTCTTAAACGCCGCATCATTGGAAGCAGATAGGAAAAATGGTACAGCGGTGTCACTCTATGTGTCTGATGTAGAGAACACAAATCTCTTATGCATGGTCATCAACGGCACTAAGTATCCTGCGGAAAGCTTGGATTCTACCCATTACAGCATTATGTTAACCGATATAAAGCGTCAAAAGAAGTGTATTGCAGAAATATACGATGGTGACGACTTGATAGGTAGTGTTGAGTTGAATATTAAAGGCAAATCGGCAAGCGTGAACAAGGGATTTGATGCCGAATTTGACGACTTCGATCTGTAACAGGAGGGTAATATCATGGAATTCTCTGAAAAACTAAGAGACTGTTTCGATGAGATGGTCGTCTACAAAGACCTAAAGAAAACAAACTTCTTTTCGGCTCTAAGTCTGCCATCATTTATGCGTGATTGGCTGCTAAAAAAGTTTGAGGACGAAAACGGTGACTTTGATAAAGACGATCTGGCTCGATTTGTCAAGAAGTTCATACCAAGGAAAGATGACTGGACTGCGATTAAGAACCGAATTGTTGTTGAAGATGAAACAGTTAAATTCCTTGCAAAAATCTCAGTAAACATAGATATCAGAACAGGTGAAGTGTCATTTGCACTCCCCGATTTTGGACTTGGTTTTAAGGAAACAATTATCGAAAGCCCTGTTTGGTCTGTATGCAAAGAAGATTTAGTAAAAAGCCAAGATGTTTGGGGAATGGTTGAACTTGGTTATCGCGCGCCTGACGATTTCGACATCGAATTTGAGTACGAGAAAAAATCATCAAAGGCAAAAAACTCTCGTGACGGAAAAATAAAGCTGCTCTCTTTCAAAAATTTCTGTCCCTATAACATTGATTTAGAGGAATACAAGAAAGCGAGAAGCGAGTTTTCAATTGACGAATGGATAAACATCATTCTTGGCGCTGTGGATTACAATGCATCCGGATATCAGTCCGAAGAAGAAAAACTAACAATGATAACCAGAATACTGCCTTTTGTCGAAAAACGGTTGAACTTAATTGAGCTTGCTCCGAAAGGCACCGGCAAATCCTATTTATTCGGCAATGTGAGCAGATTCGGATGGCTCTCAAGCGGTGGAGTCATGAGCAGAGCGAAGATGTTCTACGATCAGACAAAACGGCGTGAAGGACTTATTGCCGGCAGCGATTTTGTAACACTTGATGAAGTGCAGACAATTTCCTTTACAGATGCTGATGAGATGAGAGCTGCGTTGAAGGGATACTTGGAACAAGGAAATTTCACAGTTGGCGATTACAAAGGTGTCGCTGATGCGGGAATGATTCTCTGTGGAAATATTCGTAAAGAAATCATGGATGCAGACGGATACAGCAACATGTTTACCGAGCTTCCCACTGTCTTTCACGAGTCGGCGCTTATCGAACGTTTCCACGGCTTCATTAAGGGATGGAATATCCCAAGAATGAATGACGATCTGAAGGTAAATGGTTGGGCATTGAATTCGGAATACTTCTGTTCTATTTTGCACGAACTTAGAGGCGACATGACATATCGAAGCGTCGTCGATGAATTGATCGTTGTTCCTGACGGTGCGGATACTCGTGATACGGAAGCGGTAAAGCGAATTGCAACAGCATATTTGAAGCTATTGTATCCCCATGTCCAACATGCTGATGACATTTCAACACGCGATTTCAAGCGATATTGTTTGGATAGAGCACGAAGGATGAGAGACACGATCAAATACCAATTAGGTCTGCTTGATGTCGAATATGCCGGTAAAGACATGCCTCCATTTACAGTTAGAGAGGTATAAAACCTATGACGAGTGAGCAGAAAAAATGTTTTGTTTGCGGCAAAGAGCCGCTCACAAAGGATGAAATAGGTATTGTGAGAAAACTGATCGACAAAAAAACAACTCAGTTTTATTGTTTAGCTTGCCTTGCTGAATACTTTGAAGTTTCGGAAGAGGAATTGCTTGCAAAAATCGAGGAGTTTAAGAATGAGGGTTGTACCCTTTTCAAGTGACCACATGCAGGGTGTGCCCAGCCTGCATGAAACCTCAGAGGAGAATAGAGAATGAAGCAGTTTATCTATGCCGATAATGCGGCAACAACTCAATTAAGCAAAGCTGCGCTTGACGCTATGATGCCGTGGATGCTCAGTGAGTACGGCAATGCGTCACAGCCGTACTCGTTTGCCAGAAAACCCAAGAAGGCTCTGATGGACGCGAGGGCTGCTATTGCTGATTGCATTAATGCACAACCTGATGAGATTTTCTTCACCTCCGGGGGTACTGAAAGCGACAATTGGGTAATAAAAGGTTCTGCCTTTTCTGATGCGCAGAAGAGAGCAACAATCACTTCCGCTTTTGAGCATCATGCGATACTCCATTCATGCTATGCGATTGAGCGCCTTGGCTACCCGGTGGCTTATCTCATGCCAACGGAAGCAGGACTTATCACCACTAAGAAATTGCAGACAATAATCTCTGACACAACACGGCTCGTATCGATTATGTATGCCAACAATGAAATAGGTTCAATCCAACCGATTAAGGAGCTATGTGAAGTGGCGCACTCCCACGGTGCTCTCTTTCATACAGATGCCGTCCAGGCAGTTGGACATGTAAAGATTGATGTGCAGGAGCTCGGCGTCGATATGCTGTCGGCCTCCGCGCACAAATTCAACGGGCCCAAAGGCATAGGATTTCTGTACATCCGCAAAGGCACAACAATCTCACCGTATTCAGACGGTGGTGCACAGGAAATGAGCCATCGTGCCGGAACTGAAAACATTACCGCTATTGTCGGTATGGCTGCGGCATTAATCGAGAACTGCAATGCTATGGAGGAACACATCGACAAAGCCCACAGATTAGAGAAATGCCTCCTTGATGGACTTTGCGCCGCACATGTCACGTTTTCGCGTAATGGCGGAGATAACATCCTCCCGGGGCTTCTGAGCCTATCGTTTCCGGGCGCTGACGGTGAAGCAATTCTCCATCGTATGGATTTATCCGGCATTTGTATTTCAACCGGCTCGGCTTGTAACAGCGAAAGCACAGAGATTTCTCATGTTCTCAGAGCGATTCGGCTTGAAGAGTCTCTCGCAAAAGGTACGATTCGCATTGCACTTGGAAAGAATAATAGTGAGGACGACGTTGATAGAATAGTACAAGCATTAGTGAGAATTGCAGGTTAGGAGGTACATTAATTGGATAACCAAAGTGATGGGAAACTTCGTTTGATGTATCTTTACAAGATATTGAACGAACAAACTGACGAGGAACATCCACTTTCGACAGTCCAACTCATAGAAATACTGGAAAAGCGATATGGGCAGCACACTTACAGAACAACTATAGCCAAAGACATTGAGCTACTCATTCGTTTTGGCATAGACGTATGCACCATAAAATCCACTCAGAACAAATACTACATAGCAAGCAGATTATTTAGCTTGCCTGAACTTGAGCTGCTTATTGATGCCACTTTATCGTCAAAATTCATGACGATAAAGAAAAGCAAGGCACTCATAGAAAAGCTGGGGACGCTTGCGAGCGTTAACCAGACAGAAGCGCTAAAGCGAAACATCTATACTGAAGGACGGATAAAAGCCGATAACGAGCGCATTTATGAAATTGTCAACACAATCAATTCGGCAATCAATGCAGGACGCAAAATCTCTTTTCAGTATTTCCAGTACAACGTGCGTAAAGAACCGCAGTTGCGCCATAATGGAGAAATTTACACCTTTAGTCCCTACTCCTTGGTCTGGAACGGAGATTACTACTATACTGTGGGCTATTCTGACAAATACAGTAATATCGGCAGTTTCCGCGTGGATCGTATCTATCAATGCCCGAAGATTCTCAAGGAACCGGCTCAGCCTGCGCCGGATGATTTTGATGTCATAAAGTACATCAACACAATGTTCCGCATGTTTTCCAGTGAACGCCAACAGGTAGAGCTGATCTGCGACAATACCCTTATGGACGCGATAATTGACCGCTTCGGAAAAGAAGTTACGACCTATGCCTATGACATGAAGTCATTTCGAGCTGTAGTGGATATCGCAGTCAACCATGTTTTCTATAGCTGGGTATTCGGTTTCATGGGTAAAGTGAAAATCAACGCGCCACAAGACATAAAAGACAAGTACCTCGATATGGTAAAAAGCGCTTACGAGGAAGCCAACTGCTGATGTTGAGAAATAGTTTCTGATTATCAAGTGACAGCCATTATCATCGATTCGCGAGAATAACAAAGACTGATGTGAGAGAAAATGCTCAAAATCAGCATGGAGGAAAATAACATGGGAGAAATTATCAGTTTGCACACCGATGGTGAGGTTGCACAAATAAAAGAAGAAAATGCTTTGTTAGAGTCTACTCAGGGGCTTTTGGCTGATGCTCGTACAACGCTCGATAATAAGCACTCTTTGAGCGTACCTATCGCGGAACTGTCTACCCTCGGAGCCGGAGTATGTTCCCTCATTCCGGCATTGAATACCGTAACGCAGACTACAACGATTGCTGCTAATGGACTGTATACGCTCGCCAATGCAGGGGTTGGGGATGTTTTGAAGGTTGCTAAGAACGGGAACTTCTGGGGCGCATTTAAGACTGCGGATGGCGCGTCAAAGTTTGCACAGTTGCAAGCAGCAGGGCCAATATCTGCTACTACGCAAGCCGCCGCTGCTTTTAATCCGGCAACCATGATGATGGCAGTAGCGCTGTTCTCTATCGAGCAGGAACTTGGAAAAATCGAGGAGATGCAGAAGCAGATTATATCCTTCCTTGAAATCGAAAAGGAATCCGAGATTGAAGCCGATGTGCAAACGCTTATGGGGGTCGTCAGAAAATATAAGCTGAACTGGGACAATGAGCACTATGTTGCCAGCAACCATAAGTTAGTTCTTGATATCCAAAGAACGGCTCGAAAGAACATGAACGCTTACCAGAAAAAGGTTGCCGAGATAATTGGTAAGAAGCAGTTGCTTGTTGCACAGACAAACGTGAAGCAGGCATTCAGTGACCTCGAGAAAAAGTTCAAGTATTATCGTCTTTCTCTATATACTTTCTCGCTTTCTTCCCTTATGGAGATCATGCTCAGCGGCAACTTCAAAGAGGAGTACATAACCGGTATCAAGGATGAGATTAGAGAAATGACGGAGGCATATCGCACTCTGTTCGAGAAGAGTTCAATGTATCTGGAAAAAATGGGTAGCTCCGCTTTAGAAGCAAATGTTCTGAAAGGCGTCGGCACAGCAGGAAAAGCAGTCGGCAAGTTTATCGGCAGCATTCCGCTCATCAAAGAAGGCCAGGTCGATGAATTCCTCCGGGACGGCGGAGCGCACCTGAAAGAAAGTGCAGTTGGTATGGAGAAGGAAGCAGTCCATCGCTTTGCTTCTATCAGTAATCCCGGCACACTTGTATTTGTGGATAAAATGGATGATATGATTCAGATATACAACCACACCGAGCAAATTTGTTTCGATGACAAGAGAATATATCTCCTGTCAAGCAAAGAAGCGGTGTAAAACATAGTAGCCGGAACAGATTTTCAGTAAATCTTGTTTTGAAAGGAGCTACCGCATGGAATGGGCTGATTACTATGAGCGTTTTTTTCGATTGGGCTGAAAGTACACGCATCAGCAGAATGTCCGGCTTGACCGACTTCGATTCGTCGAGCGAAGTGTTTGAGATAGCACAGGAATTTGCTAATGATAAAGTCGTAGTTCGGCTTATAAACAAGGCGCTTGCCGCTGGCGTTCGGTTTGCTCCTGATGAAGTAATGGCGCTCATGTTGCAGATTGATAAGCCAACGCTGACAAAGCTCGCTGACACCGTGTCCGAGCCCTTTTCAACGGTTATATACCACATTGGGATTATATGTATAAGCCAGATAAAAAGCCTCTGCGAAAAACAGAAACGCTTAAGTTGCTCTATGTTCTCTGTTCTAGAGCAAAGCAAAACTTGTATCTTTTCAGTGAAACTGGACGCACCACAAGAAAAGGATCACCGTATACACCAACAGATGAACTGTCTTTGATCACCAATATGCTGACCTGATCAGATGGTTCACAAACCGTATATTCTTTTTGCAGCATTGAAAGAGAGCGAGGCCAATATATGACCGGAAAAGAACGCCTAATCGAGCTTCTGAAGCTCCTATACGTACAGACAGATGAAGACCATCCGCTGTCAACCGCGCAGATAGTCTCCTATTTCAAGGAGCAGAACGTTACGACCGACCGCGAGACCGTCAAAGTGGATGTAGCCGCACTTAATAACTGCGGAATCGAAATCTACGCCACCAAAGGAACACAGACGAAGTATTACTTCTCCGATAGACGGTTTGAGCTTGCCGAGCTCAAGCTGCTTGTAGATGCGGTGGAATCCTCGAAGTTCATTACCGCCAAGAAAAGCGGCGAGCTTGTCAAAAAGCTCATGGGACTTACCAGTCAGGCCAATGCCACGGAACTTGTCCGTCACCTCTACACTTCGGGTCGGATAAAACCAGATAATGAAGCTATCTTCTTGGCCACCGACGCTATTTTCAAGGCGCTCAGCGCAGATAAGCAGATATCATTTCTGTATTACGAGTACACGCAGGACAAGTCTTTTGTTCCGCGACACGATGGAGAGCCTTACTTCTTCTCCCCGTATGCCATGCTATACAATGAGGACAAGTATTACCTTCTTGGATATGATGACTGTCAAAAGAAGCTCAAAACTTACCGTGTTGACCGCATGAAAAGCGTTCGGGTACTTGATGCGCCGGTTATACCGCATCCCGAAGGGTTTGACCCGATAGACTACACCGTAGATGTGTTCAGTATGTTCGATGGAAAATCAAAGTTGGTCAAGCTGCGCTGCGCCAACAAACTCATGAATTATGTGGTTGACCGCTTCGGTGATGATGTGCAGACTACTCCGGCAAACAATTCTCATTTTGATGCGACAGTCAAAGTCTCTGTCAGCCAGACTTTTTTTGCTTGGGTGTTCCAGTTCGCTGGCGACATGCGTATCATTAGTCCGAAATCTGTCAAGGATGAGTACCGAAAGATGCTCGAAACGGCATGTGAATTGGCGGGTGGCAGCGTCGGAAGCAACGAAAAAGCTTGATGTAACGGGCTAAATATAAACAAATTGAAAAAAGTGCGTTTGAGGTGCGGCTATATAGCCGCACCTCGTTCTTACCCCTATTGACTACGAGAAAAAAATGAGTATACTTATAGGCGTAAGGCGAACACTTGTTTCCGATAGAACGGAAAGGAGGCAACCAATGAGAAGCAAGAACCCGGAGCTCATGCTCCGAATCAAAGAACATATCGAGACCTATTATGACAGATACAGTTCAACGCCTACTGTGCGTGACATTGCATCTGCTATGCAGATAGCGCCGTCTACTGCGTTCAAATACCTTGTAGCCATGAATGATAACCATATGATTTCCTATGAGAACGGCGTCATGTCCACACACAAGATTGATATGATGACACCGGAGGTCAATACCGCCGCTATTGTCGGTTCGATACCCTGCGGCCCTCCCGATGAGCGAGAGGCAGAGGTGGAGGAATATATACCTCTGTCCGTGTCCGTATTCGGAACGGGAAGCTTTTATGTGCTCAGGGCTTCCGGCGATTCTATGATTAACGCGGATATCGACAACGGCGACCTCATCGTCATCAGAGAACAGCAAACCGCTGAAATCGGAGATATCGTGGTAGCCATGACAGATGACGGCAAGAATACGCTCAAGCGTTTGAAGTACGACAGCAAAGCGCAAAGCTACTATCTTCACCCGGAGAACCCGGCGTATGAAGATATTTACATAACGGAATTTCGAGTTCAAGGCGTGGCAAGTCACGTCATAAAAGCTCTTTGAGGAGGTAACGCCGCATGAATAAATACTATGTCAATGTTGAAGTTTTCACTGATGCGGACGGAGTTATCATCCCCACAAAAATCCTTTGGGATGACGGTCGTCAGTGGGACATCAAGAAAGTCCTGCACACCTGTGTTGCATCCCACAATGAATTTGAAGGAATTCGCTATACCATAAAGATCAATCGTGCGGAAAAATTTCTATACCGGGATGGCCAACGTTGGTACGTTGACTACTCTCCATAGGGGGGATTTTGAGCTATGAACCTACTCAACAACGAAGCGATTGACGAGCTGGGCGAAGCAATGATTCGCCGATACCTCGGCGCAGATGCGGATAACTGCTTCTGCGTAGATATCGAAGGCTTTGTCACCGAATTTCTCGGAAGCTCCATCCAATATTGGACTTTCGCAGAAAAAGATTCGGACAAGATAGGCTTTGTGTCCGATGGTCTCACACCTTTGCTCGTATCCGATAAAGGAAAACGAGTACCGCAGATTTTTACCAAAGGCACTGTCGTGATAGAAAAGTTTCTGCGGCAGGAACGCAACAGCGCAAAACGCCGATTCACCATCGCCCATGAAGGTGGTCATATCGTGATAGAGCGAGCCTTGCCCCGGGCAAGCTACTGTCGCGAATTTGACAGTGAGCGACGTTACAAACCCAGCGACTTCAAAGACCTTTTTAATTTGCGCGAGGCACAGATTGACCGGCTCGGAGCTGCGCTCCTGATGCCACGATTCGCGGTTCGCAATGTTCTCGAACATTTCGGTGTGCCCGATGGCGTACCAATTTACGGAGACAACGTTCTTCGGGCAGAGGAAAAGTTGCTCGTACATGATATGGCAAATACGATGGGAGTATCCTTCAGTGCATTTTTCATCAGGCTCAGGGAGCTGGACTTGCTCAAAAGATACGACATCGATGAGTTTATCTCCAAAGAAATGGGATTCCAGTGGGATGGTGAGCCGCATGAATGAAGTTCGCTCCTATCACCAAAAGGTTACCGTTTCTCCTGAAACCATGCAGAAGCTCCGCAGCTCCAGAGCCGAAACAATCGGTCTCTCCATGCGTGACATTAACTGTCCGTTCTGCGGATATCTTGTGGAGCGAGTGTTCTCGGATATCTCGGGTCACAAGATGATCTTTTGCAAGAAATGCAAGGAAGAATACCCTGTCAACCTTGGGTATTTCCGCCGCATGAAAAGGCGCGAACACCATAATCACTCGCAAAGAAAGCGTCAGTCCAGATAGGACGCTCATAAAACTGAATACTGTGCAATACCACTTTTAATCGAGCAAGCGGAGAGATACCGGCGTAAGCCGGTGGAGACTGCCAAGCGCCGTACGAAGCCGGATTGAGTTTACAGGCTATACCTGTGCTCATCCGATTTCTACGGCGCTTTTTCTTTTGCCTTGATTAGCTTCGTATTGCGTTAAAAGTCCTTTCCTGTTCGCTCGGGGAAGGACTTTTTCTATGACTACCCGTTGGGAGACCTACATCGCTAAATACCCGTAACCCCGGATTTTTGAAACCCAAAGAAATTCAAAAATCATAAATTCGGAGGTTACACATGACAACAAAATACCTTGCGTGGAAAGACGCAAATTGTAATGGCAACAACATCGAATGGCTTGAGCTCACAGGACGCGAGTTCTATGCGCTTATTAAGTCTCCTGCCGGGAAAGGCAGATACTTTATCCGACTCTATGACGACATCGGTTTTGAGTGCAATGAAATCTACATCGAAGCTACTTTATCCGGATACAGAAATTGGCGCGTTGACGAAAACGCTCACAACTACCTTAAGCGAATCAACAAGGACTACGAAACGTTTTCACTCGATGCTCCGATAGACAGCGAAGAGAACACGCTGCATGACTTGGTTGGCTGCGATCAACCTTCGGTTGAAGATGATGTGCTTGGCAAAATTGAGATGGAGCGGATCAATTTTGCTTTAGAATCTCTGTCTCCTGATGAACGTTTCATCATCGATTCTTACTATTTGGTCACTCAAAAAACAGATGACGACATTGCACACGAAATTGGAATCAGTCATCAAGCCATCAACAAAAAACGGAAGCTGATTCTCAAAAAAATATTCATCTTGGTCGGTTGCAAAATCGATTTTCATTAAGCAATAGAGAAGTGAGAGGACAAAGTCCCACCAACAAAAATCGGATGCAGTTTTCTCCTGAACTTTGAAAATTGAATAGCCAGTCATCAGGTACATTACCCCGCGTGTGCGAAAGCACAAGCCACTTCAAACGGTGCGCCAAGACCTCACGAAAGCGAGCGAGCGATCCAACCGTTTGTGAATATCGGATTGCTTCCGATACCGGCAATGACAGCGCGGGCGAATAATGATACTTCCGTAATTCGCGGCCCGGCCACAAAGAAGGCGGGGAGGTTAGATTCCTATGGAGCGGTCAGCAAGCCGCCGCCTGATGACTCCCTGCTTCCGGGGACGGGACAAATAGGAAGCGCTACATATCAAAACTAAATCAGGAGAAAGAACATGAGAAATAGAGAAATGTACAACAGCTCAGGCTGTTTGGATATGACCGCATTCATCGCAATGAGAAACATCGAAAACAAAGAAAGAGGGCTCAGAAAAATGAGAGAAGATTGGTATTACCACAGAGGCGACCTTTACATCGCAGACTTGGGCCCGTACAACGGCTCGGTGCAGGGCGGCACTCGTCCAGTGCTGGTTCTCCAGAACAACGCCGGCAACTATTTCTGCCCCACGCTTATCGTCACGCCGCTGACCACGCATACATGGAAGAAGCCTAATCAGCCCACGCATTACATGCTCGAAGATGTGAGGGGTTTGGACAGCGCGTCCATCGTCCTTACAGAGCAGATTATCACCATCGACAAACGCCAGGTGAAGAAGTATCTCGGCAAGATCAGCCGCGAACAAATGGAGGGCGTCAGCGAGGCCGTCAGCATCAGCCTTGGCGACGACAGAGAAATCCCCGAAGAAGTGGAAGCACCGTAAGCACGGCGCAGAGAGGAGCACATGAATATGACAATCGAACAAATGAGAAATGTGGATGTTCGCACGGTTGACCCTTCAACGCTTGTTGACCGTAAAACTGTACAGATTGATAACCGCATGCCCCGTGAGAAACGGGTACGGCAGTATGTCCGCCAGATCGGAAATCCGTATTGCTACACAGACGACGGCGTTGTCGTCAAGGTTTCCTTCACTCAGTGCAAAGAGACCATCAATGACCGCTTGCAGGGGTGCGCCAGGAGCATGTAACGCTCCGGCGACATCCTCGCCTTTTCCAAAGACACACGATAAACTTTTAGTCGGAGGTGATATACCATGCCGGATAAAATCTGGAATGCGGCTTCGTATACCCGTCTGTCTCGGGACGACGGCGACAAAGCCGAGAGCAATTCAATCACAAGTCAGAAAGAAATGATTCGTGACTTCATACAGCGCAGAGACGATCTCGTTATCGTACATGAGTATGTCGATGACGGCTACTCCGGGGTAAACTTCGACCGCCCCGGCTTCAAGCAGATGATGGAGGATATCAAGGCAAAGAAAATCAACTGCATCATCTGTAAAGACCTTTCCCGTTTCGCCAGAAACTACATTGATTCTGGACGCTACCTGGAGAAGATATTCCCCTTCATGGGTGTCCGCTTCATTGCCATCAACGATAACTACGATTCCAGCGGAGAGAAGTCTCAGTCAGACTCGCTTATCGTTCCGTTCAAGAACCTAATAAACGATGCCTACTGTCGGGATATCTCCATCAAAATCAGAAGCCAGCTTGACATCAAGCGGAAGATGGGCGACTTCATCGGTGCGTTTACGACATTCGGGTATAAGAAAGACCCGAATGACAAGAACAAGCTACTCGTGGATGAACCCGCCGCTCAGGTGGTGGAGCTCATCTTTCGGCTTCGGCTTCAGGGCATGTGCAATACCCGTATTGCAGACAAGCTCAACGATATGGGTGTGCTCAGCCCGATGGAATACAAGCAATCCCTCGGACAGCGGTATTCCACCGGCTTCCGTACAAATGAGAGAGCCACATGGAATGCCATGAACATCATGCGTGTGCTGACAAATGAAATATATATCGGTACGCTCTCTCAGCACAAGCGCGGCACACCGAACCACAAGGTCAAAAAAGAGGTTGATTACGACCGTGAGGATTGGATTGTTGTCACGGAAAACCATGAGCCCATCGTCAACGAGATTGACTTTCAGACGGTGCAGCTGCTCCTTCAGCGGGATGTTCGCACAGCTCCCGGTGGAGATACCGTGCCGCTTTTCTCCGGTTTCGTATTCTGCGGAGACTGCGGGCGCTGCATGGTACGCAAGACCGTTCCCAGCGGCAACAAGAAGTATTACTACCTTGTCTGCTCTACCAATAAAGCCCGCAAGGGCTGCTCGGCTCATACCTTCAGCGAGGATAAGCTGACAAAAATCGTTTTCCGCCTTGTGAGCGACCATATCCAACAGATTTGTGAGGTAGAGAAGGTTCTGGACTATATCTCCGTGATGCCGGAACAACAGCGCCGCATTTTCAATTATGACGCGCAGCTCACAAAGCTCAGCGAGGAAATTCAGCGTTTTCAGGATTTGAAGCTCAATCTGTACAGCGATATGTCGGATGGGGTTATCAGTAAGGAAGAATATCTGGAGTTCCGGTCTGGCTATGACCGCAAGATTGCCGACAAGCAAAAATCTATCGCCGGTCTGCGGGAAGAACGCGAACAGGCCGTTGACAGCAATGACCGCCATATCCGCTGGATAGAGCTTTTCAAGCAGTACGAGAACATCACAGAGCTGGAGCGAACCGTCATCGTCAACCTCATCGAGCGCATCGTTATTTACGACACCAAGCATATTGAAATCGTATTCCGTTATCAGGATCAACTTAATACGGCGCTGCAATACATTGAGCGATTCTCTGATGCAGTACCGGAAGAAATACAGGAAGGAGCATAAGCCATGGCAGGCAGAAAGAAAAGAACCTATGGCGAAGAGCAGCCACAGGTAACGAAATCGGCTCCAACATGGGAGACGGCAATCTACGTACGGCTCTCGGTTGAGAACAGCAAAAAGAACGACGAGGGCGAATCCATCGAGGGACAGGTAGAAATCTGTCGGGAGTACATAGAGGATCATGCGTACCTGCATCATGCGGGCACATACATCGACAACGGCTGGACGGGCGTAAACACAAACCGCCCGGAGTTCCAACGGCTGCTCGGTGACATACAGACCGGAAAAATCAAGGCTCTGGTCATCAAGGACTTTTCCCGCTTTTCCCGTGACTACATTGAAGCCGGCAACCTCCTTGAGAACATCTTTCCGGCGATGGGTATCCGCTTTATCTCCGTAGTTGACAGATATGACAGCTACGAGACGGACGGCTCCGCCTCCAGCCTTCTGATTCCGCTGAAGAACCTGATAAACAGCTTCTATTCCAAGGATATGTCCAAAAAGGTTTCCACTGCGGTACACACCAAACAGCTTGTGGGCGAACACATCCCAAGCATGATTCCCTATGGCTACAGAAAGTCCGAAACCCGCGAATACCGCTTTGAGCCAGACCCCGAATCCGCACCTGTTGTAACGCGCATTTTCAAGCTCTGTGTGGACGGTACAGGCTATCGGAAGATAGCATCGATACTCAACGAGGAAGATATTCCTTGCCCCGGAAGACTCCGTTATATGCGCAGACAGACGAAGCGCCAATGCTACGCCGACTGTCTCTGGTCAGCACAGCTTATCAAGCAAGTGCTTCGCAATCCGACCTATCTCGGTGATTTAGCTTTCGGGCGTATGCCAACCGCATTGTATCTCGGCAAGCCGGATTACCGTTACGAGCCGGATGAGAGCAAGTGGCGTGTGCTCCATGATATGCATGAGCCTCTTATCGACAAGAAGAGCTTTGAACAGGTCAAGCGCAAGATGGAGGACGGTCATGCAGAGTGGGAAAGCAAGCTCAAGACTACCGAAAAGGCCCGGTCGAAAACGCAGCCGTTCTTCCACAACATCATCTTCTGCGGAGACTGCGGTGTTCATCTCAGCTATACCCGTAACAGCTACGGCGGTTCGTATTACTGCCGAAACCCTCAGTACGGCAGATGCACAGGTGCTCATCATATCGGTCAGAACAAGCTCAAAGACATCGTATGGCAGGTGCTCAAAGATCAGCTTACCCTGTTCTGTGATTTCGAGAAGGTCATTGCTATGCTGAAAGAGACAGGCAGAGAAACCGGGCGGCAGAGCGATTATGCAAAGGAAATACAAGAGCTTTCGGGTAAAATCAAGCAGCGTCAGCGCAGCCGTGAAAAGCTTTATGAGGACTATACAGACGGCATCCTCTCTGCCGAGGATTACATGTTCATGAAGCAGAAGTTCGACAATGAGTATCAGGAGCTGAATACCAGCCTCTCCGCACTGGAGGCTTTGCAGGCAAAGCTCAAAAGGTCGCTTTCCGGTGAGAATCGCTGGCTGAAAGCTCTGGGCGTGATGAAATCTGCGAATGAGTTCACGCCGGAGCTGCTTGCCGCTATGGTTGAGAAGATTATTGTATACGGCAATGGAAAAGACCAACGTATCGAGGTCGTGCTCAAATATCGTGAAGACGCGGAGACGCTGCTTTCCGCCTACAATGAAATGATGGGAGGTGCTCAGGAATGAAGCTCAACATGTATATCCGATTGTCGGACGCAGACAAAGATTTGAAGTTCAAGACCGAGAGCGAGAGCATCGCCAATCAGAGAGCACTTCTCCGTCGGTATGTGGATTCCCACAGTGAGTTCCGTGGCTATGAGATAGTCGAGTTTATCGATGACGGGTACAGCGGCACTAATGCCGCCCGTCCTTCTTTCGAGCGTATGATTGAGGGCTTGAAGAACGGTGATGCCAATGTAGTTATCTGCAAGGACTTCAGCCGCTTTTTCAGAGACTATGTGGAGATAGGCGATTATCTGGAACGAATCTTTCCATTCCTCGGTGTACGCTTTATCTCGGTCAATGACGGTTATGACAGCGACGAATACAAGGGCACGACCGCCGGCATGGAAGTAGTTATGAAGTACATCGTCTACTCCTTCTATAGCCGTGACCTGTCCCAGAAGGTAAAGACCGTGCTCACTGCGAAAGCAAAGCACGGGGCATATATCGGCTCTTATGCTCCATTCGGTTATCGGAAAGACCCGGATAAGAAGAATCACCTGATAATCGAGCCCGAAACCGCTCCCATTGTCCGATACATCTTCGATATGGCGCTTTCCGGTAAAAGCATCAGCCAGATCGCCGTCTTGCTCAACGATGAGCACAGAGAAACACCGTCCGATTATTTCCGCCGTACATTTCCGAACTGCGGCAGATTCAAGAAAACATCCAAAGAGAACTGTTGGAACAGCTTCAATGTCGGTGAAATCCTGAAGCGTAAAATCTATACCGGTGCTGTTGTCTCCCAGACAAAGAAGTGGAAGGGCTTGGACAGCCAACAGACGCTTCAGAATGATGAAGCCAACTGGATTGTCGTACCGAACTGCCATGAGGCTATCGTCTCCGATGCCGAGTTTGAGCAGGCACAGCTTGTCATCCGTAAAACCCGCAAGTATGAGCGCGGCGCTTCGGACTATCTTCTCCGTTCACTCCTTCACTGCGGTGTATGCGGCAGGACGCTGAGCCGCAACAGCAGAGCCAAGGCAGTCTATTTCATGTGCGACAAGTCCCGCCTCAACAGCGACACGCAATGCCCCATCGGAGAACACTTCTACGAGAAAGACCTTGAGCGCGTCATATCGGCTGACCTTATCGAAAAGCTGAACCTTCTTGTGGACAGCGAACAACGTATGCGCGAAGCTGCCGAGAAGCTGAAAGGCTCGGAAGAAAATCTACGGCAGTCGCTGCTCCGTATTGAACGCAGTCTCAAACAGAACGCTATGGCGAGAGTAAGTGCCTATGAACGATACTCAGATGGGCAAGCTACACGGGATGCTTTCCTCGCAGAACGTGACAAATTGGCTATAGAAGCTGGGCAGCTCACCGCCGACAAAGAACGCTTGGAGAATGAACTCACATCCCTCTCTCAGACGCAGGGTTCAGAGCTTACAGCTATGGCAGCTACCGCGAGGACATATCTCAAAGCCGAAGAGCTTAATAACGAGATGGTGCTTTTCTTCATAGACCGCGTTGATGTATTCACAGGCATGAGGCTTCACATCCATTACCGCTTCAGCGATGAGCTGGCAAAGGTTTTGGAGGCGGCTCATGATGAATGATTTCTGTTGAGAAACAAGCTGAAAAATGATAGTATAAAGGCAGTTCAGAGTAACAAATCCGTCTCCGAGCTGCCTTTTTACCGCCCATATTTTTTTAGTCTTAATATAACAGCGGGAAATCCGCCGTTCAATGGCGCACGAACCATGAGCACTGAGCAGAAATCCGACTTGATGCATGTCTTTGGAAATGTAAAGAATATCGGAAATCTCGATTTTGTCACTCCCTGGTATAAGAAATCTGCGGATATGATGGATGTGAACCCTGCCATTCAAACCGCGCTTGTCTCCACAAATTCCATTGTACAGGGGGACCAGGCTGGTATCCTGGGTGAGTACCTGTTTGGTCGTGGTTTTGAGATCAACTTTGCTTACCGCACATTCAAATGGTCCAACGCTGCCAAAGGCAAAGCCGCCGTCCATTGTGTAATCGTTGGTTTTGGAAAAGAGGGTGCCTGGCGAAAGCCGAGAATGATTTTTGACGGGATTGTTGTAAGTAATGTCTCTCAAATCAACCAATACTTAATCGACGCACCAAAAATTATCATCAAGAATCGATCAAAGCCAATCTGCGATGTTCCAGAAATTGGCATTGGCAATAAGCCAATTGACGATGGTAACTACCTGTTTAGTAAAGATGAAATGGAAGAATTTATCAGCAAAGAACCCAATGCGGCTCAATACTTCCGCCCATGGTATGGTGCACAAGAATTTATTAATAGAAAACCCAGGTATTGTCTGTATGTCGCCGACGTTACTCCCAGTGAACTGCGAAAAATGCCGCTAGTAATGGATCGTATTGATAAGGTTCGTGAGTATCGATTACGAAGTAGAAGCAAAGGCACACGAGATATCGCAAAAAACCCTACAAAATTTCATGTAACAAATATACCAATATCTCCGTATTTAGCTATACCTGAGGTTTCCTCAGAGAATCGATCTTATATTCCTATTGGATTTATGCCCCCACAATACTTGGCATCCAATAAGTTGAAATTGATGAAGAATGCAAATTTGTATTTTTTTGGCATACTCACTTCATCTACGCACATGGCATGGATGCGGACTACAACGGGACGAATGAAAAGTGATTATAGTTACTCCGTAGGAATTGTGTACAACAACTTTCCATGGCCTAATCCAACCGCTATCCAAAAAGAGAAAATCGAGCAAACCGCACAAGCAATCCTGGATGCGCGCGACCTCTACCCGGAAGCCAGCCTGGCGGACTTATACGATGAACTGACAATGCCCCCCGAACTCCGCAAAGCCCACACCGCCAACGACAAAGCCGTCTGGGAAGCCTACGGCAAACCCTGGCCCCTCGACGACGAACCCGCCTGCGTCGCATACTTGATGGAACGTTATCAAAAAATTATCGATCACTCATAAACTACCAAGGCTGTTGTGAGGCAAGAAATAGATTTTGCAAATTATGTAAATGAGTCTATAGAAAGGAAATCGAAACATGGACATTGCACACCCACACACAATAAAAAAATTTGAGTTGATTGAGGCTTACGTTAAGGAATGGTCTCAGAAACTATTAAATAATCCAAAATGCAACGGAATTGTGTTTATTGATTGTATGTGCAATTCGGGTGTTTACATAAGTGAAGATGGTAACACCATTTTTGGCACTCCGATACGAGTAGCTAACTATCTTGCTTCAATTATGAAGAACTATCCAAATAAAAAAGCCTATCTATATTTCAATGACTTATCATTTGAAAAAATTGAAGAATTAAACACCCATATTCCATCCAATACCAGTAATTTTATTGTATTTACTAGTGTGCTCGATGGCAACCAGCTGCTAAGAGAAATTAAGTTGGAAGATTCCAAGCTAAGCTACCTTCTTGTTTACGATCCTTACCAAGCCACAATTGACTGGTTTGCATTAATGCCTTTTATACAAAACTGGGGTGATGTTATTGTCAATCACATGGTATCCGATACGATTAGAGCTGTCTCACAAGTAAAAAGACCATCGGCAAAGGAAAAATACGAACATACTTATCTTTCAAGCATCCAAGAGTTGGCAAATTTCAAAAGTGATCGAGATGCCTTTGAGATGAAGGTTCAACAAATAATGACCATTTTACGTGGAGGTCGAGGTAACCGACGATATTACATTGCATCGTTCCCATTCTTTAATACATGTAATGCTGTTGTATACAATTTGTTGTTAGGCACTGGTAGTCTCGAAGGATTCACTACTTTTAAAAAAGTTGCTTGGAAGATTTTTGGCGGGAAGTCCTCCGGTAAGAAAACATATGAAAGTGAAGGCCAATTGATGATCAACACAGATTATATGACTACCACCACCACACCTGCAGATGAAAATTGTTACTTTCCTAAAGATATTGCTAATTACTTACATCATATGTTTTTTGGTCAAGAAAACGTACCACTAGCAGATGTTTGGGCGGCTCTTGAAGAGCACCCGGTATTTCCTTCAGAGGGATTCAGGCCGGAGATTAAGCAGTGTCTCCAAACAACATTTGGGGATAAAATTGCCCAATCGACCATTTCTTTTACTGGAACCAAATAAAAGCAATGAAGCATGTTAAAGGCTTTATCGAACGTAAGTCGATGCTGTATAAAACAAATGTCGAGTACGGCGATTACACAATGAACCACGTACTTGGTTGTTCTCATGGTTGTACCTATCCCTGTTATGCCTTTCTAATGGCACGAAGGTTTGGCAAAGTAACTAATTATGAAGAATGGATAGAACCCTATCTTGTTAGAAATACGCTTGAATTATTAGATAAGGAAATACCTAAGCTCAAAAATCAGATCAAATCTGTACAACTTTGTTTCACCACCGATCCGTTTATGTTTGGGTATGAGGAAGTTGGTCAAATGAGCATGGCAGCCATAAAAAAATTGAATAATGCCGGTATTAAGTGTGTAGTACTCACGAAGGGTCTTCTACCAGTAGAGTTAGCTGAACAGAATCCTGAAAATGAAAATGGTATCACACTAATCTCACTAGATGAAGATTACCGTAAGAGGGTCGAGCCTGGTGCAGCTCCATACGAAAAACGAATTGCAGCTCTCAAAGCCTTGCACGACAAGGGGTGTAAAACATGGGTAAGTGTTGAGCCTTTTCCCACACCAAACATCCTGGATCAAGATTTAATGGATATTCTTGATACAGTATCTTTTGCCGATAAAATTATTTTTGGCAGAACCAACTATAACAAAGAGGTTACTGCCTATCCAAATCGTAATGCTTTTTATAACCAGCAGGCAAAAATGGTTATTACTTTCTGCAAGACAAGAGGTATCGATTACCATATTAAGAATCGAACGATAACCCCAACAGCATAATTCATCAATAGTACAAGAACAGAGGTAAGGAATTCCATGGAAAGTACAGTAACAAATGAAATGAGAACCACATTTTCAAGTGATAAGGAATCAATGAAGGACATTCTCAATAAAATTGCGAATGGCAACTATCAGTTACCCGAGTTTCAGCGAGGATGGATCTGGGATGATAAACATATCGTCAGCCTGTTAGCTAGTATCTCACTCTCATATCCTATTGGGGCAATGATGATGTTAGAAAATGGAAACCCTCTCGTGAAGTTTAAAGCCCGACCTGTGGAGGGAATTGAATTTGATCGTTATATTGAGCCAGAGCGGTTAATCCTTGATGGTCAACAGCGGTTAACTTCGCTCTTTCAGACACTGATGCTTAATCAAGTTGTGAACACTAGGGATCATAGAAAAAAACCTCTAAAACGTTGGTATTACATCAATATAACAATGGCGCTAGACCCAAATTGCGACCGTGAAGATGCCATCTTGAGCGTTCCAGAAGATAAAAAAGTTAGAAATTTTAGAAATGAAGTACTAGATGACTTCTCAACTCCTGACTTAGAATATCAGGCAATGGTCTTTCCGATCTCAAAGATTTTTGACTATTCCGAATGGCGAATAGGTTTCTATGAATACTGGGATTACGATAGAGTGAAAATCAAGTTGTTCGATGCATTTGAGACGAATGTTATCAAACGTTTAGAGCAATATCTGATTCCCGTAATCTTGCTGTTAAGAGGTACCCCAAAAGTGGCAGTATGCCAGGTGTTTGAAAAAGTTAATACCGGAGGCGTGCCGCTCTCTGTGTTTGAATTAGTCACAGCCAGTTTTGCTGCAGAAGGATACAACCTTAGAGAGGACTGGGAAGGTCGCCTGGACAATCGTGGTCGCAAGATTTCACTTGGGAGGAAGGACAGATTACATGAGCAACGAGTCCTCAGGTCTGTTGGAGCAGATGAGCTTTTACAGGTCATATCATTATTGGCTACTTACAACCGAAAACAAGTAAATCAAGAAATGGCTGTTAGCTGTAAAAGGGTTGATATTCTTAAGATAGAACTATCGGAATATTTAGCTTATGTTGACAAAGCTACTGAAGGCTTCATGAAGGCTGCAAAATTCCTATATAAAGAAGAAATCTTCTCTGACCGGGACTTACCATATACCACCCAGATTGTTCCACTGGCAACAATGTTGGCACAGTTATCATTACATGATCAAACTGACTTAGCAAATTTAAGAATCGCCAAATGGTACTGGTGTGGTGTTTTCGGCGAGTTATATGGAGGTGCTATCGAAACTCGTTTCGCAAAAGATGTCGTGGAAGTGCTTGCCTGGATAAAAGAAGGCCCTGAACCAACGACTTTTAAGGATTCTAACTTTATTCCGGCTCGATTAGACACATTGCGGAGCCGAAATAGTGCAGCGTATAAAGGGGTATTCAATATCTTACTTAAGGACCAATGTCTCGACTTTCGAACCGGGGTCCCATTTGAAGTTAGTAATTTCTTTGATGACCAATTGGATATACATCACATTTTTCCAAAAACCTGGTGTGAAAGACAAGGTATTGACAAGAAAATTTACGACTCCATAATCAACAAAACCGCATTATCTTACCAAACTAACAGGATAATCGGTGGGAATGCCCCTAGTATTTATCTTCAAAAACTTCGAGATCCTGGAACGCTTAGTATTGAACGCCAAAATGAAATACTGAGTTCGCATGCAATTGATGTGGACAAAATTCGGTCTGATGATTTCGAGGGTTTTTATCGCAATAGGAAAGAAGCATTATTGACTAGGATTGAAAAGGCAACAGGCAAAAGGATTGTTCGTCAAGATGTTGCATCTGAGGACAATGATGTGGATGATTATGAAGTTGAGTATAACGACGAACAATTTCCGCTGAATGTGTGATAAGAATGGTCGACCTTGTAACTGAAATTGATCTTGTGATTCGTGAGGTGACCTCTGTGCTTGGAAACCAACTCGATTCAAAGCAATACCAAATTATTGATCTAGGTGTACCACATCAACCGAGAAACCTACCTGCAAACATGATGAGTGTTTACACTTTTTGGTATGGAACAGTGTGCTTGAAAATTGGCAAGGCTGGTCCAAACAGTAACGCTAGATTCTTAAGTCAGCATTACAATCCGGGATCAGCCAGAAGCACATTGGCAGCATCAATTCTAAATGATAATCGAAGCAAAGAATTGGGGATTACTAATGATACGGTTGGTGTTTGGATAAAAACCAATTGCCGAAGGATCGATATTCTACTCAATGCAGATTTAGGAATCTTTACATTGGAACTAATTGAAGCTGTCCTTCATTTCAAGTATGAACCAATTTTTGAAGGCTTTGCAAGCCAAAGATAATTGTTATTCTCTGACATTGATAGAAGGTTGACCGCAAGGTCTCCGCATTTTTCCCTACCATTCTTTGCGGCTAGAGATCGCTTCGCAAGAAAGCTTGCGACACCCTGCGGATACGATGTGGCGGGGGTCCGCCACCACCTACCTTTTCCTTGCATAAATAGAACATATGTGCTATATTATACTCGCAAGAATTATCTGCACGGCCGCACATTAACATAAAAATAAAGTATTTGCAGCCAAACTGCTTCTTTGCACCATCAAAAAACAGTGCAAATAGTGCAAATCTGCAAATAGATGGGCGAGTGGGCTCGATTTTCATTGGCACAAGAGTCGGTAGACTTAGGAAGCCGCACTTTATAAACCAGGTAGTTTTTTACAGCGGAACTACGTTTTGACACTATCAAAAAATGATGTAAATAGTGTAAAAAGTGTAAAAAGTGCTGAGCCCTCCCTCGAGGGAGGGTCCGTGAAACGGGGGAGAGTGTTTTGTTGTCGTTTGCAGTACTTTTATAAAAAACCCCTCTTCAGTCTCCTGTCCGCT